>ENA-ORRH01000877-ORRH01000877.1-human-gut-metagenome-genome-assembly--contig:-NODE-877-length-18011-cov-256.474_pt1 | contig 18011 bp, 13 predicted proteins | sample MGYA00242173_ERZ509130 | MGnify/ENA primary metagenome ERZ509130 (study PRJEB26280, sample SAMEA2338633) | human gut metagenome | biome: human gut; feature: human-associated habitat; material: faeces... | reverse complement strand
GGGAGTGGGAATGAAAGTTAAGAACAAGCCTTGACACAGTTTAAATTACACCCCCAACGAGGTTTATATGGCCTATGATGGAATACACGTTTATAAACTTAACGACTTCCGTTATTCTGACGACAACCTTACTCCATTCTTTGAACGAATTCCTGCCCATAACCAATACTTTCCAGATTGCGCCTACGATTTCATCGGTTTCTCACAGAATCGAGATGGAAAAGTTTGTGCTGTCCTTCGCCAACAGCTTGTTGTTAATGCGAGGGAAGCTACTCCCGAAGAAATCAAGGCTGAGTTTGAGCGCATCGGTTTTCACGCAGAAGACAATGGAGAATATTTCACCAATGGCATTCACGACATCTTCGATGCCGTACCAAACAATGTTTTGGTTGGTGATGATTGCAACTTCTACTTCATCGACACCATCATCTTCAAATCAGATACGGATGGATTAGATACCTACAAGAAATACTCTCCGAACTATTCAAAAAAAGAGTGAAGCTCATGCCTCACTCATTGTCTCTTCTACGTAAGTTATCAAAACTTTGCTCAACTAATTGCAGAGCAAGTTATTCGGGAACTAATGCAGATGTTGGAATTATCATATTAAAAGCTTCACCCTCTATATGAACAACAGCATTTCCCCGTATAATTTTAATAAATCTTGCCCGACGTCCAGCAGGAATCATTTTTGCCCTACCATCAAGTAACATCTGGGTAACGCCCATATCATTCTGATCCACAGAATATTGTGTTAAAAGCGCATTGTTTTCCTTATCATAAGTAGCTATTGTGTTCTGTTGTATGACATATTCTTTGTTGGGAATTAATTCATCCATACAACCTATTGCATCAAGACTCGGTTTACTTGAAAACTTTATCAACAGTCCCAAGACAATACATAGTAAAACTATCACATAAAACTTTTTATTGTTACTTTTGCTTTTACCTTTTGTTGAGTTTTCGTTATCAACTATAGGCTTTATTAATTCTCCTTTTTCTCTATCATTTAACACAAAATCATCCGACGCAGGAGTCTTAACCAGATTTGCTTCCACCAATATAGCTAGTGCTGGAGATTGCACACCACCAACATAAGGCTTGAGAGTCGTTGTATTGATAATAGGTAAATCTATATAGGCATTATATAGTTTTGCCAATTTAATTTGAAAAGAGGTTCCGATTCCTCTTTTGCCGCATATCAAATTATCAATGACATGAATATCATAATATTTCTGACCAGTCACACTTGTCGCACTAGTAACCTTAGATAATGTGCAGACAAATTCGTTATAAGATAAATACATTATTACCAACTATTTTGCCAACTGTTTCCCAGAAGTATAGCGGTTAATAAATAGGAAAAGCGTGGGAACTATTGCTTATATGCCAGGACTGAGGTTGTGGAAGGACCTGCTTGTTGGCAATGAAACAATAGCCCACGCTAGAAGATATATCATGCCCTTTAGAAAAGGGTATAATTATCCTATGCGTGAGCTGAATTGCCATTATCCAAACAAGTATTGAAACTTCCACATTTCAGTCCTTGGATAATATCAAAACGCTCTATATTAAATTGAGTCTTCATCACAACAAGTCTTTTCATGCCGCTCCAACTCGAATGCAAAGGTAGTTATTATTTCTGAAAATCGTATCATTTTAAATAAGTTTTTTCTAAGAAAAATAATGTTTAGGCACACAAGTAAGCTATAAATGGGCAATTCTTTAATATTTTACCCTAAATCATTGGTAATCTCGGGAAATAGTCGTAACTTTGCAAAGTTAAATATCAAGCATTACATCTATGAATAAAGATAATATCAACGAGTTCGCATCCTTCGATGAGTATCTTCGACAAGGAGAGCCTTCGCAGAAGGAAAGCGCAGAGAACTGGAAGACGGCTATCGGATTGCAGGCTGTAGATGGGCTGCAACCATCGGCGTATCTCATAGATGTGGCTAAACGAAACATCGAAGGGGAAATCTCTCTGGATGAAACCAGGAAACTGATTGACTCTTACTATCAGAGCAAGACGGTCCGTACACCTAAGGATGAAGACGAGGAAGAGGCAGATAAGGTTTCGGTCAACATCGCGAAGATTCTCGCCAGCAAGACCTTTGCCTTCAATACCAACGGATATGTTTCCCTGCACCGAAGAATTTTCGAGGGAGTATTCAAGCACGCAGGAGAAATCCGCCAATACGACATTTCCAAGAAAGAATGGGTGCTCGAAGGAGATTCCGTAAACTACCTGAATTGGGAAGACTTGCGAAGAGCCTTGGACTGGGATATTGAGCAGGAGAAGAACTTCTCATATAAAGGTCTGACGGATGATGAGAAGATTGAGCATATTGCCAAATTCATTTCAGGCATCTGGCAAATCCACGCTTTCAGAGAGGGAAACACCCGAACCACGGCGATTTTCACCATCCAATATCTCCGCTCGTTAGGATATGAAGTGAACAATGAAATGTTTGCCAAACACTCCTGGTATTTCCGCAATGCCCTGGTTCGTGCCAACTATCGAAACATTCAGAAAGGCATAGATTATTCTCCTATCTACCTGGTTCGTTTCTTCAGGAACTTACTCCTAAAAGATAGTTGGGTTCTCAAGAACAGATATTTGCATATCCGGCCGACTGATGAATGGAAAGAGCAGCCAAGAATAGGTACCCCACAAGTACCCCGCAAGCTATCCTCAAGTACCCCACAAGTACCCCACAAGTTCAGTCAACATGTGGAGACTCTTATTCTATCCTTTAACGATGAATATATGACATCTGCGGAAATTATGGGTTCAATCGGACTAAAGGACAGAAAAAGTTTTAGTGAACTATATTTAAACGCTGCCCTCTCAGAAAAAGCTATTGAAAGGAAATATCCAAACACCCCAAGACATCCACGCCAGCAATATCGGATGACAGAACAGGCAAAGACTTGGAAAGAATGGTATGAGAAAAAGAATAAATAACATCATAATAAAAATAGAAAACAAAAACAAGTAATGAAGAAAAAAGCAACGGTCCTTATCGCCTCTATCATGGCGTTCTGCGGAATCAATACCGCTCACGCTGACGAGGGAATGTGGACGATTTACAACTTGCCTAACGCTGTGTATGAGATGATGCAGCGCGAAGGTTTCAGTATGACTTACGACCAGCTCTACTATGGCGAGAACGCCTTGAAGAATGCTGTGGTTAACTTCTCTGGCTATTGCTCAGGCGTAGTCGTTTCTCCAGACGGTTTGGTATTTACCAACCACCATTGCGGTTTCGAGGCTATCAGAAGCCACTCTACCGTGGAGCACGACTATATGCTCAACGGTTTCTTTGCTAAATCTTACGCAGAGGAATTGCCTAACGAGAATATGTTCGTCAGCTTTATGGTTGAACAGAAGGATGTAACCGATAAGGTGATGAGCCTCGGATACGAGAAACTCGACAACAAGAAGCGCGATGAACTCATCGATTCTCTGGAGAACGAGATGACCAAAGAGGCGAAGAAGAACGATTCTACCCTTCATATCACCGTTCAGCCTTTCTACGAGGGCAACAAGTGGTACGCTACTACTTATCGCGACTTCACCGACCTGCGTCTGGTTTTCACCGTACCAAAGTCTATGGGTAAATTTGGTGGCGATACAGACAACTGGATGTGGCCTCGCCAGACCTGCGACTTCTCTGTATTCCGCATCTATGCCGCCCCTAAGACCAACGGTCCTGCTGCCTACAGCAAGGACAATGTGCCTTATCATCCAAAGCGTTGGGCACAGGTTTCTCTCCAGGGTTACAAGGATGGCGACTACGCAATGACCATGGGTTACCCAGGCAGCACAGAGCGCTATCTTTCAAGCTACGGAATCCAGACCATGCGCGATGCTGAGAATGCGCCTCGTGCCCAGGTTCGTGGCGTAAAGCAGGAGGTGATGCAGAAGCACATGCGTGCCGACGAGGCTGTGCGCATCAAGTATGACAGCAAGTACGCCCAGAGCTCCAACTACTGGAAGAATGCTATCGGTATGAACAAGTGTATCGACTCTATCGGCATCGTGAATCTGAAGCGTGAGTACGAAACCCGTCTCCGTGCTTGGCAGGATACAGCCAAGGCAGCCAACGACCTCGCCCACAAGGTAGATTTCGACAAGCTCGCCAAGCTTTACAAGGAGAGCGCAGACGTGAAGTACGCCTGGACCAACTTCGCAGAATCTTTCACCAGAAGAAGCAACATCGAGTTCTCTACCCGTGCCATCAAGCTCCAGACCAACATGGAGGTGAAGGGTCCTGAGAAGAACAAGAAGAAGCAGTATCATGAGTTTGAAGATAACTCTGCAGAATGGGATATGGCGCTCGATAAGGAAGTGCTCGCTACCCTCTTGAAGAACTACAAGGAGCACGTAGACAGCAAGTGGTTGCCTAAGTTCTACAAGACCATTGACGCTGAGTTTGGCGGCAACTACGCCAAGTATGTGGATTATCTTTGGGAGAAGTCGCTCATCATGAAGAAGGGCGCCAAGCTCTATTTCAACAAGAAGGGATATGAGAAGGATCCAGGCGTAAGCTTCGGTATGGATCTGAACGATGTATTTGCAGATTTCGCTGCTCAGATGGGCAGCATCAACGATAGCATCGCCGAGCAGGAGAAGTATCTCTGCGCTGCCAAGCTCCGTATGGAGGAGGACATGCCTCACTACAGCGACGCCAACTTCACCATGCGATTGAGCTACGGTCAGGTAGGCGGTTTCGACCTCGGTGGCAAGCCATCAGGCTACTACACCACAGCCGAGAGCCTCGTTGAGAAGATGAAGCAGGGCGATAAGTTCATCGATTACTACGCTGAGCCTATCATGCACGAGCTTCTCTCTGAGAAGGATTTCGGCAAGTATCAGGATAAGACGACTGGCAAGATGCAGCTCTGCTTCCTCACCAACAACGATATTACCGGTGGTAACTCTGGTAGCCCTATGTTCAACGGCAAGGGAGAGTTGATTGGTCTTGCCTTCGATGGCAACTGGGACAGCCTCAGCTCTGACATCAACTTCGACAAGCGCCTGGCTCGCTGCATTGGTGTGGACATCCGCTATGTGCTCTACCTGATGGATAAGTGGGGACACGCAGACCGCCTCTTGAAGGAGATCAATGCAAAGTAAATTCTATCTCTGAATCAACAGAGATGATAGAATGGTTTATCCTGGGATAAAGATTAGTCTCAGGATGATATAAAAAGAGCGGAAAATCAGCTGTTAACTGTTAACCTGTTAACTCCTGGCTTTCCGCTCTTGTTTTTTCTTATAGTTTCTCAACTAATATTGCGAGATATTATTCAGCTCCTTCAATGAAACCTGACGAGGCTTCTCGGCGAGTTTCTTCTTCAATTCATCCACCGTTATTTCAGAAGATGGATTGAAAGAAGCAGAGCGCATGTAATCAATTACACTCTGATAGAAAGCCTTGCCTTCCGGATATTTGGCTGCCTTCTCCAAATCGCTCATGCAGACGAGAAGCTTTCCGGCTCCCACCTTCCATTCCATCACCAAACCCAACTTATGATTCCGCTCGATATTATCTATCACCTGAACAATCGGGCGATAATCCTTGGCGAAGTTGTCAAGCACCAGCGGATGCGATTCCTTGATAACCGGGAACCATTGCCAGTTGGTGTGCATTTCCGTAGGGAATCCCTTGAATATCGGATGTTCCGGATTCGTCAGAATGCCCAGGGTTCCTGGAGAAACTTTCTTCTTGTTGTTCTCGCAGATGGTCTTGAACATGCGATAGTTCCAGTAATCGGTCTGGAAGAGTCCGCCAACAGTATAAGGAGTAGCATTATTTGCCTGCGATAACGTATCATCGGCAGCCACAAAATGGCTGGAAGTCGTAGGAAGCCAAAGCACCTTTGCTCCCTTTTCCAAGACTTTCACCACTTCATCATTCAAATCCTTGGCTATGATAACGCCCTTCTTTTCCAAAGCCTTCTTCGGATAAATCCAAAGTTCGTAGGAGTTTCTCGCCTCTGTTCCTTCAATGTTTAATGTAAGAAGCAGCTTGGTAGGTTTTTGCACGTGGAAAACACCATTCAGTTCACCCACATCCACCAAACCTTCATCGTATGAAAAGATGTTCAATACTCCCTCATCCTCAGCCATCAAGTCGCCCACATTCTTTCTCACTTCACCATCCTTGGTGCTGAAAGTTCCATCATCCATACAGAACAATCCGTTTTCGGCAGCCAGATGCCATTTCAGTTTCTTGCCCTTCAGCGAAGAACCGCCATAATTGGCTACCTTTACCTTAGCCTGAATATTCTCGCCATCCTCGAAGCAGAACTTCTTCATTTCCAGCAGAGGAACCACAGGCGAACACCACTGGCGCCATTCCTCGGGCATAGTGATTCCCTTACTTTCCATAAACGCATCCAGGATGCCTACGAAAGCACTTCCCTGACCGGGATAATCCTGAATATCGAGCAGTTGGAAGCCCGCCATATTCCGGGTTCTCAAATCCATCTCTATATCGGCTTTATAGAGTTTCACACTCCATAAGCCCGAAGCCTTGTGGAAATCATCAGCCTGCGAAAGCATTCCGGCTGCAGCCAGGCGACGGCGGAACACTTCGAAGTTATAAGGATGAAGCACTCCGGTGTATTTCTTTATTTCCCGATAATCAGGATAGGTCTGAAACTGGCCTGTTTCGTGAGAGATGATTGGGATTCCTGCCTTATCGCAAGCCTCATCAAAATTCATTGTAGAATTAGGATGGAAATGATTGATCCTTCCTCCATCGTAGGCATCGGCAAACGAGAAAGAACCACGGGTATGGGTATTGTATTTGCCCCATCCCTCGCCTCCGATGCGGCAAGTGGTGAAGTAATCCATTCCTTCTTTTATTCCCTGATAACCGAGATAGTAATTGCTTCCAAAAGTATAGTATTTATCAGGCGCAATCTTGCGGAAATCATCCACAAACTCCTTCATCTTGTCGATGTCGCCCCAGAGTTCATTACCCAGCGCCATCATTCTGAAAGAAGGATGATGACCATACTCCCGCAGAATATTCACTCCCTCCTGATGCAGGAACGCCATCAGCCTTTCATCCTTTTTATCAAAAGACCCCCAGAAAGGAAGTTCCGGCTGGAGATAGATTCCCAGGCTGTCCGCTGCCACGAAAGCCGCCTCCGGTGGGCACCAGGAATGAAAGCGCACATGATTGATTCCATATTCCTTGCAGGTTCCGAGATACTTCATCCAGCCTTCCACGCTCATTTCCACATGTCCCGTCAGCGGCCATACAGCCGCATCGTGCTTGCCACGGAGAAATATCCTATGACCATTGGCGTAAAAGTGAGCGCCCTCAATATGGAAATTCTTAGCGAAATCGGGCATCTGAAGGGCGGTAGGAGAAGCTACAGAACGGCTAGGGATTGCTCCTGTTAGAGTTTCTGCAGATTTGCTCTCTACAGAGCTGGCTAGCTGGAGTTCTATCCTTCCGATAATTCCATTCCAGTTGGTTTGCGTATCTTCTGTATAAGCATGGCTGGAGCCGTAAACCTGATCAGGCACACCTCTTCCATTATCCACCACGATTTCCAGAAGATGCTTGCCCGGCTTCACCTTCTTTGGCAGAAGATAGCGCTGAGGAGTAGAGATGAAGTTGCAGGAATCCACCAGTTCTCCATCCACATACACCCATGTCGGGCGGGTACGTTCCAGGAAGAGTTCTACCGGCTTCTTCTTCCAATCCTTCGGGATATTGATGGTTCTGGAATATCTAGCAGCTCCTTTATAGGCATAGAGTCTCGTAAGATGCGTTGTTTCCATCGTATCTTTCGGAGCGAACCCCAGATGGTTCGTATCGATGGTGCCGGGAAGGATGGCACGCTTCACCTCATCCTGCGAGGCACGCTTACTCTTGGCAAAAGCACTACCGCTCTTTCCCAACTCCACATTCCATTCACCAGCGAGCGAAACGCTCTGTGCTTGCAAGCCCAGACTTACCAGTCCCAGACAAGCGATAAGAATAGTTTTCTTCATTAACTTATTACAGAATATCTTTTAGGGTTAAAATTGCGTATAAAGATATAATAAATTTGATGTTTACGGCTGCAAATATACAAAAATTGCGGTAAAAACACCGCAATTTACCAAAGAAATTGCTGTATTTTTACCGCAAAATATGGATATTGCATCAAAACATCCCTTTGATGCAGACTTTCATCTTATTATAAATCGCTGCCTAAATTACTTCTTCTTAGGTCTGCGACGAGCCCAACCTTCTTCCTCGAAGTTTGGCTCCTCACCCTTGAACTTCACGTTGTCGTTGTTCTGGAAGAACTGGCGCCAATCGCCTGTATCCTCCTGAGGGCGAGACTTTCTGCCGCTACGAGATTCACCACGGCTTCCACGTCCTCCCTTTCCACGAGCATCTCGAGAGTCTCTTGCATCATTCGAAGAACCTCTGCGTCCGCCTCTTTCTGAACCACGACCGCCTCTGCCCTCAGAACTGCGGCCGCCGCGGGCTGCTCTGCCATGACCTTCCTCATCAGCATCGTTACATCTTACGGTTCTGCCCTTATACTCAGTACCGTTCAAAGCCTTCATCACGCGCTTCGCATCCTCCTCAGGCACCTCGATGTAGGCAAACTTACTCAGCAGGTCGATGTGACCCACCTCCTGGCGACCCTTCACGTGCTTGTTCAGATACTGCATGATTTCGCCCGGATAGAAACCATCCGCCTTACCCAGGTTGATGAACAGTCTCTTGAAACCAGCCTCAGTCTCATGCTTTCTGCGACCATTGGAAACCTTACCACGGCCCTCGCCACGGCTTCCACGACCTTCGCCGCCACGGGAGCCCTTGCCGGTCTCAGGCTTGATAATCTCAGGAGCATTCTTATAGTAATCGAGGAACTTACCGAAGGTGATGGTTACCATCTTCTTGATGATGTCCTCCTTGTCGATGTACTCAAACTGGCGGTTGATTTCTGCCATGTATGGTTCAATCTGATCCTCGTCCACATCGGTCTTCATAATGTCGTCCATCGTCTTGAAGAGCTGCTTCTTGCAGATTTCCTCTGGGGTAGGCAAAACGCCGTCCACGAACTCCTTGCCAATCTGCTTCTCTATCTGGCGAACCTTGAACTTCTCTCTGGTATGGATGATAGAGATGGATGTTCCCTTCTTTCCGGCACGACCGGTACGACCGCTTCGGTGGGTGTAGCTTGCCACATCATCAGGCAAACCATAGTTGATGACGTGAGTCAGATCATCTACGTCCAAACCACGGGCAGCCACATCGGTAGCCACCAGGAACTGAACGGTATGGTTGCGGAACTTCTGCATGGTGAGGTCACGCTGCTGCTGACTCAAGTCGCCGTGCAGTGCCTCTGCATTATAACCATCCTTAATCAGCTTATCTGCAATATCCTGAGTCTCCAGCTTGGTGCGGCAGAAGATAATTGCAAAGATGCGTGGATAGAAATCCACCACACGCTTCAGGGCGAGATACTTGTCCTTGGCATTTACCAGATAGTAGATGTGGTTTACATGCTCAGCACCCTCGTTGCGCGAACCCACTACGATTTCCTTGTGGTCGTGCAGGTAGTTGAGGGCAATCTTCTCGATGTCCTTGCTCATGGTAGCCGAGAAGAGCAGAGTGTTTCTATCTTCCGGAACGTTCTCAAAGATGGCATTGATGCTCTCAGAGAAGCCCATGTTCAGCATCTCGTCAGCCTCATCAAGCACCACGTTGTTTACGTTCTCCAACTGAGCCACGCCACGATTAATCAAATCGAGCAGACGGCCAGGGGTAGCCACGATAATCTGCACACCATGTTTCAGGGTGCGAATCTGGCTTCCGATGTCGGTACCGCCATAAACTGCGGCAATATGCAAACCGTCGATGTACTTGGCAAAACTGTTCAAATCGTCTGCTATCTGGAGGCAGAGTTCACGTGTAGGACTGAGGATGATAGCCTGTGTCTGCTTGCTGTTGGCATCAGTTTTCTGGATAACCGGAATACCGTAAGATGCAGTCTTACCCGTACCGGTCTGCGCCAACGCAATCACGTCGTTCTTATTACCAAGCAAATATGGGATTACTTCTTCCTGAACTGGCATTGGATTCTCAAATCCAAGCTCTTCGATGGCACGGCGAATCTCCTCGCTCACGCCTAATTCTTCAAATGTCTTCAAATCTTTTTAACCTTAATTCATTATAATCTAAATGGAAGGCCGAATTCACCCTCCCAGCCATGAATTAGGGTGCAAAATCCTTCCGAAACGCTTGCGGCAATCCCACGCATTTATTAAGATTGCCTAAATTCGGGTGCAAAGATACGAAAAAAATGTGAGTTTCTTGCAGATTTCTGCAATATTTTATTACCTTTGCATGAAAGTTACAACAAACAGATAACCAAGAAAACTTGAAATATATGAAAAAAGTTATTTTCACCCAAGAATGGATTGCTTTGCATCCATACGAAAAAGCAGACGAAACAGATCTGTATTATACAGAACTCGCCAACGAAATATACCACGCTCTTGACGAGGCGTGCTACACCCATAACTTCAAGAATATGGATGACGCCAAGCAGCTGGCACTCAGCATTGCCGGTTATTTCGAAGATGTGATTTCGGGCACAGGCATTTGGAAGACTTTCACGGAAGAATGCAAGCAGCGCTACGGCACCTACATTCCTTTCTATGAGAAAGAAAGCGAATTCATCAAGAGTACGCTCAACGAAGATGACCCGGCTTACGACCCTGAGGAAATCAACATCGCTGATGTCAAGTTCCTGCTCTGGCACCATTACCAGCAGAGCAGTTTCGTACAGGAAGCCGTTCCTTTCCTCTTCGGAACCCTGGAACTGGCTGCCAAACTTGCCTACAACATTCTCGACAGAGAATATGAAACGGCTCCGGAAAACGAGCGTCTTCTGACTTATCTCAGCGAAATGCCCGAGATAGAGGGCAACGCTGAAACGACCGAAGAGGAAATCGAGAAGAACAAGGAGTTGGATGAGATTCACCGTCGCGACACCCTGGCGTGGTTCCATTATGGCTGCTATTTCAACGTGGGCAACCAGAAGCGCCTGCAGTTTACCCTCCAGCAGATGGCAAACTCGCCTCAGGGTCTCACCGAACCGCTCGCTTATTCTGTGCAGATGGAAATGACCATCGCCGACAGAAACAATCTCCTGGCGCTCACTTCTTACGAATGGCTCCGCAAGATTTGCAGGAACATGCCTACCCACAAGCTCTGGGAGGATGAGGAGTTCAGGAAGAAGGCTATAGAGCTACATGAAAAGGCAGATCATGAGAAGGCGATTCACGACTACAATCTGCTCAAGGCGAAGGGATACGAAGACAAGTTCATCTTCCTGGAAGATGTGAAGACGCTGAAGGAATTCCTCAAGGAGATTGAATTCGAGTTGCCAAAGGACATCCGATTCCCTCAGAAATACGAGAAAGGCATCATCTTAAGCGGAAGTCCATACACAGGCATCAACATCAGTTTCGGTCTGGCTCATTGCATCGCATCGCCTGAGAACCCATACTATGTACAGGAGCGTGCAGAGACCGACAGCTTTGGCATTATCAGCGGCAATGGTCTCCCATTCCCTTACGAAATTGTCTGCAAACTGATAGAAAACAACCTGATTCCTGACGCAAACATCTTTACAAGCCAGTATGTAAAGGAAGAAGGCTTGAAGATTACGCAGGCAAACCTCCAGTTCCTTGCCGATTACTACTTGATGGGTAGAAAGGATAAAGACCTGTCGCCTAAGGAGTTGTGGTAAAGACGCATTCAGCATACTCAAAAAGTTCACTACGCTAACTCCATTTTTTAAGGCGTTAGCGTAGTAGACTTTTACTGATTTATAGAAGAAAGAGCGGAAAATCAGCTGTTAACTGTTAACTCTGTTAACCCCAAGCTGTTCTTCCGCTCTTTATTTATTTCTTATTTCAAATTCTTATCCAGAAACTCCAGCATTTTCTCCTGCGCCTTCAAACCGCAGGAATGAGGGATTTCCCAAAGCTCCGTATCCAGCAGATTATCTGCTCCCTGACTCTTCCAAACCTTGTGCATTTCGGCGAAAGCATCTTTTACACCAGGTACCGGGAAGAGCTTGTCTTTCGTGCCGTTGATGAAGAGCATCGGTTTCGGACAGGCGAGGGAGGCGATGTGAGGATAGTCGAGATATTGCCTCAACCCCGGAATGCAATTCGCAAAGCCGCCATTCTCCTTTCTTCCGAATCTCCGGGTAAGCTGAGCATCGGTAGTAATCATCCAACAGATGGAAGCACCCGCCTTGATCCTATCCGATAAAGCAGAGAGCATCCACGAACGATAGGCTCCCATCGAACAGCCCACGCATCCGATACGCTTCGCATCTACCATCGGCAGCGAAGCCAGGAACTCGGTACTGGAAATATCATCGTAAGTCATGAAGGCTGAGAGGTCTCTACCCAGCATCATCATGTTGCCGGCTATCAGGTCGTATTTGTTTCTGTCCACGCCCTCCTTTCGGCCTCGTTCTCCCCACATCGGAGCATCTGCCGAAAAGACTATGTAACCATGTTTCGCCAGATAATCGCCCACGTATTGATTATCGTAAAGTTGCCTTACCCACGCATCCGCATCATCCAGAATCTCCTGACAGAGCGCTTGCTTCGTAGGGGAATCTTTTTCTTCCGGAGTAAAGAAAGGACGAATCATCTTCTCCTTTCCAATAAAGAGATGAGCACCATGATCATGAAGCGCATTGACTGTTGGGAATGGTCCCTTGCCATCCGGAATCAGGAGATAAGCCGTAATACGGGAATAGGCGTTGATATTAAAGGCGATTTTCTGCGCCTTATATCCGTCTCTCTGTTCCTCACCAAGCACTTCCATATCCCAAGCCGCAGCCGCCTTCGGAGGCGTCATCATGCATTCGAACACCTTCGCCCTTGCCGTCTTTTTCCACTTCTTGAAGTTCTTAATCGGACTGTTTCCCCAAGCCATCGGATAGGTCAGTTCCTTCTTCAGCGTTTCTACATAGGTAGGAATCTCTCCCTGCCATTCATACTTCTCCCGCTTCTGAAGCTTCGGCTTCGAAGAGGTTTTTACAAGCGATACAGAGGTCTGAGCAAGCGCCACCGACGCCTGCAACAATGCGATGATACTATATGTAATAATCCTTTTCATTCTCTTGTCTTGTTTTGTTAGAAATCTTTCTTCCTGTTTATAAGATTAGTTATTGTTTGCAAAATTAAGAAATTATCCGCAAAAAGAGCCCAATAATCTCGATATTTTTACGTACCTTTGCCTAAAACATTTATAAATAACGGATAAAACATCTATAAACAACAGATAAAACATCATCAAATAGAAAATAAAGACATGAAAATAGCAGTTTTTTGTTCAGCAAATAAGAATATCGACCCCGACTTCTTCACGTTGACTGAAGAGATGGGAAAGTGGATGGCTGAGAACGGCCATGACCTGGTTTTCGGCGGCTGCAACTCCGGTCTGATGGATTGCATCGGCAAGGCGGTGAAGGCGCATGGCGGCAGAACCATCGGTGTGGTTCCTACGCTTGTAGAGCGAGGCGGCAGAACCTTCCCTGAACTCGACATCGAGATTCCGTGTGATAATCTCAGCGACCGCAAGGACCTGATGCTTGCCCAGAGCGACATCTTCGTAGCCCTTCCTGGCGGCATCGGTACCCTGGATGAAATCATCACCATCGCCGCCGCCCACACCATCGGCTACCACCACAAGATGGTGATTCTCTACAACATGAAAGGCTTCTGGAACTCCGCCATCGCCCTTTTGGACGATATGGCAGAGAAAAGCATGATTCGTGGCAATTGGCGAGATGTGATAGAAGTAGCGGATAACCTGGAAGAATTGGCAAAGCTTTGCGAGGGATAGAACCCTCTATAGAAATCATCTATAGAAATGAAGTAAAGCGACCTTCTACCGAGAACACAATTCGGCAGAAGGTCGCTTTTTACGTTCTTACAAACCAAAACTCTTCCTGGCTTGCCTCAATGTATTCTCTCCTACCGTATAAGCATAGCAGGCAGAAGGAATGAAATGAAGCGTACCAAAATCCATCTCCTTTACTCCTCCCTTACTGATGGAAGTTACCAATGCCTGAGGCAGATGATTCTTCTCCATAAAAAACTGTAAGGACGAAAGTTCAGAAGGTCTGTCGAAGAACCTGTCCGACCATTTGATTTCTACCGCCCAATAAGGCTTCTGCAAAGCATCATTGATGCCCACCAAATCCACCTCGCCCTGCGAACGCCCCATCTTCCAGTTGGCATAGGCAATGTGCCCCTTTCTCGGAATCCACTGCGAATAAATGGCAGTTTCTATCATGTCTCCGATATTGCCATCCATGATCTTGATTGGCTCAAAAAGCGCACATCTCAGCGAAGGATTCGTCAGATAAATCTTGAAAGTAGTTTGGCGCTGGAATCGCTTTGCCGTATCATCCGTTCTTGTCACAACCTTTATCAGGAAAGCAGCCTCCAGATACTGGACGTACCTGCGAATGGTTTCCTTCTTGACACCCGATTCCTTCGACATACTTTCATACGAAAACTCCATACCGCTATGATAAGCTATCATCGTAAACAACGAATTCAGTTCCTGCACATCCGAAATGCCATAAAGACTCGGCAAATCTCTCAACAATACCTTATCTACAATATCGTGGCGAACAAACTGCCCCGGGTCTTCCTGCATTCGGGAAGAAAAAGCCACCTCAGGATAACCGCCATAATTGATATAGTCGAGGAAGAGACTGTTCAGCTTATCAATATCTATCGTACTATAGATATCGCTCTCTATCCCATCCCATTCCACCTTGGATTGGCGCATCAGATGCTCATATTTCTTAAGATGGATATACTCGAAGAAAAGCAACGGCGGCAGATTGAAATCGGTAAACCTGCCCGCTCCGCTTTCATTGCTGCTCTTTTTCAATGCCGCAGCAGCAGAACCGGAAGCCACAAACTTCACGTTGTGATAAGTATCTACCAGGGATTTCAGATTGATTTCCCAGTCTTTGAGATACTGTATCTCGTCGAAGAAAACATAAAATTCTTCCTGGCTGTCTTCCTTATCCAATATCTGTTTTGCCAAAGAAAACAACTGTTCCAAGAGGATATTGTTATAGATAGGAGTTTCCACCGAAACATAGATGATATTCTGAGGCGATACGCCCTCGTCTATCAACCGCTGGATGGAATGATAGAGCATCACCGTCTTACCCACTCGGCGAGGTCCCATCAAGATGAGGGCACGCTGAATGCTGACATCCCTTACCAGTGGATAGAAGATGTCGAGATAGAGGCGAGGACTCATCTCCTGATAGTAAGAAGGTATCCTGCCTTCCGTCCACCAAGGGTTGTCTATCTTCAACCTACCCAATATCTGTTTCTCTAAAAGTGCCGTATATTCCATAATTCCAACTATTTTTGGGCACAAATATACGGATAAATTTCTTAATCTGCAAGTTTTGGTAAAAATAAGCATATTTTTTTATGCTTAATTTGCATTTCAAGGCGATTTTTCTGGCAAAAGCGTGTATTTTAAGGAGAAAGATGCTCAGTCTTTCTCATTTTCCATATTAATTTACGCTTATAACTTTTTGAATATCAGTAACAAAAACAAGGTTTATAAATTAAGTATGTTGAAACATGCTTAATTTGCACAAATATTGAACTATAGAGAAAGAGCGGAAAAATAACTGTTAACTGTTAACTCTGTTAACTTCCTCTGTTTGCCATTCCGCTCTTCTTTATATATAATCTTCCCTAAACAAGTCATCCAACACCACTGCGGCTTGCACAGAATATTGATACATGCCCGAAGCCACACCTTGTGTGGTTACCAAAACCACATGCACAGCCTTTGAGGGCTTGGTCACTTGCTGAAAAACAGAACGCTTACGAGCCATTTCCTGAGCATAGGCTGCAGAGATGGCATATTCGCTCTCTGAATATTTCATCTCACAAAGGTCAATAATCCCATCATTTCTATCTATCAGCATATTTATCTATTATTAATTTCATGATGCAAAGATAGCAAAAAATACGGATTTTACTTCCAAATCTCAAAAAAAAACGCACTTTTGGAAGTAAAATAAGGAGAAATCGCTGTTCTCCTAATATTTTCTAGAGGAAAATAGCTATTTTTTACTATTTTTTATTATCTTTGCAATCGACAAACGAAAGTGCGTCGGACATAATGAACGAAGAGCGTTATTGAAACTTGACCTTCTTATCAAATTCTCGCAAAATTTGAATACGGAAAAGGTAGAGTAGCAACAACGCTCACGCTATGACTATATACTATCCCTAGGGATAACTATATACTCGCATTAGCGTGGGTGGCTGTTGCTTATCCTTTCCGTAGGCAATGCGAGAAGCCAGATAAGAGGATAAGCAAAATACAGTCCTCACGCTTTTTGCATATTAACTTTAATAGTCTCAAGGGGACAAGGGGCATGAAAGGCTATATATGAGATTACAAAAGGCAATGTTATTCAACAGATTAAATTATCAGCTTTTACTACTATTTCTCTTCCCCGCTATTTGTTTCTCGCAAGAGGCGAGTAAGGGATACCACGGCTTTATAGAAGCTGGATATTCCGTAAATCCATCAGCACCAACTATCAGCGTCAATTGGTCCGAAATCAACACCATACATGGATACCAAGTTAATCCTAACTTTTTTGTAGGAGCTGGTGTTGGATTTCACTTTCTTGAAGATACAAAGACAGCAGAAATAGATGGTTATCCACATTGGAAGAGAGAAAGTTCAACTGAGATTCCTCTCTTTGCAAACTTCAAGTGGACAATTCTTAAGAAAAAAGTCTCTCCATTTATTGATTTGAGACTTGGTCACTATCTTACCAACAGTAGCGGTATATACGAATCAGCAGGAATTGGATGTAGATTTGCTCTTAAACATAATCAAGCTATCTATGCACTTGCTTCGTATTCTGTTACTAAGTTCAGATTTCAAGAGTCATATATGTATAATGTAGGGAAGTATGACTATAAATGGGCATATAAAGATTTTGACGAATCACAGAATGTGGTTTCTGTAAAATTAGGATATGAATTTTAACTTACAATAAATTTCAAACGGAATAATTATGAAAAAGAAATTATTTATCTTACTCGCAATTGCAACAACTCTCATTATGAGTTTCGGTTTTTCATCATGCAGCAGCAGTGATGACGACAATGACCCAAAGTTTCAAGATGTCACCCTTACAGCTGGCACGACCAAAGATTTGTCCTATGGGAAAGACTTTGACTGGAAATCAGAAAACGACTTTATTGCAACTATCACAAATGGACAAATCAATGCTAAAAGAATCGGTACAGTCAAAATGGCAAGCGAAAAGAGTTCTTTCAATGTAAATGTCACTCCACAATATAACTATTTCGAAGAGCCATACATTAATTTTGGGGCATCAATCCAAGACGTAAAAAGTGCAATGAAGGGGCACACTCTCATGAATGAAGATAGCAAATATTTGGCGTACAAGGGAAGTGGATACACTCAAATCATCATGTTTTCATTTGAAAATTCTAAATTAAAGTATTCTTACATTGTGACAAATAGTTCATACGCAACACAAGTAGCCAATTGGACTGCCGAACGATATGTTTACGTTACAGATACAGATGATTATATTGGAATGACTTCTGTTGATTTGAAAACATTAGTTTTTATAACACCCATGAAGATTAGTGGAACTTGGTATTATACTATTGGATATGCTAAATATGAAAAGAGCAGCAATGCCAAACAATATAAATCAAGAACAACGAATATAGACTCAAACAATATTGACAACACAGAATTTATAGTTAATCAACTTAAATCCTCACTTAAATAAGAGGAATCGGTTCTAGGTTAAGAGCGGAAAAACAAACGAGAGTGTAAATTAAACTGTGTCAAGCTACAATAAAAGTAGTTTAACACAGTTTTTATATTATGGAC
>ENA-ORRH01000864-ORRH01000864.1-human-gut-metagenome-genome-assembly--contig:-NODE-864-length-18190-cov-2.57932_pt1 | contig 18190 bp, 19 predicted proteins | sample MGYA00242173_ERZ509130 | MGnify/ENA primary metagenome ERZ509130 (study PRJEB26280, sample SAMEA2338633) | human gut metagenome | biome: human gut; feature: human-associated habitat; material: faeces... | reverse complement strand
GGTGGCATTTGGTCCACACGTGAAGGTATCATGTTTGCCGGGAATGCTGATAGGGTAGAAGAGGAGCTTGCAGAAATCAAGGAGGAGCAAGCGGCAAAGAATGAGCAAATCGGAAATAAGGGACAGAAAAATGCCTCTTAGTCAGAAAAATTATAGGGATTATAATTTTAGTACAAGAAAAATAGAATATTTTGCGGCAACATCAAAGAATTGCCGCTAATTTTTTGCTTGAATAGTTGTAGGTAATTAAATAATTACCTATATTTGTAGGGTAATCAATAGAGAAAGGTATGCCAACGATATTTATTTTATTTGGTTTTCGTTTTATGTTTTACGCTAATGACCATGAGCCTATACATGTTCATGTAATCAAAGGGGATGTAAGTGCTAAATTCACTTTATTTCCAGTTACATTAATCAAAAATAATGGCTTGAAGTCATCTGAACTGAAACTTGTAGAATCAGTTATAGAAGAAAATCAAGAAGTAATAGCAGAGCATTGGAATAAATTTTTTAATAAATCAAAATAAGTGGTTATGGAAAATATCATAGTTGAAAAGGTATGGTTGACTGATACGGAGGTATGGATACGTACCACTGACGGGAAGGAGGCATGTGAGAAGTTTTCAGATTTCCAAAGGCTGAAATGGGCTACTCCTGCGCAGCGCGCAAATTTCACAACGAGCCATGACGGAATACATTGGAGAGAGCTTGATGAAGATTTGAGTTTTGAGGGATTCTTTCGGGAAAGGAAATCTAATCCTCTTTATGATTTATTTATAGCTCATCCTGAATTGAATGCTGCTGCCATAGCACGACGTTTAGGTATTTCTCAGAGTTTGTTTGCTCAATATGTAAGCGGAACAAAGAAGCCGTCTAAGAAACGTTTTGAAGATATTATAGAAACAATACGTTCAGTAGGGCGTGAATTAATGGCTGTACCGGCATAAGTTACAATACTTTATTTAGGCGTGATTCCATTCGGGTTCACGCCTTTTTTATACCATTTTACGACAATCGTTTCATTGTCGTGTATCACCTATCTGATAATTTTTCACATAGCTTATTAATGCCGAAATTTACCGTAGAAATTTATAAATCAAATTCATACGGTATGACAATCTTAGAACAAATCTTAGCAGGACTACAACAGAAATTCTCTGGGGTGGACACTGCTATCTTAACCCGAATTGCCACTAAAAAGGCAGAGGGTGTAACGGACGAGACAAAGGTAAACTCCATTGTTGAGGGTATCAGCTTTTCGGACGTGCTTAATTCCTATGGTGATTTCCGTGCAGGACAAGCGCAAACTTCGTCAATTGCGAACTATGAGAAAAGGCATGGACTGAAAGACGGAAAGCCAATCGAGACTACCAATACTACCACAACCATCAAAACGGAAGAGAATAAAGACGATGTGCCTGCATGGGCGCAAGCCTTAATTGATTCCAACAAGAGCCTTTCTGACAAGCTAACACAGTTTGAAACGGAGAAGGCTCAGGCAACACGTAGCCAGCAGATTTTGGCAAAGGCTAAGGAGTATGGTATTCCCGAAAACTACGCCAAGCGATGCGCCATCAAAGACGATGAGGACTTGGATACTTATTTCAAGGACTTGAAACAGGAGTTCGCAAATGACGGCTTCAAAGGCGTGACCCCTCCCGAATCAGCGGAAGCGAAGATTGAGAAAGAATCTGAATCTATCGCTAAGATGATTGATGAGGGAACGAAAACTATTGTTGAACAAAACAAGAATTAATTATGTCAGCAGGATTTAAGTATGACTTGGTTCCGCCCGTTGAGCAAGAGGAACGCTACGATGTCCAGACCGGTATTCGTAGACGTGGTCCGTTCAAACTCGACACGCAGAACCTGGTAGTGGGAAGTTTTCTTCCCGGATTTACACCGATTTGTGCGGACTTGAAAAACAAGTTCGCTTATGCGGTAATCAATGTGGAAGTAGTGGAAGCATACGCAACCGGTGATACTGCATTGTCCATTAAGGTAGCCAAGAACTCTTTGGCATACGCGGGTATGTTCATCGGAAGTGGTACGAAAGGTGCGGAAGTAACGGCTATTGACAAGACCAACAAAGTGTATGATGTATTGACTATCAAGGCTGCTTTTGGTGAGGACATAGCCAGAGATACGGTACTCTTTGAGGCGGTTGCGGTTGATGGCTTGAAGCAGAAGCACGTGGCTAATTCGGCTCTGTTTAACCGTACAAAGGTTGAGGACGGAATCACATTGGTTTCATTGCTTCGTACAGCCGCAGAAATTGAACCCTCAAAATTGGTTATGCCGTTCTCCGAGAACGATAAAGCCAACATGAAGGGATGGTTTGAATTTAACGAGTAAGGAGGTAGGATATGTTTTTAACGATTCAAACATTATTCGATGACGCGAACATTGTTTCCGCTATCATCAGACGTGTGAACCAGACACGCAAGGACACAATCTATTGGCAACAGTATCTTACTTTCCGCAGAGTAACTACTCGTGTGTTCAAGGATTATATCGGTTCTGTAACCGGAGTAATGGCAGGTTCCATTAATTCGCGTTTTGGAGAGAAACCCATCCGTGAACGTCGGAACATCGGTTCCGGATATGGTGAGATTGCCTATTTGGGTGATGCTTATCAGATGTCTATTGACCGTCTTTCCGAATTGCAGGATTTGATTGACAAGTTCAATGCAGCTAAACCGGCAGACCAAAAGGCTGCAATGGAAGAGATTGTAAATTTCCTAGCGGATGATTACCGTCAGATTACCCTTGCTGCTCACAAGCGTATGGATATTATTCTTGGTGCATTGCTTATGACTGGTGAAGCTACAGTTTACAACAAGGATGCCGCAATCACTTCCGGTCAGACCAATAATAAACTGCTGGAGATTACCCTTCCGTTCAACTTTATCAAGCCGACAAGTGGAGATGTGGTTGTGGACGGAAAGAATATGTTCATCTCTTATTTGAGAGAGAAACTCCATTCCTTGGCACCGGACTATGGCGTTTATGCCAAGATGGTTATGACTCGTGCATCTTTCAACAAGCTTATTCTTGGTTCATCTGAATTTGGTGAGCAGTACAAGATGATTCTCGGCAGCAACGAAATGAAGTTGAGTACGGGATTGGTTTCCTCTTCTTTGGCTTCCGAAGTGTTCACCGGCATCGGTTTGCCGCGTATTGAAATCAAGGAGGACTACGTGAAAGACCAGACGGGAAAGAATGTGCAGATTTACGCGGATAACCGTATTACTCTGTTACCTTCTGACAACATTGGTTATATGCGCCATCATACCCCGTATGAAGCGACAGACCCAGTACAAGGACGTACTTATATCCCGTCAGAGGGGCAGATGCTTATCTCCAACTACCGTGACAAAAACGGTCGCTACATGGAATATACGGCAGAGTGGATTCCGCAGATTTCCAATCCAGATTTGATTACCAATTTCGATTTGAGCGAAATTGCATCCATTCAATCAGCATAAGGGGGTAGGATATGAAAGTAAAGGTTATATCAGTTTTCCGCGACAAGTTCACCGGAAAGTATTATACTCCCGGTGAAGTGATTGAAGTCGGTGAGGAAGCCCGTGTGCTGGATATGGAAAGCCGCAGACTCGCTGAACGGATTGAGGTAAAAAATCCCGAAGTGAAAGCCCCTGAAGAAAAGAAAGAGGTGAAAATTTCCCTCTTTGAAAAGGAGTTTGAGAAGAAGGCTTTGATTGATGCTTTGAAGTCTATCGGTGCGCAGGCTTCCGGCAATATGAAAGAGGAAACTCTTTTGGCTAAGGTTGCAGAACTGGATGAAGAATCAACAGCCAAACTGAAAGAAGCATTAGGTATCGAGTAAAAGGATAGGGTAGTGCTTCTACTCTTCCATTGTCTAATTTTATAAATCAGAAAAGGAATGAAGAATTTTATTTTTGCCATGTGTGGTTTTTTAATGATGTCTTTGGTTTCGTTGAGCGTGCAGGCATCAAGTGTGGAATCTCCTAAGTGTGAATACGTGAATCCATCGGTTGATGTTGGTCTGCCGGATATTCAGTTTATCACTTTGGAAACGGTTCCGGCTGATTGTGTTGTACTGACCATGACGCATCCCATGTTTTTGGTTGCAAATAACCCGGCTATGATGTGTTCGATAAAAGAGGGAATGGCTATTCAAGGGGTACGAATTAATGTTCCCAAATGTCCGTTCAGATACATCTATAAATCTAAACATTGTACGCATTATAGCTATACCGCATATAGTAAACTGATTACACCATATTGAATGATATCAGCCATGAGTAACAAGGAGTTTGTATTAAGCGTATTTGATAAGAACACCCCGTCTAATCTTGTAGTTGAAAATATACTTTCAAGAACGGGATTGGATGGTGAAGAACCTTTTGCCGAGGAAAATCGGGCAAGATTAGAGGTCGCTTGTGCAAAGCAAATTCCGTGGATGATACAAAATCCATCTTCGGTCAGCGAAAGCGGATTTTCTGTGTCTTGGTCTAATTATGTTGATAGCCTAATGAAATTGTACTCATGGCTGTGCAAACAGTACGGTTTGAAAGACGAACTGAGTAACAAACCTAAAGTGACTTTCTTATGATATTCGCTCCCCACATATTGCAGGTTAAGGTTATCACCCCGATGGATAAGGATGAGTTCGGCAGACCTATTCCCGGCACAGGTGGTGAGAGCTGGCAGGATATATGCAGATGCCGTTGTGATGATGTGAGTGCGGAAAAGAAAGTATCTATCAATGGTGCTTTGTATGATTTCAAGTACAAGGTAGTCTTTGACAAGCCGTCAAAGGTTGAAGCAGGTGCAGAGGTTCGTTGTTTGAATGCCGATGGAAGCATAAGAGGTGAAGGAGTTGCTAAAAGCCCTTTGGAAACAAACTATTTTTCCTATAGAGTAATATGGTTGGAATAGATGCAGACTTTTCGGATGTTGACCAGTTCTTTGAGGACGGAACAAGCGAAGTCGTTGCTGGCATGAAAGAAGAGGGAGAGGCATTTGTTGAAGATGCAAAAGCTACCGGAAACTATCAAGACCACACAAAACATTTGAGAGAATCGAATGATTATGAGGTTAATGAAGATGGCTTAATTCTGAAAAACGAAGCTGATTATGCTTCATTCGTGGAATCCAAAGGATTTGAAGTTGCAGGAAGTGCAGCGATAAGGACAGAAAAAAGATTGAAAGATAGATTTGAACGATGATAGTAACCACCGACATAGGAAACATCCTCTACCGGGACTGCAAGATTTTCGGAATAGACATAGTACCAGCAGGAGAAACGCTGACGGGTGAATTGAAGTCCGAAAGGATTGTCATCCACACGAAGAAACAACAGCCGGGAACTTATTGGAAGAAATCTTTCGCAGAAGTGAATCTATGTGTACCCAATTTAAGCGAGAATGAAGCGAACACAATCCGGCTTAACGAACTTGAAAGAAAGACTGGCAAGCTGTTTGATGATGTAGTAAGCACCTATGATGGTATGACATATCGTTACTCTATCGAATCAATTGGCGCGGAAGCGGATACAGCTTTGAAATGCCATTACGTGAATGTGAGAATTTTATTTGAAGTAATAAATGTAAAACTATAAGATTATGATTTCAGCAGTAGGAATAAAAAGAATCTTGTTTGCCGATATTGATAAGGTAACGGCAGACATTACCCCCGAAATTGCAAAAACTTTGATTCAAGCAGCTATCAAAGCGAAAGATGAGGTTTTGAATGTACACGGGGAAACGTGGCAGATTGAGGAAACGGAAGCCTCCGTCACTGGGTACAAGAACCAATTAACGGGAAAGAATTACCGTTACGATGATGTGCCGGGAGAAGTATCGCCCGCTTTCTCTATCGGACAATATGACTGGAAGACCAAGAAAGCGTTCATGGGTGGCGATGTTATTCAGGCAACATCTAAAGATGTAGGTTGGAAGCGTGCTTTGGATAAAGTTATTATCAACAAAGCATTGTTCTGTCTGACCGATGATGATGTCTGGTTCATCTTCCCAAAATGCCGTATTGTTTCCCGTGAAGCCAATACGGATAAGGCAATTGCAATCGCTGTAAAAGGCTTGGTGCAGGAACCGGGAATCGAAGGTGTTTCTTCTGAGTATAACTATGAAGAAGGGCAGATTAAAGCTTTGCAGGCATGAACTACAGTAACCATTGTACCTACTCCTTCCGATGCGACCGTAAAGCTGGACGGTGCAACGGTCAAGTCAAAGCAGGTGAATGCTGGGGCTACCGTTCACTATGAAGTGTCGAAAGTGGGGTACGTCACTCAGTCAGGAGATATTAAAACCACTCCTTCTGAAGTTGATACCACTCTTAAAAAAGAGATAACATTGGTAAAAGCACAAGAGTGATAACCGGGGGATGGATATATACCATTCCCCCTTTTAGTTTAAGAATATGAATCAAGCAGCAAAAACGGTTTCTGATGCTTTGTTAGGGCTGGATTTCAAGAATGTGGAGATAGGAGGGATGGTTTATACCATTAAACCTCCTACAATTAAAATTATCTGTCGTGCCATTCATCATTTTTCCGATATCGCCCTGAGAGGAGATAATATCATGGAGGCTATTAAAGAGCTTCCTGAAGCTACTGAAGATATGCTGAAAGGTATTTCATGCTTCATCTGCGGGAATGATAGTTTGGTCAAAGAATTGGAGAACGGCACTTTTGAAGAAGTCAAAGATGCCTTGGAAGTCTGTTTCTCTATGATGGATATATCGGCTTTTCAGTGTGTCAGCTCGATGAGGAACGTGTCGATGCTGGCAGCAAGACCGAAACAGTAGGAAACACAACGTTCTTCGGGCAGATAGCCCATTTGATTGATACGCTTCATCTGGGTTATACAGAAGTGTTTGAGATTATCCCTTATAGGAATCTGTTGATGATGCAACGGGATAAATTACACGCAGTATATGGTGGTCAGAAGGTGAATAGAATCAGTGGTAAGGAATTGGCTAATCGTAGGAAAAAGAAATAGATATGGCGAAATTATATTTTAAGGTAGGTAGTGACTGGGAAGAAGTTGTAAGGCTCCGTAATGAAATTGCGAAGTTAAAACAAGAGTTAATGAGCATGGATGGCACGCAGTCTCCTGCTGCTTTCAAGGCTTTAAATGTTCAACTTACTGCATCTAATCAAAGATTGGATGAGTTGGTAACTAATGCAGCCAAAGCTGGAGCAGAGATGGAAACGAGATTCAAAAGGAAAATCTTCGATGCTTCTCAGGTAGTGAATGGATTCACAGAGAAGATTCTTGCTCAAAAAGCGGTAGTTAAGGATATTGAAGCGGATGTAAAACGACTTGGGGATGCTTATCGTATAGCATTGAAAAGGAATCCGTTATCAGCAAATGGCAAGTTAGAAGAATACAATGCTGCCCGCAAAGCTCTTGATGAAGAAAAGGCGGCTTTATTTGGATTAACCCAACAACAAGCCGAAGCGCGTCTTTCCGTAAAGAAACTTCGGGATGAATACGCCCTTTACAATGATAATGCTAAGGAAATCGTAGAAAGTAACAACGGTATCGCTATTTCTTGGAAGAAAGCATTGGCGGTTATTGGTGGTGCTGGAGTATTAAAGGCATTAGGTTCTGAAATAATTCGTGTTCGTGGAGAATTTCAATCCATGCAGACCGCTATTGAGACTATGGTTGGAAAGGATATGGCAGGGCAACTGATTCCGCAAATCAAGGAGCTGGCTAAGATTTCTCCACTTACTATGTCAGATATGGTTGGAGCAGAAAAGATGATGCTTGGATTTAACATACAAGCAGAAGACACTATCAAATACTTGAAAGCCATTAGTGATATTTCTATGGGGGAATCCAGTAAGTTCAATTCGCTGACTTTGGCATTTTCACAGATGTCAGCAGCGGGTAAACTTATGGGGCAGGATCTGAATCAAATGATAAACGCTGGATTCAACCCGTTACAGATTATCTCCGAAAAGACCGGAAAATCTATCGCAACTTTGAAAGATGAAATGTCCAAAGGTGCTGTTTCCGCTGAAATGGTTCAACAGGCATTCATTGATGCAACTTCCGCAGGTGGTAAGTTCTATAATATGTCTGAGAATGCTTCAAAGACTATCAATGGTCAGTTGTCTATGATGCAGGATGCTTTGGATTCCGTGTTTAACGAATTGGGAATTAAGTCAGAAAGTGTTATCATGGACGGTATTCAAATGACAACTTCGTTGATTCAGAATTATGAAACAGTAGGGAAGGTCTTGGCTGGATTAGTGGTTACTTATGGTACATACCGGACCGCAGTGATGCTTGTTACTGCTGCCGAAAGTAAACATACTCTTGTGGAGATTGGACTTACCAATGCCCGTTTATTGGCACGAAAAGCGCAGTTAGCTTTAAACGCTGCAATGCTTACCAATCCTTATGTAGCTTTAACTGTCGTTATCGGTGGGCTTGCTACTACAATGTGGGCAATGTTTGATAGTACAACTGCTGCCGCCCGTGCTCAAAAAGAATATAATGGCATTAAAGATGCAGCATTTAAAAAAGAACAGGAACACAAGCTGAGAATCGAAGAATTATTGACGGCTGCTCGTGATGAGAGTTTGGCTACTCTTACTCGGCAAAAATCATTAGAAGAACTTCGTAAAGAATACCCTAAAATTTTCGAACAATACGATATTGAAAAGCTAAAGTTGGAGGATATCTTAAAGTTGAAGCAAAAAATAAACGAAGAAGATTCAAGGCGTTCTGTTCAAGGCAGGAGAGATGATTATAATGCTCTAAAACAAACGATTGCTAACCAACGGAGATATTTGCAGCTATTTGATAATGCCGATTTACGGAAGAATATGTCTGATTTCGATAAGGAAATATGGAAAATGTTTTCTGGTAATCAGTCATACGTACAGGTGCGTGAGCAAATGGAGAAAAACTCTGAACTTTTAAAAAAGTATCAGAAAGACATGTTGGATGATAATATTTCCGCTTACAAATCCAATCTTAAAAACTATTCTAAGGAGAAGCTTGAAACGGAATTGAAACTTGCTCAATCGTCTGCATCCAAACGCAATGGTTTTGTTGTAAACGGGATGATGGTTAAAGGTGGGGATTTAGAAAGTGTTATTTCTTCAATTAATGGAGCGTTGGCTAAAAAGAAATCCCCTACTACCTACAAGCAGGATTATGAGAAAGCGAAGAAAGACTGGGATGATGCTAAGAAGAAACTTTCTGAAATAGAAAAGGATAAATCCAAGTTTACTTCAAAGCAGTATGAAGAAGCTAAGAAACGAGTAGAAACAACTGAAAAAGCCTATAAAAATTTGGGCGGTATTACCGGAAGTTCATTAACCAAACAAGATAATCAAACCGAGAAACTTCGTAAGCAGACTGATAAATATAATGCCCTCCTTGATAAGCAATCATTAGAACAGCAACGTTCAGCCGAGGATTTGCAAATGAGAGTTGATGAAGCCCGAATCAAAGCTATGGATGAAGGTTCTGCCAAGACTATCGCTGAAATGGAACTCAACTTTGAAAAGGAGATGCAGGCTATTGACCGACAAAAAGAAGATGCTTTTCGGAAGAAAGTTGAGGATGCTCGCGCTGCATGGGAAGCTAATCCGAAGAATAAAGGCAAGTCTTTTAATGCCACCGATATAAAGCTGTCTGATGATGAGCAAAACTATTATGATGAACTATACAAGACAGCCATTATCAGTAATGAAAAGATATATAAGGATTTGGCAGAGCGCTATTTGTCTTATGCCGATGAACGTCTTGCCATTGAAAAGAAATTTAATGATGATATTTCAATATTACAGGAAGCCCGCAAGAAAGCGGAAACCAAAGGTGATGCTAGTGAAATAGCCCAAATAGACCGAAGCATTGAGAAGCGTACAGAAATCAAGAATGAAGATATATTCAAACTTGATGCTGAACAATTCAAGAAAAATATGAATTGGGAACAAGTCTTTGGTAATCTTGACAAGGTTTCTACTGATACTTTGAAAAAGTTGAAAGCGAACCTTAAAGACTTTATATCATCTCAAAAGGATTTATCTCCTGAAAGCCTTAAAGAACTGGTAGATGCTATTGAACGGATTGATGATAAGGTTTCAGAACGTGATCCTTTTGAAACTATGTCTATTTCTTTCAAATCCCTCAAAGAAGTCACGGATGCACAGCGTGAAGCACAGAAAGCGTATAACAAAGCTTTGGAAGAAGGTACTGATGAAGAAAAGAAGAATGCCAAAGCCACCCTTGAAAGTGCAAAGAACAGCAAGCAGAAAGCCCTATATGAAGCCACGGATGCTTTACATAAAGGAATTAATGAGATAGGGCAATATGTCGATGCCGGTAATCAAGTTATCGGTATCATGGAAACGCTTGGTATAAAAACACCTGAATGGATGGAAGGAACAATGTCCGGTTTTGGTGAGATGCTGAACGGACTTGGAAATATCGACTTGATGAAGCCTATGTCTATCATCACCGGTAGTCTACAAACCGTTAAAGGGGCTTTGACTTCTGTTATTTCTTTGGGAGGATTAATACCGGGTTTGGATGGTGCCGATTATTCTCACTATAACGAGATGGTCGAGGAATATAACAAACTCAATGAGATATGGGATGAGCTGATAGACAAGAAGCTGGAATACATCAACACATCCTACGGAGCAGAAGCGGACAAGGTAGGCAAAGAGGCTCTTGAACTTGTCAACAAGAGCATTGAGGCGTACAGAATACTTGGGCGTGAACGATTAAACTCCGGTGCGTCTGCCGGTTCTCATTCCATTGGCAAGCGCATGGCAAAGAATACCTCGTCAAGCGACTGGCAGGACATTGCCGACGCACTCGACATGTCAGTCAAAGACGCCAAGGATTTTATAGGTACCGGACGCATGACAGGATTGTTTGACCTGACTACTGAACAGTTGGAGAAACTAAAGTCAGAAGCGCCTACTTTTTGGGCTAAATTAGATGGCGATGTGAGAGATTATCTTGATAAGATTATCGAGGGGGAGGAACGTATTGAGGAAATCCATAATCAGATAAACGAGCAGCTTACACAGACTACATTCGATGGTGTGTACAGTAATTTCATAGATACCCTTATGGACATGAAAGCGTCGTCCAAAGATGCAGCCGAGGATGTTTCGGAATACTTTATGCAAGCTATGCTCTCCGAGCAGATAGGCACACTTTATCAGGACAAGCTAAAGAAGTGGTATGAGAAGTTTGCAAAGGGTATGGAGGATGGTTCTTTGACGGAATCCGAAAGAAATGCGTTGAACAACGAGTATATGGGCTACATTGAAGAAGCGATGAAGCTCCGTGACGAGCTTGCCGCAGCCACCGGATATGACAAGATTTCGCAAGAATCAACATCCCAGTCTTCAGCTTCCAGAGGGTTCGGTACTGAAATGACACATGAAGATGCAGGAGAATTAAGCGGTAGGTTTACTGCTCTGCAGATAGCAGGAGAAGAGATAAAGAATCAAAATATCATTCAATCTCAATCGCTTAATTTACTAACAGTAAAAGCTGATGCTCTACTTTCCATAAATACGGAAACAAGGAATATCGCTGATGATACGCGAGATTTGATAGCACAATCTTATCTTGAATTGGTACAGATTACGGAAAATACAGGAGCTATTGTAAAACCAATCATTCAAATTCAGAAAGATATGGCAGAAGTGAAAAATAATACATCTAAATTATAAACTATGTCAGATTTATTGATAAATACCCAAGACGCCTACACAACATGGGGGGTAAGAATGGGAGAGGGCTTTCTTGATGTACTTGGTGCATCATCACCCATGAAAGAATTTATAGAGAATAAGTCCCGGTTAGAACATGGAAAACGTGTGATAATCAATAATCCTAAAGTCGATGAGAGGGAAATAACACTTTCTTTTACAATTGAAGGAAACTCCCAGTCCGATTATCAATCAAAGAAAAAAGCTTTCTTCGATGAGCTTTATAAAGGCAAGATTGATATTCAAGTCCCGGCTAATAGTAGCGAGATTTATCATCTTATTTATACAGGCAAGAGTGTCACTTACGCACAGAGTTTAGACCGAACTTTCGGAAAAATTTCAGCCAAGTTCAACGAACCGAATCCGGCAAACAGAACCTAATTCACGACATTGGTTCTATTGTCGTGAATGTGAGTGCTCAAAATTGGGCACTCTTTTTTTTATCTCCGAACTTTGAAGACGTGGAACAAATCGACATCAAAGACATATCCGGTGCTATCCTGCTTACTACCCTTCCCAATGAAGGCTGCAAGCGTAAGTTTACTCTTATGAAGGAGGACTACATCACGTTAAAGTTCTCCTTGGAGAGTCCTATATTCTTCAAACTTGGTTCATACGTGGAGTGCGACTTCGGGCTGTTCGAGGTGTGCGACTTGCAGAAGCCGGTATTCAACACCGATAACGCAGGCTACGACTATGAGTTGCAGCTTGACGCCCACTACTGGAAATGGAAAAACAAAATCTTTAAATATACCCCCGAAGTGGCCGGGCAGGAAGCGTCCTGGAATCTCACCGCTTCACTTGATGTTCAAGCCGGTATAGTCCTTAGAAATTTAAAAGCTCTTGGTTACAAATACAAAGGACAAGATTTTGTTTTCTCCATTGACAGCACTGTAGAGAATAAGGCGCTACTGATGACTTATGACAACATCAACATCCTTGACGCCTGCTTCTCTATGGCAAAGAAATGGGATTGCGAATGCTGGGTGACTGAAAACATCATCCATTTCGGACGTTGTGAGTCCGGCGATGCGGTGATTTTCGAGATCGGGAAAAACGTACAGGAAATGTCACAGTCAGAATCCCAGTCCACCTACGCCACCCGTATCTATGCTTTCGGCTCAACAAAGAATATCCCATCTGACTACCGCCCCGTTGATGAGACTGTAGTACTGAACGGCGTGGTGCAAAAACGCTTAATGTTGCCCGAAGGAACTCCGTACATAGACGCTTATCCTGGTATGACCATCGAGGAAGCCATCGAACAAGTGGTTATCTTCGATGAGGTCTATCCCCGAAGGGTCGGCACGATGTCGGACATTACCATCAAGGAATACACTGACAAAGTAGAAAATGCCGACGGGACTACCACTGAAAAGAAGTGGAATGCCTACCGCTTCAAGGATACTGGTATTACCTTCTCAAAGGACTATATCCTTCCCGGCAAGGAATTGAAAATCACTTTCCAATCCGGCAAGTTGAATGGTATGGAATTCGCTGTGACATTCGACCCTGAGGGAAAGCCGGAGAAACTTGAGAACGGTGGCTGGAACCCTGAGGCACAACTTTGGGAGATAGTCAGGAATGAGGACTACGGCAGACCGCTTCCGGATGGAGTGCTTATCCCCGAAAATGGTGATACTTACATCTTATCAGGCTGGAATCCCATGAAGATAGCTGAAATGGGACTGGTAGCAGAAGCACAGTTGGAGTTAAAGGACAAAGCCGATAAGTACGTTGCCAAATCAAAGATAGACCCTTCTACATATAACTGTAAGATGATGTCGGATGTCGCATACAGTGAGGACGGCATTCACAACCTCTACAGCATCGGTCAAAAGGTCAACCTTATCAACAAGGCCTATTTCGAGAACGGAAGGCAGTCAAGGATTATCGGATTTGAATTCAATCTTGACCTGCCTTATGATTCCCCTATATATACTGTCGGGGAAACTGCTGCCTATTCCCGTATTGGGGAGCTGGAGGAGAAGGTTGAGAGCCTTACTCTGAAGGGACAGACCTATACGGGCAGCGGTAGTAGTGGCGTGTATGTGATAAGAAGGAATGACTCTACACCGGCCACGGATAGTAACGTGTTTTCGGCATTGCGTTCCTTGGCTATGTTCCTTCGCAAAGACCGAGCTGACGGCACAAATTTTCTGTTGAAGTTCGGCGAGTTTATCGACTCTATGGTCGCGGGCAAGGGTGCCGGAATATTCCCTGACGGCCGCGCGCAGTTTGAACGCCTTGAAGTCCGCGACAGCCTTACCGTCCTTGAGCTTATCTTCAACCGTCTCTCTGCCATGGAGAGCGACTATTCCTTCTCCGAGTCCGGTACCATCGAAAGTGTATCGCAACTTGAAGACGGCACATACAGCCTGAAGATGAAGAAACGGTGGGATAACGACTTTACTGCACTGGCAGAAAACGATGTTGTATATGGTGTTGTCAATGACCTTGCATCAGGTGGCGGCAAGTATTATACCTCCTGGCTACGTGTCTTGCATGTTGACACCTCAGCCAATACGATCAACGCTGTGATGTACCCTGATAGCGAGGTGCCGGGTGGCAAGAATTATCCTCCTGAGCCGTTGATGATATTATCACACCGTGGCAACCCGGTTGATACTGAACGGCAGGGTTATTGGTATCTGTCATCCCGTGAGCATTGTATCTGCATGCTTAACGGGGTCACAAAACCCGTCCTTGAGGAAAGCAACTATTCGGTGATCGTCGGCATGCTGAAGCATCTGTCTCTGTTCGACAACCTGCCCATCAACTACCTGCACTCTTATATCTACGTCCGGGGATTGGTAGCGCAGGACATCCACCGCATCGACTTCCAAGGCGTATTGCCCCGCATCCCCAACGACCGCTGCGAGTGGAGCATGGAGACCGCCACGGGAGCAGAACCCTACCAAGCCGACCGCGAGGCACAGACCGAGACTGTACGTGTGATGATGTACGATACCGTGTGGCACTACGGATGCAAGTGGATGTGTCTTGTTTCCGGCACTACCGACGAACCCCAATACGGTTCCGCATCCTGGGCAATGATCGAGGGCAATCCGGATTTCAGCATCGATATAGAAAGCAGCAACGGCTGGTACTTCGATGCGGAGCGTTTTGCGACCACCCTCACCATTACCGGTGAGCTGTACAACCGTGATGTGACGACGCATATCCTTGACAGTGATGTGGAGTGGACGCGCGACACGGGCAACGTCACCGAGGACAACGCCTGGGCGGTCGCACACGCGGAAACCGGCAAGTCACTGCCGCTGACGGTCAACGACCTCGGTCCCGACTATATGAACATGACCGGGTGCAAGTTCATCGCACGGGTATTGCTGCGTGACGGGCAGAATAATTATGAGACAATGAATTATATAACTTTCTAATTATGCAGACTATACAGAAGAAAATAGAGGTCAACTACCGCCCCCTCCAGACCAGCGGCGGGATAGAGGTTGTCGGCAGCGTGCCGGACGTGCAGGTGTACCAGGCTGACAAGGCCGAGTACACTCCGGACTACACGCTTACCCCCCTGACGCTGTTCCCCCGGTGCAATGCTACCGACCCGGATGCGGTGGTCAAGGTGGGTGCGGTCAACGCGTCATTGGTCAACATGAAGTGGTACGAGCGCTTGAACGGTGTACGGACATTGATTACATCTGCCAACAAGAGCTATGTCATTACCGAGACCGGAGCAACAAAAGGGACTATTCAGGTGAAAAAGAATACCGTTCCCGGCAGTCCGGTAACACTGGAGTTCTACGCCGAGTATGTCGATGCGAAGCGTACCGGACAGACGCATGTCTACCGTTTCAGCTGTCTTGTTCGCGCCGTAGATGGCAGCGAAGCACAGCCTAAGCTGGTGATTGATTCTCCTTCTTCTTTGGATTGGAATCCTTGCCGTGATATATCAAAACATATCATTACCGCCAAGCTACTTGTCGGCGATGTAGATGTCACAGCAACCAACAAGTGCAAGTTCTTCTTCTATCGGAAGCTGAATACGGGCGCACTGGAGCAGATTACCGACGGTAACGGCGACAATGACTGGGAGTTCGTCTCTCTGACAAAGAACGTGCTTACCATAGACCGGGACTATATCGGCCACGAACAGACCTACGTTGTGAAAGCATCGTACTCGAAGGACGGTGCTCCTTCATCCAAGCCGGACAGTGACATAGACTATGTCTCCACCACCATCCGCAGGCGTATTCCCAGCATCGAGATTGACTGGGAGGGATTTCCGCAGCAGGTGGCCGACGGAACCAAGATGATATACCCGAAACCGGTCATCCGTGATACGGCAGGGATTGTCCCCAATCCTCAGGCCATCCTTGAGTGCGAATGGTACACGAAGGCGGCCGGCGCCTCCTCATACGTGCTGGCCGCTGCCGGGTACTCGCCCTCCATCCCATGCACCGACGGCATGATGCTACAGCTGAAGGTGATTGACAAGGGCCCGTATGCGGCGGTGGTGACATCTGACGGCAAGTACGTGACGGATGACAGCGGTAAGTTTATAGTGGCAAGGAAAAGGGATGTTTAACCATTAATCGATAGCAGTATGGCATTTTATATCAAAGTGACGAGAGAGGTTGCGGACAAGCTGGGAGTGGCGGGAATCCGCAACAGCACTGCCGACGGCAATGTGCTGTTATGGCAGGCCGATGTGGCAGGCTTTCCCGGCGATACGGTATTCGACCGGGCGGCAGTAGTCGGGGGCGTGTGCCTTTCCCCGCAGCAGGCCAAGGGTGAGATAGACGGCGTGGAATATCCGGTGGAGGTAACGACACCGCCGGAATACATGGATTTGCCTACAGAAGAAGAACCAAAAGATGAATCTTTGGAAAAGGAATCAAGCAGTGATGAATCAAGAGGCGAGGAGTCAGAAAGCGAAGAAGCAGTAAATGAAACAATCAAAGAGGAGGTGACCGATGAGCGTAGCGAGTAAGGTCGGGCAGGTGATATTCTCACAGAAGTCCGGTGTATACATGCCTGCCATCATGTGTGACAAGGGAGACCTGTACCAGGAGTATGACGGCGAGTCGGGCGCTCCGACAAACATAGCCCCCGACTTCACCACGATGAAGCCGACGCTCTCCTTCCTTCTCACCTCCTCACGGGTGGCTGAGGGGATTGTGGTGCCCTCTTCCATCAGGTGGTATTTCAATGACGTGTTGATAAGCTTCACATCCAACGTTTCCACGAACACGTTTGGCGGCGAGACGGGTCATTTCAAGTTCATTCCATATAAAGCAGGCACTACAAACTATTACGGGCTTCAGATCGTGAAGAACCTGGTGAAGGCGTCATCCGGTGCGAGCTGCAGCGTCAAGGCGGTGGCTACGGTAACCGTGGGCAACGTGTCGGATGAGGTGCAGTTCGTCTACAGCATCCCCATCACCAAGGGGGTGGGCAACCAGAACGTGGTGACCATCGTTTCCGGAGATGACAAATACTTTGCCATCCGTGAGAAGGGAGGCAGTGTCGTTCTCACGGCGATGGCGAGACGTGGAGCGTCAGAAATCACCTCCGGACTAACCTACAAGTGGTCCAGGATGGTTAACGGTGCCTGGCAGACACTCGTCGACCATCCTGGCAAGAGTCTGACCGTTACGGACAGCCTGGTTGACACTACGGGCATCTTCAAGGTGGAGGTGTCGCAGGGCGGCAATCTGATAGGCCTTGACACACAGACGGTGATGGACTTGTCAGACCCCTACGACATCATAACTAATCCCAATCCCGAGGATGAGACGATTACGGCCGGTTCCGGCGGTTCTGTGACCTATACGCCTATCCTTGTCAAGCGGGGACAGACCACGAAGGCAAAGAATATGCTGTTCTATTTTGTCTTTATGGATTCGGCAGGGGTCATTCTCAATCCGGCTACGGCGAATGTGGCTGCGGCAAGCGGTACCTGCACTGAAGCTATGTGCCAGCAGGCAGGCGGCAATGTTTCATGGACAATCTCAACGGCAGCATGATATGGCAAAGAAAGCGTTGGCAAGCAAGACGGGAGAAGTGAAGTATCTCCAGCAGGGACCGGTCGGCCCGCTGGTCTATCCGACCGGGGAGTACGCGGCATCCGTATCCTATACCCGTACCCCACTGTCCGCACCCATGGTGCTGTGTGAGGGGCAGTATTACGTATTGAACAAGGAGGGCACTTTTAAGAATATTAATCCGAAAAAGGACTATGCGGCCAACGGCAGCAAGGCCACCTGGGTGCTGATGGACAAGGTCAGGTATTCATTCGTCGAGATTCTGATGGCGAACTTCGCAAAACTGGCGAGCGCCGTATTCTACGGGCAGTACATGTTCTCCCAGTACGGGGTGAGAGCGGACGGTTCGGCCGTGGAGACGGAGGGCGGGTACAAGGACTTCAATTACAGTGATCCGATGAAT
>ENA-ORRH01000847-ORRH01000847.1-human-gut-metagenome-genome-assembly--contig:-NODE-847-length-18691-cov-2.08242_pt1 | contig 18691 bp, 11 predicted proteins | sample MGYA00242173_ERZ509130 | MGnify/ENA primary metagenome ERZ509130 (study PRJEB26280, sample SAMEA2338633) | human gut metagenome | biome: human gut; feature: human-associated habitat; material: faeces... | reverse complement strand
GTGTCCGGAAGGGTACCAGTAAAATTACACAACGTCCGGGTCAAAAATAAAGTAGAAAGGAACACACACACATGGAGCAACGCAATCTGGAAAAAGCCCTTGAGCTTGCCGCCGCACTGATAAGAGGAGACAGAGTGAGTGCGTCAGGCGGCAATGTGGCACTCTATGAGGAATATTCTTCCAATTCGCAGGTATATGATGCGCTCAGGCTGATTTTAAAGAAGTTCGGGCTGGAGCTTTATGAATATAATAATGCACTGTTTGTCAGTGCGGATGAGGATAACGCCGGCATGGGAGATGCCGGCTTTGGCTTTACTAATGAGGAGCTGAGGCACGCTCTTGGTGTCAGGGTGAACAAGGAGCTTTTTTTGTGTTATCTTATAATATACTGCACCATGACGGAATTCTATAAGACGTCGGGCAGCTACACCTACACGGAGTTCGTAAGACATGAGGATGTCATAAAGGCTGTTGACAGCGCTTTGGTGAAGGTTATTGACCCTTCGGCAGGGCTTGTGCTTGATGATGTTGAGGAGAACAGCTTTAAGACGCTTGCGCTGCTGTGGGATGAGCTTCCTGTCACGTCGACCGATGACGTTCAGGGACAGAGAGCCGCCAGAAATTCCAAGACGGGCTATGTTAAACTTACGTTTAACTTTCTTGTGGCTCAGGGGCTTTTCGTGGAAAATCAGGATAAATATTATCCGACAGACAGGTTCAAGGCTATGGCGGAGAATTATTACAGTATCAACAGAGGCAGGCTATACGAGATATTAACAAGGGAAGAACAGGAGGCACAGAATGCCACAGATTAACAGAATCAGGGTCAACAATATAAAATATAATTTTGGCACTCAGTTCTACGATGATTTTCTGATGCGTTTTTCGTGCAGGAACACCATATATGACCTTGCAAACGGCGGAGGTAAGAGTGTGCTCATGCTTCTTCTGCTTCAGACGATGCTTCCGAATTGTACTCTTGACGAGAAGCAGCCTGTGGAGAAGCTGTTCGCGCAGCCGGGAGGAAGCACCACGATACATTCGCTTGTGGAGTGGAAATTAGATTCCTGCGATGTAAAGAACGGCTACAAGTACATGACCTGCGGCTTCTGCGCGCGTAAGGCGAGGGCAGGTGAGGACGCTGAGGGAGAGCAGAAGACAGGAATAGAGTATTTTAACTACTGTATTTTTTACAGGGAGTTCGGGGACAATGATATCAAGAATCTTCCGTTGTCCGATGGCAGGGAGAGAATTACCTACAATGGGCTGAAGGCATACCTGCGCGACCTTGAGAAGAAGGACTTCGGTGTGAAGGTGCGGCTTTTTGAGCGCAAGGGGGATTACCTAAGCTTTATAAATGACTATGGAATCTATGAGAGCCACTGGGAGCTGGTAAGGGGAATCAATAAGACCGAGGGACATGTCAGGACTTATTTTGAGAGTAATTACAGAACCACCAGAAAGGTTGTCGAGGATTTACTGATAGAGGAGATTATTGAGAAGTCGTACAACAACCGTATCCGCGGCGGTAACGGCGATGATGAGATGTCAAAGACCCTTCTTGAGATAAAGGATAAGCTATTGGAGCTTGCAAAGAGAAGGGAGACGATGGATAATTACGATAAGGAGATTAAGCTCATATCCGATTTTTCCACCAAGGTGACAGACTTCGGAAATATATTTGAGCGCAAGGAGGAGGGAAAGAACAGGCTCTTTAAGTACCTTCTCATGGCACAGGCGCAGACGAAGAAGAACGAAGCGCAGGCGCAGAAGCTTGCCGCAGATATAGCGGGCATCAGGCAGGCACAGCTTGAGGAGGAGAGGCTTATATCGGCGGCGCTTATCGCCGATGAGGAGGCGGAGCTTAGAAAGGTGCGTGCTCTGGTGGACAGCCTTTCGGAGAGCTATGAGCAGGCAGAGAAGAGCTTCGATAAAAAGAAGGAGGAGCTTGAGCTTTCCTACGCGGCGGAGGACTATGCGGATTATGTAAGGCAGGAGAGAAGCCTTGCGGAGCTTAAGCAGTATATTGACAACCGCAGCAGGGGAAGAGAGGACCTTGCAAAGGAGCTTGAAGGTCTGGCAGCGGCGAAGCACGCATATATGGCGGAGGAGCTTTCCACAACCGGGCACAGCCTTAGTGAAACAGAGGCAGAACTGCAGGAGAGCACGGAGGCGCTTGATAATCTTAGAGAGAATTACCGCATGAGCGATAACGAGTGTGCGAGAATCGACGGAGAGCTGGCCGGATACCGGAGGCAGGTTAAGGAGCTTGAGGGCGAGCTTGCAGGTAAGTTAAAAGCAACGCCGCTCCTTGTGACGGAGAATGCGCCGGCGGAGGCAGAGCGCTATGGGGAAAATATCGCGGCATTGAAGGAAGCACTTGCGGCATTGGGTGATGAGCAGGCTAAGCTTAAGCTAAAGAGCGACAGCGATATAAATGAGCATGCGCAGACAACAGCGCAGCTGCAGATTTGCAGTAACAATATAGAGAAGCTTGAAAAAGAGCTTGCGGAGGCTAAGGACAGGGAGCGGGAGCTTGCTGCACTTGCGAAGGTGTACAGTGAGCCGGATACGGATAATCTGCTTAGGTCACTTGGAGGTATTTATGACAGAATACTTTCACAGCGTGAACAGTTAAAAAATAAGAAGAGTGAGACACAGGGCTATATAAGCGCCATAGAGAACCTTAAACCTGTAGATTCCGATGGTGTTAAGAGAATGTGCGAATATCTTTCGAGCAGATATGAGGGAAGCGTTGTGAGCGGCGCCGAATATCTGAGGGAGAAAACAAGCGATGAATGTGCCGCACTCGCGGCACGTTTTCCGTACCTTCCGTATTCCGTGCTTGCGGGTGAGGACTATGACAGTATATGCCGTGACAGGAATGTGATGGCAATGGACTGCGGAGTAGTCCCGATAATAAGACTGTCGGCAGTGGAAGCACTGTTAGAGAACGATAATGAACCGGCGGTGCCGCAGGATGATGACAACTATATGCTTGCGTGCCGTGACCTGTCATTTATATATGATGAGGCGGGACGTCAGGCGGGGATAAGGAAGGCGTCGGAGGAGCTTGAGCAGATAAATGCAGAGCTTGTGAAGCTTGAGGACAGATATGAGGCGGTAAAGAGCGACTATGAGAGGGTGAGCGGTTATGTATGCACACCACTGAAAAATACTTCCCAGCTTGAGCTGCTTCTTGCAGGTCAGAGGTCGGAGCTTGAACACCTTGACAGCCGGCTTGAAAGGCTTGCCGATATCAATGAGGGCGCAAAGGAGCGCTCCCTGCAGATATCAGGTCAGAGGTCGGAGCTTGAAAGGAAGCTTTCGGAAAGTATTGAGATAAGGGATAACCTTGAGGATATAGTGCGCCTCAGTGAAAGGCTTGCCGAGTATTTACAGGAGATAAAAAAGAGCGAAGCTGATAAGGAATCGGCAGTCAAGGCAAGGAGGCTCTCAAAGGAGCTGTGCGAGAGCAGGGAGAGGGCATTTAAGGAGCTGGAGAATAAAAGAAATATACTTCAGGAGACTATAGCTAAGATAAAAAAGACATGGGAGCGGTACGCTCCTTACTATAAGGAGCAGGCAGACACCGAAGCTGAACAGGAAAAAGCGAATGTCACGGCAGACGAGATAGACGCGAAATTTAATGCGATATATTCACTTATCACTGATGAGCTGGGAGATATAGCGGACAAGGAAAAGCTCATGTCTAACTGCACGGCGGCAATGAAAAAGGCGGAGCGCTCGATGCTTTACAGAGGTGTGAGCCTTGAGAGGGCAAAGGAGCTTGACAGCCGTGGACTTTTAAAGGAGAAGAGCAATGCGCAGATAAATGCCATGGCTGATGAGCAGGAGAAGCTCAGGCAGAACATGAAGAACCTGCAGGGGGAGCTTGATGCTGCCGGCACACAGATGAACAGGATTGAGGGAAGTTGTGAGTACGCGAAAAGAAGCTATGAGGAGCATTACGGAGAGTATATGCCTGTGGAAATAAATAATCCTCAGGAATATGCAGGGCAGCACAGGGCGGAGCTTTCGAGGCTTAAAAAGGAGCTTTCAAGACTTTCGGGGCTTGAAAAGGATAATCTCAAGGAGCAGACGGCATGTATGGTGATGCAAAAGGATCTTGAACGCATGGTAAGGACTGCCGCTCCGGATGCAGATGATATTATAAGCCGGATGACAACCGAGGGCGCGGATGCAGGCAGTGTGTCCGATGAGAAGCTCACCAACGAAATGTATGAGGAGGCAGGGCGTGCCTTTGACGGTGTGTTGAAGGAGGAGCAGAAAAAGCGCACTGCATTCACCAGGGCACGGGATATGCTTGTCGATGAGCTTATGAGGCTTAATGCGTATGAGCTTGCACAGGAGGTGAAGCAGAATGTCCTTCCTCCGCAGACACAGGAGGAGGCAGCGGCTCTCACGGATGCGCTTGGAACAACCAAGGAATGTATTGGATTAGAGCGCGACAGAATAAGCAGGGGCATTGAGGACATGGAGCTTATCAAGAGCAATTTTGAGAACAGATGTGTCCAGATATGCACCAATATACGCTCTGAGCTTGAAAGGCTGGATAAGCTTTCAAGAATCACTCTTGACGAGGAAGCTATTCCGGTATTGTCATTGCAGATTCCGTATGTGAAGGAAGAAATGTATAAAGACAGGATGTCTGTATATATTAATGAGACGGTATCCCTGGCAGAGGGCTTCAGGACTATGGACGAGAGGCTTAAATTCATAAGGGGAAGGCTCTGCTGGAAGAGACTGTTCTCCGTCATAGTTACGGACATGAACAGTATAAGATTAAGCCTGTACAAGCGTGAGAGGATAAAGGATCAAAGCCGTTATCTGCGCTATGAGGAGGCAGTCGGAAGTACAGGGCAGTCACAGGGTATATATATCCAGTTCCTTGTCTCTGTGATCAATTATATTGCAAGCATAAACGCAGGAGGAAAAGAGGCAGCAGTGCTCGGAAAGACGATATTCATTGATAATCCGTTCGGTGCGGCGAAGGATATATATATCTGGGAACCTATCTTTAAGCTTTTAAAGACCAACCATGTCCAGCTCATTGTCCCGGCACGAGGAGCTACTCCGGCTATAACAGGACGATTCGATGTCACTTATGTACTTGGACAGAGACTTGTGGATAAAAAACAGCAGACAGTTGTGGTTGATTACCACAGTCAGGTAGCAGAGAGCGAACTTGAATACGAAAGACTAACTTTTTCACAGGAAAGTTTTGATTTTCTCTAGGTGCTGTGGTAAACTGAAAAAAGCATGTAATGTGAGGTGAACATATTGGACAAGTATGAGTTGACCATTAAGATAGAAAAACTGGATAAGCTTGTAAAGAGCGGGGATTATGTCAATGCTGCCAAGGTTGCAGAGCAGCTTGAATGGAAGAAGATGAAACAGTGGACAGTCATGTCCAATGCTATAGAGGCGTATGTTGCAACAGGGAAATATGATAAGGCGAGAAATGTGTGCATTTATGCTTATAACCGTAAGCTTGGCGGAAGGAGACTTCTGGCAACTCTTATGGAGATGTATGTCAAGCTCGGTGAGCTGGATGACGCGGAGGAGATTTATCAGGAGTATGTGGAGCTGGCACCGCGTGATGTGACCGGGTATATCCTTCTGTATAAGTTAAAGCGCGCTAAGAAGGCACCTGTCGAGGAGCTTATAACCATTCTTCAGAACTACAAGGATAAGGAGCTTGACGAGGAGTATGAGTATGAGCTTGCGCTTCTCTACAGCGAGGCAGGACTTACCGACAAGTGTGTGAGGGAATGTGATGAGCTGGTGCTGTGGTTCGCAGATGGAATATATGTCGAGAAGGCATTGAGACTTAAGCAGATGTATGTTCCGCTGACACCGGGGCAGATGGAGAAGCTTGCAAGGCTTGAGAAGCTGTCCTCGCTCGGAATAAACAGCTCAGATGTGTATGACGGCATGGGCGGTGAGCCGGCGCAGACGGAAGCAGCAGCAACAGAGGCGGAGCCGGGCATAGCTTATGGGTATGATGACCGCGCGTACAATAAGCAGGGATACAATACCGACAATGCCGGTGCGTATGATAATGGAGAATATGATACCCGCGATATTAGTGCGTACGAACAACATGAATATGATACCCGCGATACCCGGCAGGATTATAATATGTCTTATGAGCCGACAGCTGAGGAAGCAGAGGACTATGACAACGAGGCATTATATGCCCTTGATGAAGAACAGGAGCAACATGAGCAGCAGAAGCCGGGTATCGTTGAGGAGCCTGTGAGCCATGAAGCGGAACCGGAAGAGCCGGAAGATTATGCCGAAGAGGCGGATTCTGCGGATGAGGAGAACAAGCCGGTATACATTGATGATATAGGAAACACAACAGAGTGGTCACCTATAGATATCGATAATGCTATATCAGCGCAGCCGGAGCCTGAAAAAGAAGTTAAACCACAGCCTTTAGAGAAAAAGCCTGCAAAGACAGCTATAAAAGAAGATATGCAGAAGCTTGAGCCGGATTATGATATAAGTATAAAGGTTCCCGACTATTCAGTATATGACACCAGAAACGTGCAGCAGGAGCTTAAGGCGAATGTCAATGAGATAATGGAGGCATATAAGAACAGGGAGAGAACCGAGGCACTCAGGGAAGCGGCACAGCTTGAAGATATACAGGATGATTCTGAGCCTACGAAGGAAATTATAATCAACAAGCACCAGTGGCGCAAGGCGTCAAGGAATGCAGCAAAGACACATGACGACAATGGAAAAAAGGCTTCGCCCGGCAGTACTGTGTCCGACAGCAGGCTGCATGATATTAATGCCCTGAAAGATGCCGATATAAGAGAAGTCACGCAGCAGCTTACGCTTGAACAGATGTCGGAGCTTGTAGCACAGCTTCAGGCTGAGCAGGAGCGGAGAAGGAGGGAGGCGGCAGCAGACCGCGAAGCCAACTCTTCACAGATGGACATAACACAGTGGCTTTCCGATTTAGATGATGAGGATGATGAGAAGCAGCCTGATAATCGTGCCACAAGGGAGATTCCTGTAACTGAGATTAAGAAGATGGTTATGCCTGTCAAATCAGAAGAGGAACAGGCTGAGGCACCACAGCAGCATGCACAGGACAGAAGGCGGGAGCCTGCACAGACTGAGCATAAGGCAGATGACTACAGCAAAGAGGAGAGGGAAGCTCTCGAGAGGACGGTCAGGGAGATAGCTGCGTCAATCAATCAGGATGAGGAACCGAAGGCAGAATCAGATAAGCAGGAGCCTGAAGCTGAGGAGGAAGAATTCGAGGAGATTCCGGATATAGATGACAATGAGAGCATCGAAGAGGAAAATGATGTAAACGATGAGTCAGATGAAACAGGAGGTGTGCCTGATCTTGAACATGCGATAAATGCCGGAATAGAGCAGATAATCGAGGATAATGCCAAGGCAGCTGTAGGAGTTTCTGATTCGGGAAGATATCTGCTCAAGGCTGAGGAGAGAGTATTTCTTGACAGATATTTATATATGTCCGGCATGGAGAAGAGGTTGTGCAGATACATCGGAGCTAAGAGAGCTGAGGCTGTGGGAAAGCTTGATAATGCAGGGCATGCAGCCATCATGGGCAGCCGCACCACCGATAAGACAGCCTTTGCAATCAATCTGTTTAAAGCACTTCATGCGTATGACGAAGACCGTGACCAGAAGCTTGCGCGCATATCAGCGGAAAAGATAAATGAGAAGGGCTATGAGGTGTATGCGGATAAGCTCGCAGGTCAGACTCTCGTAATTGAGAATGCAGGACGGTTAAAGAGGGAAACACTTGTCTCGATGATGAAGCTTAGTCGCAACACATTGTTTATTATCATGGACGAGGAGTTCGAGATAAATAAGCTCTTTGCGGACAATCCGGATCTTGCAGATAATTTCACGGGCTGCTTTTTACTTAAGCAGTATACGGTAAATGAGCTTGTGGATATTGCCAAGGATTATGCGGAGAGTCAGGGATGGAGAGTCGAGGATAAGGCACTTTTAAAGCTGTATCTGATACTCAGCCAGGTTCCGAATGATGATCAGGGTAATGTTGTTGAACTGGTAAAGGAGATAATGAACCACGCTGCAGGACATGCGAAAAACAGGCTTGGCAATAAGCTTTTCGGCAGATTCCGTTCTGTTCTTACCATCAAGGAGGGTGACTTAAGCTCAGAGGATGAGTATGAAGATGACGAGGACGAAGAGAATACGGAAGCTGAGGAGGATACGCAGCCGGATGACTCTATAGAGAATGACAGGGATAAGCCTAAAAAAGAGAAAAAATCACGGGACTGGAAGAAGAATAAGCAGGCAGAGAAAAAGGCTTTTTCTGATGATACAGAAGATAATGACGACTATGATGAAGATGATGAGTACGACGATGACTATGATGATGACGATGATTATGATGAATAGTCGACATTAGAAAGTATGCTATTATTGGCAGACAATATTAAAATATAACCTGGAGGAGAAAGCAATGGGAAATGTAAAGGAAACAATTGAGAGCGGCAAAGCTGTTCTCGGAATCGAGTTCGGTTCAACAAGAATTAAGGCGGTACTCATTGACGAGAAGCATACACCGATAGCAGGGGGAAGCCATGAATGGGAGAACCGCTATGAGAATGGTGTGTGGACATACAGCCTTGATGATATATGGGGAGGTCTTACAGACTGTTATGCATCGTTGAAGGCGGATGTAAAGGAAAAATACGGAGTTACACTCAAAAGGCTTGGGGCAATAGGCTTTTCAGCCATGATGCACGGCTACATGGTATTTGATAAGGATGGGCAGCTTTTAGTTCCGTTCAGGACATGGAGAAACAGCATAACCGAGGAGGCAGCCGACGAGCTTACTTCACTTTTTAATTACAACATTCCTCAGAGATGGAGCATTGCCCATCTTTATCAGGCAATGTTAAATAATGAGGAGCACCTTCCGCGTATTGACTACATGACAACACTGGAGGGCTTCATACACTGGAAGCTTACCGGAAAGAGGGTTATCGGTGTCGGTGAAGCTTCCGGCATGTTCCCAATTGATACTGCTGCTAAGAATTATAATGCAAATATGGTAGGCAGATTCGACTCGCTCATCGAGGAGAGAAATGCACAGGGAGACAAGGCACAGCTTCCATGGAGACTCATGGATATTATGCCGAAGGTGCTTCTTGCGGGTGATGAGGCAGGAGTTCTCACAGCAGAGGGCGCAGCGCTCCTTGATAAGGATGGTGACCTTGAGGCGGGAATACCTATGTGCCCGCCTGAGGGAGATGCAGGAACAGGAATGACGGCCACCAACGCTGTTGCGGTGAGAACAGGAAATGTATCAGCCGGAACAAGCGTATTCGCGATGATAGTTATGGAGAAGGAGCTTTCCAAGGTATATCCTGAGATTGACCTTGTCACAACACCTACAGGAAATCTTGTATCCATGGTTCATTGCAACAACTGCACATCCGACCTCAACGCATGGGTCAACATATTCAAGGAGTTCGAGGAAGCTCTCGGAATACCTGTTGATATGAATAAGCTCTTTTCGGTCCTCTACAATAAGGCACTTGAGGGGGATGCAGACTGCGGAGGACTTATGTCCTATGGCTACATATCGGGCGAGAATATCACTCACATGGAGGAGGGAAGACCTCTGTTTGTGAGAAATACCAACAGTAAATTCAGTCTTGCCAACTTTATGAGAACACACCTTTACACATCACTCGGTGCTCTTAAGATAGGACTTGACATCTTACTAAAGGAAGAGGGTGTTAAGGTGGATTCCATCACAGGACACGGCGGACTCTTTAAGACCAAGGGGGTCGGGCAGAGCTTCCTTGCGGCAGCCATGGACGCTCCTATAACCGTCATGGAGACAGCAGGCGAGGGCGGCGCATGGGGAATGGCACTTCTTGCAGCATACATGATTAACAAAAATGATGGTGAGACACTTGACGATTACCTGAATAACAAGGTATTCGCCGGGCAGACGGGAAGCACATTGGAGCCTGCAGCGGAGGATGTCAAGGGCTTTGATGAGTTTATCGAGCGATATAAGGCAGGCCTTGCGGTAGAAAGAGCGGCAGTAGATTCACTTTAATTTGAACGCAGAATAAGCAATCCCCCGCTTCAAGTGTGTAGAGCACTAAGCGGTGGGTAAGGGGGATGCGAACTGCGTTCATGAGCAAGCAGCGAAAGCGGATTGCGAATGTCCGCTTTACTAATCAATCACTTATATATAGATTCGAGGCGTCAAAACATGCCGATTTAATTTAAGAGTGTATATAAATGTTTTGATACCGGAATCATATAAACAACGAGAAGGGAAGGTTTTATTATGTTAGAAGCGTTAAAAAAAGAAGTATACGAGGCTAATATGGAGCTTGTAAAGAGGGGACTTGTAATCTACACATGGGGAAATGTCAGCGGTATCGACAGGGAGAGCGGACTTGTTGTAATCAAGCCGAGCGGTGTCGAGTATGATGTGATGACACCTGATGACATGGTTGTTGTGGATATGGACGGAAAAGTAGTTGAGGGTAAGTATAAGCCTTCATCGGACACGGCTACACATCTTGTGCTCTATAAGCAGTACTCGGAGATTGGCGGTGTTGTACATACACATTCTAAGTGGGCAGTCACATTCGCGCAGGCGGGAATGGATATTCCGGCATTCGGAACAACACACGCAGACTATTTCTACGGCGATGTTCCATGCACAAGGGACTTGACCGCGCAGGAAATCTATGAGGCTTATGAGCTTAACACAGGAAATGTCATTGTAGAGACAGTCGGCGACACGGACGCCCTTGCCATTCCGGGAATCGTGGTAAAGAACCACGGACCGTTCGCATGGGGCAAGACTGCCAAGGGAGCCGTATATAATGCGGTGGTTCTCGAGGCTGTCGCAGAGATGGCATACAACACCATGACACTCAACCCTAGAGTACAGAGAGTGCCACAGCACCTTCTTGACAAGCATTACTTCAGAAAGCACGGAGCAAATGCCTACTACGGCCAGGGCGAGAACGAGGACCACTAAAGCTTTTGGGACAGGGGTCAGACCCCGTGTCCCAAGTCTGGGACGCGGGGTCTGACCCCCTGTCCCGGCGCAAAGGAGTTGTCTGGCGGTTAAAAGAAAATATGAAACAAATTGCGTGAATTAGAGGTGGATTTTGTACTGCACGGGCAGACAGAATCCACCTTTTGCATGCGGCACCGGGGGCTGACTCTAAATAGTACTTGTTAGTGCCATAAATGACTGCTATAATAATATAAAATAACAAATTAGGAGTAATGCGTCTGTATAAGAGGCGCAAGTCAATTATGGCATTTTACTTATTGGGAGATTGTATAAGAGAACAGAGAGAGAGACTTGGAGTTACGCAGGAGGAGCTGTGCGAGGGAATATGCTCTGTGCCTACATTGTCTAAAATAGAAAATGGCAGACAGGGCATGAGGTTAAACCAGTATATTGCAATTATGGAGAGGTTGGGGTTGCCTGTAGAACCTTTAGGAGTGCGGGTCACAAATGATGAAATGTACTGGTATAACATTAAGAGGGAAATAAGACATAGGCTGGCTTCACAGAAAGAGGATGTGGAGGAACTGCTGGATGAATTGAAGAATTGTCCGATTGGAATGGATAACATGACTGAGCAGTATATCACATTTGTGAGAGCCGGACTTAGGAGAGAAAAAGCTGGTTTTGATGATGAAATGCTTGAGTTGTTATTGCATGCAATACATTGTACCTATAGAAATTTTGATATAAACCAGGTAAACAGCGTTAAGCTTCTTACCACGGATGAAATTTTGATAATTAATTGTATTGCCAGTGTGCTTAGGAAGCAGGGAAAGACCATGCAGGCAATAATGTGGCAGAAGTTTTTAAAGGAATACTTAGAGCACAGCAATGCTGATTATGATGAGATTGTAAATACATATCCGCTTATATTATTTAATCTCAGTAATTTGCTTATGGAGTGTAAAAAATATAATGAAGCACTGGAACTTTGTTCAACGGGTATAGAGTATTGTAATAAACATGGAAAACTTAATATGTTCATGCAATTATTGTACAATAAGTCGATATGCCTTGCAGAGTGCGGGGACAAAAAGCAGGCAGCACAGTTCATGACAACTGCCTATATCATAGCAAAGGCAAGGGGTGATGAGCATAGAGCTGCCATTATTGATGAGACATTTGATGAATATAAACTAGATAAACTTATGCCGTGAAAATGTCATCTTCAAATGTTTGACATTCAATGAAATTGTCAGAAGATGGGGGTGTCTTGTCCGTGGCAGCTACAATATGGGTACATACATTTAAAAACAATAAAAATGAAATTACCAAAATGATATTTCTTTTCTTCATAAGATAAACCTCCTAAATCTGATTATATAACTCAGGATACAACAACATAAATGAAAAGACCATTAAGTTACAGGAAAATTAAAATTTTCCTGTAACTTAATGGTCATATTGAAGAAAGAGTGTTATGCTTTGGTTGTATTTGGATACAGGAACATTAAACAGTAGCATAAAAAGAACATAAGAATGGGAGGTACAACTACAGTGAAGAAAAAAATCAATTTATTTATTGCAATGATTTTGTCCGTGACAATGTTGTTCGGAAGTACAGTGTGTTTTGCCGCGGAGAATGACGCAGAGGTTGATAATACGCTGAGCGTGCAGAGTAATGAGAGTGTCAGGGCGGCAAGGTCTATGACGGACTCAAAACCTGTAACTATAAATGTTGGTGCCACAGGAGTTATTGCATATGTGAATCTTAACTATGCGTGGGATGAGGGATATACGGGGTGGTTTACGGGAGCAAGTCTTACGGGAACATACGTGCCCGTAGGAACAAGTCTGGTTTTGAGGGATTTTACTACAAGTGACGTTGGGAATAGCAGTTATATTACTGTAACGGTCACTTATATAATTAATGGTGCGCAGTATAATGCATCCGCAACATTTTATGTAGATGAATGGGGCGAAGTATCCTAACCTAACATTTAACAGGCATATTTAAAATGTAAATTCACAACAACCCAAGCCGCGATAATCTTATGTTATCACAGCTTGGGTTAAAGTGGTATAAAGGAGAACCGTTATGAATAAGAAAAAAAGATACAGTATATCCGTGTTTTTGCTACTGGTGATAATGACCATTACTGCATGTACCGGAAAACAATCCGATTCAGCAGATAATGATATTGTGGCATATAAGCCGCAGTATTCCCAGTACGATTTAACTTTCGATGCTTCAGCAGGAGTGGAGCCTAACTTCCATGGAATGTTTGTTCAGGGAGATAGCCTGTACTGTATCTCAAGAGACGATAGCAGAATGGACACGGTTAATATAATTGATATTTCGACAGGGGAACATAGTGAGAAACGGCTTGACTCTACGGCAAGCTATTACAGAACCGGGACGGGTTTTGCAGGCTTTAAATCCAAGAAGCTCACTATATATGATGAGAATTTTGACAAAACAGGTGAGGTGGATTTGAGTAAATTTATTGCAGAGCTGAATGCGTCAGGGGAATCTCTATTAATATATAATGGCAGCAATATTACTATGGATACAGAGGGCAATATCGGGATAGTAAGTAATATGAATACACTCTATATGGTTGACGCGAACGGAATGCTGCTGTCAAGGACGGAGTGTCCTGATAATATGAGCAGAATAGAAATGGTATTTGCTACCAATGCAGGAAGCTGGTATATTGTGTGTGGTGGTATGAATTATGGTGACACAGTATTCTACCCGGTGGATATAAAAAGTGGAACACTCGGTGATGGGATGGAAGATATACTGTATGGTGATAACAATACAGTGGTAGATATATGTCCGGTGGATGCGGATGATTTTTATATTTTTTCCCGAAATTATGTATATAGATATATTTCGGAAAGCTCGACTTCCGAAGAGTTGTGCTGTCTCAGAGATTATGGTGTGGAGATAGACAGCCAGGTAATGGGTGTTGGAAGTGGATTCGGGATGTTTGCAGATAATACGCCGGGAATTATAAATTACACCAGAAGTCAGACGAATGGGAATGCGGATGTAAGGGATATAGAGCTTGTAACATTTGTCAGGACAGAGGGAAAGGTGTCACAGAGGACGGAGCTTGTCGCTGCAACAATATCTGAGCCTTCCTTTAAAGAACGTGAGGCGGTCATGCGGTTTAACAAGTATAATCCCGATTACTATATCACTTTCAAGACATATTTGGATGAGGATTATCACACGGATGATAGAAAGGAGAAAGTCCGACTTGCCCGGCAGAGCTTTAACAATGACCTTGTGAGTGGTAAGGGGGCGGACATATATTTTTCGCCTTATGGAGAACTTGATTTTGAGAATCTTGGACAGAAAGGTGCGCTTGCGGATTTATATGAATTTATAGACGCGGACAGCGATATAAGCAGGGATGACTTTGTGCAGAGTATCCTTAAGGCTATGGAATATAAGGGAAAGCTGTATGCTGTGTCGCCTGATTTCAGCCTTAATACAATAGTTGGAAAGAAATCACTTCTGGGGCAGTATGATAAGTGGGATTACAATGCTGTGTATGAGCTTGCAAAGAGCCACCCGGATGCAATACTTTTTGCGAACAGTAATCAGGAGAAAAATCTTGACAAATTTATGGCGTATTCGCTGGATATGTTCTATAACAGTGATACCGCAGAGTGCGGCTTTGACTCGGAGCAGTTCATAAAGCTGCTTGAACTGGCAAAGGACAGTGGCACGGAATATGATAATAGCGCCGATATCGGAGAGCTTCTCAAGGATGAGAAGGTACTTCTGTATGAGGCACCGATAATTTTCTGGTATAATACACAGCTTTTGCCGTATTATTTTGGTGAGGATATAAGCTATGTCGGGTATCCGTCGAACGCTGAGAGTGGAACGGTGCTCAGATATTATTATCAGTGGGCTGTCAGCGGGCAGTCACAGCACAAGGATGGTGCATGGCAGTTTATAAAGAGCCTTTTTGACGATGAGTATCAGAAGAGCTGCTTTTATTTTCCTGTGATGAGGTCAAGCTTTGATGATGAGATAACTGAGGCAATGAATTATAGCGGAAGGAGTAAGACAGATCTTGCAAATGGTGTGGAAGTGCAATTACATGCCATGACCCAGAAGGAAGCAGAGGAGTTCCGCCGGCTTGTCGATAATGCAACGCTTGTTTACAAGCCCTATGATACAGTGAAGAGCATAATAAAGGAAGAGGCAGAATACCTCTTTGACGGAGTGCGCAGTGCGGAGGAGACCGCGGCGATAATACAGGACAGAGTGAAGCTCTACCTTGAGGAGAACAACTAGCTGGGACAGGGGTCTGACACCGGCGTCCCAATTTTGCGTATTGTTTTTTTGGAAAAATTATTCTATACTGGATTTCCGGCGGCACAAGCCGTATACATTATTGTGTAAAGGGAGAAATTCGGAAGATGAGCAGTGAAGTAAATAAGGTAAGCAGGGATTTGACGAGCGGACCCTTAGCAAAGCAGATTCTGGTATTCAGTATACCGCTTGTGCTGTCTAACCTGTTGCAGGTGCTCTTTAATATGTCGGATATCGCGGTGGTCGGGCAGTTCGCCGGCTCACATGCGCTGGGAAGTGTTGGGTCGACAACCACGCTGGTGACGCTGTTTACCACGTTTTTGATAGGTGTGTCGGGCGGTGTGAATGTAATGACCGCGCAGTACATAGGTGCGAAGAAGGACAAGGATGTGCGTGAGGTCGTTCATTCGGCTGCGTGGATGTGCGCGCTCATGGGTGTGATACTGCTTCTGTTCGGGCAGGTGTTTTCAAAGCTTATTCTTGAAGTTATGAAGACCAAGGAAGAGCTTATAGACGGAGCCGCACTGTATCTTAGAATATATTTTCTCGGAATGCCTGCACTTGGAATATACAATTTCGGTAATGCGGTATTTTCGGCTGTCGGAGATACCAAGAAGCCTGTGTATATACTGGCATTTTCGGGTGTTGTGAATATTCTGCTCAATCTGTTTTTTGTCATAGTGTGCAGGCTTTCGGTTGCGGGGGTTGCCATCGCCAGCGTCACGTCACAGTATATGTCGGCGGTGCTCATAATGATAGCGCTTAATACGTTTTTCGCCAAAGTATCTTAAGCTCTATCCGGACAAGGCAAAGGATCTTTTCAAGCTGGGCTTTCCGGCGGGAATACAGAACGCGATATTCCAGTTTGCCAACCTTTTTGTTCAGGTCGGCGTCAATTCGTTTGATGCGGTCATTGTCGAGGGAAATTCGGCGGCAACCAACGCGGACGCGCTTGTATATGATGTCATGGCGGCATTCTACACAGCCTGCGCAAGCTTCATGGGGCAGAACTATGGGGCAAGAAACAAAAAGAGAGTGCGCAACAGCTACATCATAAGCCTTGCCTATTCATTTGGAATCGGAATGGTAATGGGAATCACGCTCAACATATTGGGGCGTCCGTTCCTGTCACTTTTTACCAAGGATGCCGCAGTTATGGACGCGGGTATGCTGCGTCTTAACATTATGAGCATATCCTACGGCTTCTCAGCATTTATGGACTGTACAATAGCAGCTTCAAGAGGTCTGGGAAAGACGGTTGTACCAACGTACATAGTAATAATGGGCTCATGCGTGTTCAGAGTGATATGGATATATACGGTATTTGCGTATTTTAAGACGGTTCCGTCACTTTACATATTGTATATATGTTCGTGGACGCTCACCGCGATTGCGGAGTTCATATACTTTATGAGGATTTATAAGGAGCATATAAAGGTACTGTAAATGGTGGAAGCTCTATACAGAAGTCGTTGATTGTTGCGGTGAATAATTTACTATATAATTGAATTTTTTTGATAAAAATGAGAAAAAACCCCACAAGGTCGCAGCTTGTGGGGTTTTTTCTCATTTATTCTTTACAGATTTTACTTCGTCATACCACACTATTTCTTCAACACAAATTTTCCGACAAGCTGCTGCAAGGTATCAGCCTGAGCCGACAGCTCTTCGCTTGTAGCGGATGTCTCCTGTGCTGCCGAGGAGTTGGACTGGACAACCTCTGCAATCTGGTTGACACCTTCCATAGCCTTTGACTGAGTGTCCGAAGCTTCGCTCAGTGCTCTTGATGTCTCTGCAATGGACTGGATTCCGTCTATTACGGAGGTGAGGGCTTCCGCTGCACTGCGTGCAGCATGGTTGCCGTCATCAATCTCCTTAAGAGCACCCTCTATAAGCTCGCGTGTATCCACAGCGGACTTGGCACTCTGCTCGGCAAGCTGGCGGATCTCATCTGCGACTACGGCAAAACCACGGCCTGCGTCCCCTCAATTGAAGCATTGAGTGAGAGAAGGTTAGTCTGGCTTGCGATGTCCTCTATGTTGGCTGTGATATTCTCAATCTTTCTCGAAGTCTCTGTTATGCGGACCATAGCCTCGGACAGCTTCTGCATCTGAACCCTGCTGTCATCAGCCTGTCTGGCATAATCAACCGCCTGCTTATGGGCTTCCTTAAGATTCTTGGCTGATTTATCGACTTCCTCAGTGATATTGGTAATAGTCGAGGTGAGCTCTTCAATAGCGCCTGCCTGCTCTGTGGCACCCTCTGCAAGGGATTGTGCGGACTGCGCAAGGTTGTCGGAGCCGGCGGCTACCTGTTTGGAAGCCTCATCAACCTGTGTGAGCGTTGCTATCATCTGGTGCTTGAGCTTCTGCATGGAGGTGAGCATGATGGAAAACTTTCCGACATACTTGTCATGGCAGCCTGAGGTCGCTATGAAGTTGCCATCAGCCATCTCTCCTAGCACATATCCGATATCGGATATGAGTGTGTTGAGCTCTTCAGCCATGTATTTTGAATCGGCTAACATCTCTGCAATCTCGTCATCGTAGTTACTCTCAGGGAATGGACTGTCCAGGTCGCCTGCGGCAAGCAGCTTAAGACGCTTTGAAGTATCAGCAAGAGTGGCTCTTATTGCTGACCTTGTTAGACTGTAATCTTGTGGCAGCTATGAGGAGTAATATTACTGCGATGCATACAAATTCTATAATATTGAGCTGGCGTTTATATGCATTGCCTTTGGTAACATAGCAGTCCATGAGCTGCTTCATATAGCCATAGATGGTATCGTATTCGGGAGTAAGCTTGTTCATCTCAAGACGCTGTGCATTGTTGCTTGCGTTTACATCGGAGGTTGCCCCCTGCCTTATAATCTCGTCGGACAGTGTCCAGTAATCATCTATGACGCTGCTTATATTGTCACATATTTTTTTTGCTTCAGAATAATTGCACTGCTCTGTTATAGAATTGAAATAGGTAGTAAAGCTATCTCTTTTATCAAAATAAATTTCCTGCTGTTCACTGATTGAGCCGGCATCCAGATAACCGATAACAGCGCGCAGGGCACTTCTTGAATCGGCGAAAACAGTCATCGCCTTACCGATGTCGCCCTGAATAAAGCCATATGACTTTAGGGAGTGGTTGAACTGTACGCTGGTAAATACAATTAAAATGATGGCAAGCACAATGGATATGCTCGTAATGTTGGTGATAAGGTTGAAATTTTTTCGCAGTCTGGTGTGAATACGCTGGCTGTCATTTGTTTTTTTTCTGTCTTCCATTAAGAATACACTTCCTTTCGCAATAAA
>ENA-ORRH01000842-ORRH01000842.1-human-gut-metagenome-genome-assembly--contig:-NODE-842-length-18803-cov-5.05867_pt1 | contig 18803 bp, 20 predicted proteins | sample MGYA00242173_ERZ509130 | MGnify/ENA primary metagenome ERZ509130 (study PRJEB26280, sample SAMEA2338633) | human gut metagenome | biome: human gut; feature: human-associated habitat; material: faeces... | reverse complement strand
TAATATTTCTAAAAATAGTGGACAGGTGGAAACCTCAGCAGAAGAATTAGCAGCTTCGGCAGAACAACTTTCTAATCAGGTACAGCAGTTTCATATATAGAGAAGATAAAATATCTGGAAAAGAGGTTATAGAATGAAGAAAAGGTTATGTTTATTAATATGTCTGGTAATGCTTGTATTAGGTGTTGCCGGCTGTGGCACTGGTACTAATACATCTTCAACAGGCAGTAAGAGCAGTGTAAAAATGTTAATGACACTGGCACAGGCTGATACCTTTAGAACACAGTTAGTTAACAAAGCAAAGGAAACAGCACAGGAGAATAATACACAGCTTGATATATTAGATGCCAATAATTCAATTGAAAAGCAAGTTGAGCATATTAAGAAAGCAGTTTCAGAGAATTATGATGTAATTCTTTGTAATATGGTAGATAAGGATACTTCATTAGAGCTTGAAGCTCTCGCAGGAGATATTCCTATTGTATTCTTTAATGTATCACCAGATGAATCAAGACTTAAAGCTGGCAAGTATATGTATGTTGGCTCAGATGAGTACACAGCAGGACAGTTTCAGGCAGAATATGTGCTTGATAAGTTAAAATCATCATCAGAGATTAATGTTGCTATAATTAAAGGACCATCAAGCCATTCAGCAACTAAGGGAAGAACTAAAGCTGTTAAAGAGATACTTAACGCTTCTGGAAAGAAGATTAATTATGTATTTGAAGACCACGCTGACTGGGAGCAGTCAAAAGCAGAGGAAATGTTTAATATATTCTTAAAGACTAACCAGAAATGTGATGTTGTTATATGTAACAATGATACTATGGCACTTGGTATAGTAGATGCGTGTCGTAAAGCAGGAAAGAGTAATATATTAATTCTTGGTATTGATGCGACAAGCGATGGCTGTAAGGCAATAGAAGCAGGAACAATGTCATTTACAGTATACCAGTCTGCTGATGGACAGGGAAAGAGGCTTATAGAGGCAGCTATAGCACTTGGAACAGGAAGCAGTACGAGTGGCATTGAAGGAATATCAGATGACGGCTTATATGTATGGGTACCATTTGAGAAGGTGGATTCAACTAATGTATCAAAGTATAAGTAATAAAAGTAATAAATAATAAAAGTAATAAGTGATAAACCGGTGGATTTGCTGATTATAATTTATAGTTGATAAAATGCGTGGCATAGTTAATATCTATGTCACGCATTTCATATATTCTTTATAATTATTCTTGATAAAGCTTCTTCATCAGATGTCCACTCAACATTGAGAGGCGGTTCTTGTTTATAATTATTTTCTACTGCTGCTTGACTTTCTAATGGAAGACTATTGGACTTTTTAGTGGTGTGAGAACCGCTGGAAGTCCAATCGAAGAATGTTAAATTATTCCAATTACTCTCTAGTTGAAAACAGAGCGTAAGTAACTGGCAGAAATATAATTATGAGTTGTAATGGTGAATCTTTCATTATAATTCCATATGCAAATATAATAACCAGACAGGCAATACTTACATATATTCCAATCTTACTCTTGTATATGTACACAATCAATGAAACTGCTGACACAACCAGTAATGATACAAATACAATTCCATATAATGTAACACTTACTGAATGAACATTTCTTTTAACAATCAGGCTTCTTATGGTCAACCCACTCATAGCCAGCGATAAAATCACAGCTATATAAGCACTTATCCTCGTGCTCAGCTTATATTTTTTCATCTGTTAAATCCCCCTTGTATACTTCTACACTGTAAACGATATCCATGAATCCTGACAATACTTACTATAAGCAGTGCCAATACTACAATATAAATAATCAGGCTCATCATTACCGTGTCAGGAACTTTAAAATTAACAAATGCTATAATCAAGGCAAACACAATGTCGGCAGCAGCTATAAAATACCATTTATGTATATTCCGTTTATAATCTTTAATAAGTTCATTACTATTCATTCCCTTATCATTATAACCAGCATCAAGTTTATAAATGTTAATTGGCATTCTCTCATTATTCATTACTAATCCCTCCGCAAAAAACAACTGCTTAGTTACATATGTATTATACATTATTAATTTGTCGCTTTCTTTATAAAAAATATCACTTTACAATTAGAATTTAAGATATTATGCTATTTTATATTTAATATCATTAGATGGAAGTAAAATGTATGCCAAGACCTATAAAAGATTGTAATAATTTTGAAATAAACAGAAGTATCGTTTATAACGGAAAAGATATTAATTTTCATATGCCATCAATGAGTGCATGTATAAAACATTATGAGATTGGTTTTCAGATATCTGGCAGTCATCATGTATACTCAACTGATGGGGAGTGGGATATTCTCAGAGGATATGTTGGAACAATACCTCTTGGATTACAGCACCAGACCTTTTATACCAGCAATTAAACGCATAACAGCATACTTATTAAATATTCATTTGATATAGCTGATTATATAAAGTCAGAAATATCTGCTGTTGCATTTAACAGATTCTACACTGAAAAATATCACATTCTGAATCAAGATGACCAGCAAGTTGTCCAGAATATTTTTGAAAAGATGCTGACTGAATATAATATTAATTCACTATACTCAGATTCTAAATTAAAGGCATTGCTTACATATCAATATAAACATTTCCTGTATAAATGCTGTTTTTCAAGATTTCAAGATATCGCTCAAATGCCGCCTTTCCATCTTCATAATCGCCTTTTAAAAAACACAGTTTAACCAGATGATACCATTTCCAAAAATGTTCTTTCGACTGGTTGGCAATCTCTTCTTGCAGACACTTTTTAGCATATTCCATATCAAAAAATTTCCGGTACTCTTTTATCCTCTCTAACGCAGTTTTCACCAGCGCTTCCATATCAACCTTAAAGCTGTCATCATCTCTGTATTCTGCAAATGGCACTCCTGCATCACCGCCATAATCGCGTGCAAGTGTCCCCATTAAGCGCCTTCGTAGATTCCCACCAAAAAGCCACCCCTACATTCAGACCTGAACCTCGCATATATGAAACTGGCTGAAATTCAACCTGAATCATAAAATAACCATTATCATCAAGATAACATCTTGAATTTCCTGCCCGAAAAAGCTTTTCCGACTCTAATATTTCCTTTGCTGTTGTTCTGATTATCTTCTCATATGACAGCATACAATTAACTCGCTGCTTATTTCGTTTTAACACTTTTATATCCATCATGGCTGCAGATTCTTCTGTCGAAGCTTCATTTGCAAGAAATGCTTAATTATTCTTGTCTATTACTTTTAAACCAACATAAAAACAACTATAATAAATTCAATATATCCTGTTCACTCCAATACTCATTAGGATATATTGAAAAGTCTTCTTTATGCTTGCGAATAATCCTTTGAGGAGTATCGGTGTTGTCATACACATGCATAATGTCACATATATCGATTAACTTTTTAATATTATTAATTGATTTATAATATCTATCACTTTTGATTTCTCTACGTCATGTCCTCCGGCAGCAACCCTTGATTTTATTCTTGCTATATTAATCTGAGGATCTATTGTAAGAACAAATACACACTTAATAAAGTATCCTTCTTTTTTAGCTTTTCTTAATATTTCCATCTTATAGTCTGATGACAATACTGTTTCAAATGTAAAATCCTCTTTCCTGATCCATTAGGGCCTGCTAAGACAAGTACCATTGGCTTTCTATTCTGCATATTTTCTATCTCCATTTGCATATTCGATATATGCAGCCTTCTTTTCTTTATCATAACCTGCTATCGGTTTTTTACAGATTTTAGCCTTATTTATCGCTGCCTTAACTGCTTCAATTGCCCTTCTATCCATCTCACTATCTGAGGCACTGAGTATTTCTTTTTCTTCTTGACGAGATATAACTTTTATTATTCTTCCATTTTTCGTGCTCACTGTTGTCATAAAAAACATCCCTTTCTAAAATAGATATAGCATAATTATTATATGGTTAAAACAACAATATTCTTCTTTATTTATTGTACCACAGTTCTTACAAAAAAACATCCCAGGACAAAAAGTCCTGAGGTGTAATATACTTTTCTGATATTGAATTATCTCTTTGTTAACGTTTTGAGAACATGAAAAGCCCGAAAACAAGGGGTTCCTTACATCAAATGTTGCATACGTGTTTTACACGGTAGACTGCCCAGGGCGTTCCACAACTTCTATTTACTAACAATCCGTATATAGCGTTAATCGAAAGGAGTTACTTATGACTAAAATAATATTTGCAATGTATAACCCTGAAACCGACTGCGTCGAGGTTAGCCTCAATGATGAAATCCATGTTTCTTTTAATTGTCAAAAATGCAATGCTTCCGTTCATCTGGACGAACCTTCTGATATTGCGTATCTTACAAAGCTTGCTAGGGAGGAACCAGGACTGTATGCCAAATTGGCTACCAGAGATGGTGGATTGCAAGGGTATGTTGAAGCGATGGGGGAGTTTAATTAAACTCCCCATCATAATTATATGAAACCTCCACAATCTCGTCAGTAGCAGTAAGTAAATTCCCTTTTTGCGTTGTTCTTCCTTGTTCAGAAAATAGATATAAATTTTTCTTTGCTCTTGAACACACAACATATAATAACTTTTTTGTTTCTACTTCTCTATACTGCGGAGTTTTGTTTATAATTATATCCCAATGCGGTATATATCCATTCAATATTCCAAATGCGATAACAGTAGTATATTCTTCTCCCTTTACACCATGAAATGTATTAATAACCACGCCCTCTTTTTCTTTAAAACATTGTTTAAATACTTCCACATCTGTTGACAAACTATATTTGACTACTCTATCGCAGATTGCTGATACAAATTCTTCATACATTTTTTGTAAACGTGGCTCTTTGTTTATATCAATTCCTAATCTTTCAAAAAAATTATCGATGGTATTCTTTAAATACACAACTCCATTGGTTTCAGTTCCTTTTGAAGAATTGATTATTTTTAAGATGCTATAACTATCTATCTTTTCAGACAGATATATTTTATATTCACCTCTTAACATCGCAACCAATTCACTTGCAATCCTTTTCCTTAAAGATGTTCTTTTCCCAGGTTCGCTAAAAACTAACCTTGAGAGCAAGTAAAACGGATTCATCGGATCATATTTAATTGGAGTTATAGAAGGTGCATCAAATTTTACCTGCGGTAATAATTCTTTCATTTTCTTTGCTAGTGGAAACAATAACCACCACTGAGGCGCAATAATACAAATTTCTTCTTCTAAAATGCCATTTGCAAGCTCATTCTCTACTATTTGCGCAATATTTTCATACAATATTTTACTATCTATAGACGAATTATAAAGCAAATGCCCCTTTTGATTTTTTATATCCGAAACCGCATATATTGGCGTGTGTTGTGTTTGAAAGTTAGCGTAATAATCCACTATTCTTTGAGTCGAACGATAACACCCATCCAAATTTCTTTCACAGAACTCCACTTCGAATAGCTCCCGTAACTCGTCGCTAGACTTTGCCACACCTCCAAGTCCACCATATATTGCTTGATCTGTATCACCGAAAAATGCAATCTGTATAGATTTATTTGTCTTTACAATTTTACTTAATATTACATATTGCATCTCATTCGTGTCCTGATATTCATCTACAAGTATTGCTCTCACAATCCCAGCGATATTTTCAGCAATAAATTCATTTTGATGTAATAACTCATTAGCAACACTTAATATACTATCAAAATCTAATTCTCTTTCGGTCAATAACTTATTGTGGTATTTCTCGGCAATATTAGGATTATCCAAAGGATTTTTTCCATATTTTATGCTAATATTTAATTCCTTTGCAATTGCACTTATATATTTCCCCGCAATATACTCATCAATAATATGATATCCCTTATTTAAACGCTTGTGATAAATAGTATATGGTCTAATAATAAATTCCAAACAAAACTGATGGATTGTTCCTACCCAAATTTTATTACTGGCTATGCCAAGTTTTTCAAGACGTTCTGATATTTCTTCAGCTGCTCTATTTGTGTAAGTTATTGCAATATTAAGCTTATTTGAACATTCGTATTTTGTTACCAAATATGCCAATTTATAAGTCAATGTTCTTGTTTTCCCACTTCCCGGACATGCTTTAAGTAATAAGTTCTTTTCCTCGATACAGGCAGCTTTTTGTTGTATGTTTAATTCCTCTAAGAAAGGGATATTTTCCATCTACTCACACCAGCCTTCACAATATGCATCTACTTCTTGCAAAAACTTTGATAGCATGTCTTCGCTATACATTTCTCTAAACTTATTAATGCAACATATCTTCTCGTCATGAGATATTACCTTATCGTTTTGAAATTCTATCCCTAAAACTTCCAAAGTTTCACCATAACCACTCAGGGAATATTCCATCATCTTGAATATTACATCAATTCTGATTACTTCTCTGCCTGCAAATGCTACTGCCTTTAAAATATATTGTGGGATAGTAACTGCAATATCAATATAATTCGAAAGTACAGTTGCATACCATCCTTTTCCCATATCTCTAGCTAGCGTTAAAACTGTATTGGCACATTTAGCTTCTGTTCCATTGCTCAAATTTTCTTTGTGCCTTTCAATCGTGTCCTCGTTTACATAGTTTAGTTCTATTACTTTCCCAATATATTCTCTATTAGCGCTTCCGTCTGCTAATGCAAAATCAATCTCTAATGTATGTGGAGCATAAAAAGCCTCTACCCAATCGTTTGCCCCATACAAATTGGTCAGTTTTTCTTTTCTACTTCTTCCTCGTTCTTCTGCAGCTACTTTATAAAAACTACTACTTTCTTCTACTATTTGGACATCCTCATCAGTAACAATTGCACATGAACGCTTAATTCTCTCCTCTCCAAACAAACTTGCCATATACTCAAAAGCAACGCTCCCCACATTAACGATTCCAATTCCTAATTCGTCCAAAGTTATACCAAACGCAGCCTTTATCATATTCGGTATCAAGATTTCCTCTCCATCACCTTCTATCAACATTACTCCCTTTGAAAAAAGAAGTACTGATCGTTTTGCATCTAAATATCTCTCAATACACTCAGACAATGTCAATTTTCTTAATTTTAATTTTTCTACACCGAAATTATCCAATCCCTTGTTCGGTTGCATTGCAACACTTTTACTATCAACTGTCTTTAAAATATTAACATTTCTTATTTCTGATACTTCGGCCAAATGTGTAGAATGTGTGGTTGTAATAATCTGTGTATAATCCTTTGTTATTTTCAATTTATCAAACAGAGTTCTTTGTATATGTGTATGTATGTGGGCTTCTGGTTCTTCAATAATCATAATATTAATCAGCTCTCTGGTTCTGTTCAATTCATATTCCACAATTTTTAAAGCCATATATATCATATTCAAATGGCCTAGCCCCAAAGCTTCTATATCGTTCTGCTTTGACGGTTTCATAAACAAATATCGGGAAAGTGAATTAATATCATCCTTCAACCCAGATTCTAAAACTATTTCCGGCGAATATACCATTCCTATCATATCCAATAACTTTTCATTAATCTTTTTACCAACTAATTCAACCTGTTCTACTTCTGAAATAGATTTATTCAACTGGACAATCTCATTTCTAATTGTCTCTATTTCAGAATCTCTTATTAATGATTCCACTGATTCTATAATTCGTCTAATAGGATTTTTCGGTTTATTCAATTCACTTGCAACATCTCTTAATGCATCAATAAAAACAACAGAAATGTGGTCTTGTACATCTGCAATATTTAATTTACTACCCAAAATTTCGTCGTCATCTTCATCAGGATCCGTACATTCTCCATTTTCAATATCCCCAACAATACCCTTATATATATCTTCATTTGTAAAATCCGTTTGCGCTCTACTTGTATAATAAAATTCGTAATCAGAAATCTTAATTTTATTTCTTTCTCGTTCAAACTCATCTGGGTCTGTAATTTCACTCAATCTCTTTCTTATAGCCTTCTGCGGACGAATGAACAAAGAAATTACACCTATATTATCATTTCCACTTCTAATATATGTTCTTAAGAAATCCTCATTTTCAACTTCCGGAATAATTTCCGCACACACCTCTGTTTCTCTATCCTCAGATGTTATTTTATCAAATATTGCTGAGAGAATAATCCAATGTCCCTTCCAATTGCTTAACGTATCAGAAAAATCCATCTCTTTTAATCTTTTTGTATTATAATAGTATGTATCATCCAACAAAATTCTTAATGCCGTCATTGCATTTGATTTTCCAGAATCATTTTCACCAATAATCGTATTGACACCCTCTACAAAGGAAAACTTTGCGGCACTCAAATTTTTATAATTTACTATTTGTAAATAATTCAGATACATAATTTCTTAAATCCTTTCATAAATAATCCCTAAATCCGCTTTTTTATTCTTATCGATAAGTAGTTTTTATAACCGCAACTGTATCTGTCAGATTCAACTTTGGTGCTTTTTCTTACCCTCTTCTACTATACCCTTTATCCTCTCGCAAACATCTTAATGCCATTTCATCCTCATCAATAGGGCTTATCTCTGCATTTGCACAACTCACATAAATATATCCCCTATTATTGAATTTAAAACTATCTACTCGTGCGGTCTCCTCCAAATTATCAAAATCAAATTTTATTCTAATTTCACACTCAATTTGTGCTTCACCATCATCAAAATCTATATCGGAGTATTCAATTATAAAATATTCCTTATTTTCATTATCCCATACTGATCTGTCTTCATCGAAAATCTCTCCACATCCAGCCACTTTTACATTGGCTACAGTTTTTATCAGTATCATATCTCTAGATATTTTTAATGGAATAAAAGAATCCTCAACATCCACTACCTCCACAGAATCAATTTCTAGCTCATCATACAATTCATAATCATCTAAATAGTAGTTCTCTAATTCTGCGCACTCTTGAGCCTCTGATAAAATTTCAGCATAAGCACCTCTAAATATTTTAGTAAGCATATCCTCGCTCAATATACTCTCTATACTGTTAATCCGTTTGATAGCCTCAACAATCGTTTCACACATAATAACATTATTTACTTCAGCAAATGACTTGACCCAATCGCTATCTTTTGAAACAACCAATAAAACATCATTGGGGTGTTCCTTTATATATTGTTTAGTAGCTTCAATCACAAATGCATCTGGAAATTCGCTTTTTTTCTTCCCGGTTGGTGCAAATGGAGGTGTTGATGAAAAATAAAGTTCAAAAATACATTCTGGATTCGGATAATCAAGCTTCACTGCGTTTTTATAATACTTCTTATACGCTCTAAAAGTTTGATTTTTTATATTATAATCTGCAATTTTTGAAAATAACTCTTCATTACAACAATTAGCATATCTGAGAACATCTTTGCATTTATTTATATGGGATACCAGACTCTGATAATCTTTATAAATACCAGAGTCTTCAATATGCTTTTCAATCTCTTTTTCTAAGATAGGATGCGTTAATAAAAGCAAGTCTTTTTCCTTAATGACAGAAAAGAAAGACGGCAAAAGCATTGAACTAATACCAATAAAATCACTATTAGCATCCCTAAAAGCACATGTATCTACTAATATTGTTGTTATTCTTTCATCAACTGACATACCAATTTCCTTTCTTACACCGTATATTATTGTGAATTACGCCTATTTGCTAAAAAACGGAGTAATCTTTGCGCATCTACCAAACAAGTTTTCGCATTCGCTCCAAATAAAATTTCTGCCCATATTTCATCCATTTTAGTTAATGTAGGATTATTCAAATCCAAGAATTTAATATTGGGAATTTCAGCCTGTATTTTCAAAACATCTGATGCGGAAATATCTGCAAACACTGGTACATGTGTAGTAACAACATCTCCAACCTCACCTTTTCTTACTCCAGCATGATTTTTACACATTACTTCACATTCCAACTGATAAAAAACTGTAGTCATATATGATGCAACCACCTCTGCTTCCACCATAGATGGATATGTAAATACAACAAAATTTGTTGATACATATAATGGTATGTTACTTAAATGTATTCTACCACTTTTTCTTGTTTTTGTTGGAATAAGAACAGAATTCTTTAAAAATCTCACCTTTCCATCCTTTTTTGCTATTGCTTCCCATTCTGCAGCTGTTTTGACTTTTCTTTGTTGTTTTCCGGCATCCCTTGTCATCAATGTATAATCTCCTGTTATTGACATCGCCAATCCAGTTCCAATTCCATTAAAATTCAAAAACTTTGAGTCACCACAATTTAATATAAAATCATTGCTTTTTGCATTTCGCATTCCTTCTTCTAAAGTTACACTTTTCTCATATTTTTTATATAGCGCATCAATAGAATCAAAAAAAGTCAAATCACTTCCACCATTAACGCCAACTTGTCCTTTTCTATAAACATTTGTTGTATTCGTAATATGAGTTAGCTTTGTGCATCTATTAATATTGCCCTCTATAAATTGAATAGCTTCTGACATTTCGCTACATACCATTCTCCATCCATCTTCAACTGCTGAATCCAGTTCCGACCAATCAAACAACCTAGCCTCTACACCCGGAAAAGCTGTTGCGAAATCTGTTCTACAATAGCCACTTGTAACGTTCTGCAACGCATGAAGATCTATATCAGCCACTTTAACATCACTTGAATACACAAGTACATCTTTTGCTTTCTGCATCGCTTTTCCGACAAATATGCATGTTTCTTCTGTAACAGAACCAAAAAGACCTTCCGCAGGATAATTAAATATAGTATGCAAGCCAAATAAATTAAGTAACATTCTCCTAAACGCGACTGCTTCTTCACCTCGCTCAGTTAAATGTGCCTTAGGAAATATACACACTATTGTCGTTCCTGAATTTACCAGATGACAAACCGTTTCAAGAAAAACAGCCCCTAAATTCATTTGTCCAACCTTTGTAATTGCCTCCGATCCTTTTAATTGCTTGATTTTATCATAAAATAGCACTTTTCTATTTACACAGTTAATTCCAGCTACAAAAGGTGGATTCAATAATACTACATCCACATCACTAAAATCTGATTTGTTCAGATTTACAATATCTTCCGTCGTAATTTGCGCTACATTCGGTTTTGCAATCACTTTGGGGAAGCTCAATCCCAACCTTAACGACAACAACTCTATCAATTTTGGATTAATATCATTCGCTAATAATTGATTGGGTTCTGCATTAAAAATATTGATAGAAGAGCATATCAAGTTTCCGCTTCCTGCAGCCGGATCACATATTTTCTTTCCTGCAGACAATGGTCCATTCGACATTTTTGCTAATACTGCCGCCAAACTTGCTAATTCCAAATCTGTTGCTACTTCCCCGTCATGGTGCTTACCTTCAGATATCATATTGTGTAAAGCATCTGCAATTGAGTCTCCCGATATATTGACATTTCCATATTTGTAGATATCTGCAAGAATCGATGAAGACAGCGTAAGTCTAGGAAGATATTTGGCACTATCATATGCAAAAATTCCGTCAAAATCTACTGTATTTGCTTCTATACATATTTGTTCAACATCATTATGAAACTTATGGACATCATATCTGATTTCAGATCTTCTAACTGCTCTAAAAGCACCTCGTATATATTCATACATCAACATCGCCATGCTACTCTTCCATTTTTTATCATCAGCAATAGTTGAATTCATATAAACTAAAAACTGTTCTAAAGTAGTCAAATAATGATATCTATCATTTCTAAACTCGTCAATTAATCTTGTGAATATTGTAGCAAGTTTATTTACAATTTCATTTTCATCATCCACGGAAAAATCACATACATTTTCCAAACCTGGTAATAGCATTTGCTGATATACACGTGGTTTTGAAGTATCATATCGAAAACTTATCAACTTCTCTAAATTTGTTAAAATATAAAACGGTTTTTCATTATCCGGAGTATTCATCTGTACATATGATTGTGCTTGAACTTGATAACGAGTACTTTGCACATCAGCAGGTGTTCTTTTTACCTCGATAACACAAAGATATTTTTTTGTATGACTATTTCTAATAACATAATCCATCTCCAGTGTTCCCGTGTATTGATGATGTAATACCTCATAATCTCCATCCAAACCTAAATTCTTCAACGCATGATTAAGCGAAGCCTCACACAACGGATGAAATATTTTTACTTCTGAATCTGCATAACTAACCATTATATTTCCTCCTCTACATACTTTTTTAACTCCTTTGCCATAACTTCTGCCAACATAGGTGGAACAGCATTTCCAACAATCAAATTTCGTCCTTGCTTACTAGATGAAACAACAACATACGAATCCGGAAACGACTGTAATCGTAATGCCTCTCGAACTGTAATCAATCTATTTTCTCTATAATGTATATTACATCCAACATTAGGTCTGTTGAAATAAGTATTTATTGTATACGACGGTTCATCAGGCTTCATTCTACCATAACAGGTTGTATGACCACCATCCCTTTGCAACCGTCTTATCCTACTAGAATTCACATCAGACGGAATATCCATATAGTTTCCACCTGGCTTTACATGTTCTACAATATACTTATCCAACTCACTCATTTGAGGCATAAAATGTTCTGTGACCTTTTCTACATTACGCATCCTTTTCTGATATTCTGTTTTCGGCATTTCTAAATAGTCCGCACTACCATTTTCGTCATAAATCACTTTAGGCAAATCATCTAATGCTTCCTCTACACTTACATACTTCTTTAACCCTACTCCCGATTCATTATGTGTAGCTTTCGGAAATGAAAATCTGCTTTCTCCTTTTACGCCAACAATAATAACTCTTTTTCTTCTTTGTGGCACACCATAGTCTGCCGCATTTACCACTTGTGTAGTTAAAGTGTAACCGATATCTCGAAAAGCATTTTTTAATAAATCTATAATCTTTTCTCCTTTTCCATTTTTAGCCGACAGAAGACCTGTTACATTTTCAAACAAAAATGCCTTAGGTTTTATTTCTTTTATAATACTGATGTACCTCCATACCAATTGCCCCCTATCATCTTCCACATGCCTATTTCCAGCAAGGGAAAATGACTGACAAGGTGGTCCACCTATAACAACATCTGCATGTGGGATGTTATTCACATCAATTTTGTTTATATCATCGCATATAATATGGTCACCTATATTTGCTTTATAAGTATTAACAGCATTTTGGTTATTGTCTATTGCCCAAATTATATTAAACCCTGCAGATTTAAATCCCAAATCCAAACCACCGCCACCAGAAAAGAGACTAACTACATCTATTGCCATCACTCTTTTCCCTCCAATCTAAATTTTCTAATTTTCTCGTACATATTTGTAATCATTTCAAAACTCTCTTTTGAATATTTTGCCATAATTTCTGTTATTTTTATGATATTAATCTTATTGCCTGTATACACTAAATCTTTTGCCAAATTAACAAGTTCTACTTTATCATCAATGGAAAAGGAACTTATATCTGGAAACTTCAATGCCTCAATATCATATCTTTGAAGTTTTAATAATCCTGCCCCATACTTTTTTCCGTTTTTTTCCAGCTGATAATAGGTAAAAAAATTATTTAATAAGGCCAGCATTAAATATTCATCAATTTGTGGCTTGATAATATAAAAATTATCACGTACCGGGCATCCTAAGTTATTCATTATAAATTTCATGTCATTACGTACAAAATAGCTAAACACAATCCCCTGACCATCCACCAAATTAATCTTATACCAATTTTCATCCTTTTGCATTCTTTGATATAAAGTTTTAGGAGTTTTAGTAGTTCGGATTTGTTTCTCCCATTTCTTAATATGCCTCTTTACTTCATCTGGCATATTCTCACAATCTTGAACATACAATAAATTGTCAACATCTGCCCCCTTTGTTCCGTAACCAACTATTGCTTTGGGACTTGATATGATTGAAACAAGATAATTTTTTGAGCCCTCTTTTTTAAATGTTGGATTTATATACATAGCATTGTATCCTGTAGTAAGCCCGCGGCGAACAGACGCATATTTTGAAAATGGTATATCAAATTCCAAGTCTTCATAATCAACCTTTTTTTTAACTTCAAATATACTGTCGTCTCTTATTTCTAAGTATACAATATCACTTTTGCACTTAACACCGTTCTTCTTTAGCTTTAAAATTACAACTTCTACCAGAGCTGACTTTTCAAATACTTCTCCTGAAATATGCACCTGTTTAATTATTGTTGCATATGAATTTAACGCTCTTTGAAATATCTTCCCACTTCTAGCATCCATCCAACTACTTGGAAAAATAACTACTAGTTCCCCCTCATCTTTCAATAAATCTAATGCTTTGAAAATAAAATACATATACATATTCGCAGTACTTGGCAATTGTTCAAATATTTTATTTTTTCTGAGTTTTGTTTTTGTAATTCCTAATATTTTTAAGTCGTCTATTTTTTCCTGCCTTATATAAGGAGGATTCATAATAATTCCATCATACTTTATTGTGTTGGATGCTTTTAAGAAATCGTTATTATATAAGCTAAGTTTGGGAAATTGCATTTTTACATTTTCATATAATTCATTATCAATTTCATAGCCTTCAATATTTGTAAATCCCTGCAACATACTTGCTTTCAAAAATGCACCTGTTCCGAAGCAAGGATCTAAAATAAGGGAATCCTTTTCCAATTCAAACAAAGATACCATATATTCTGCGACAGTTTTATTTGTAAATACTTGTCCTAAATCCATTATCTCTTTTCCTCACATTTTCTCTAATCAATAGCACTATTTCCGCTCTTGATCCAAGAATCTAATTCTGAACGTTTGAATTTCCATAACTTCCCTATTTTATGAGCTGGAATATCTGTCTTTTTTATCCAATTTCTAACTGTGTCTTTTGTAACATCCATATATTTGGCAGCTTCATCTATTCCAATCCAACCATCAGTATATGTATTATCCATCTTATCCTCTCTCCACTTCTATAATATAAATAACCAATTCAAATTTTAGCACAAACGTTCTGGTATTTCAATGTATTTCATATGATTTCATGGTATTTCTTTTACCTTTCAACTATATATAGTAGACAAGAGCATCGTCTCCGATGCTCCAAATCCTACCTCCTAAAGCCATCTCTAACCTTCTCAACCACCTGTCCAATACTCTCCAGAAACCTGTCCAGCAGATTCCTGCCATCCACCATAAACTGTTTCATAAAATCGTATGCCTTATTCAGTATTTCTCGAAGTTTAGAGTTTTCAGCTTTTAATTGTTCATTTTCATACATAACATCAATGAGTTTTTCCCTCAAATCTTCATTATCACCGGAACCGCAAGCCATTTCATATACCTGCTCTGCAATCTCCGCTTTTCTCTCCAGCTTCATTGTCTTCTCCTCTAAATCCACCAGAGTATTACTTTGAGTTTTGATATAAGCCTCGATTCTGTCAGCTCGTTCATTAGCTTCTTTTACCCGATCATCAACTTCCTCATAATCCATCTGCTTAACCGCTACTCGCATGGATAAGGTGTCATACTCCTGCACAAGCTGTTTCTTTTCACGCTTCAACAGTTCATTCTCCTGCTGCTTTTCATCAGCCTGCTCCTTCAATTCGTCGTAACGAATTTCCTCTTTTAACACTTTATATTCCATAACCGATAAATCATGATTGCGTCCTTTGGACTTTTCTCTTATCTGTTCCCCAAGAACAATTTCTGCTTTCTGATTGGCAAACGCTCTTAATTTGTCCTGAAGAACTATCGAAAGCACTTCCTTGGTAAATACCTTTCTTTTGGACACTTGCTTGGACATTCCCTTCTTGTAGCCAGTTCCTACCACATGCATATGCGGACTGTCCTCATCCATATGGACTACTGCATTAGCTACCTCAAACTGTGGAAGTTGATATTGCAGCTCCTCTAACAGCATCCTATATATTCGCCTCACAAAAACTTTATTCTCGCAATGTTCCTGCCAATAGGCTCTGTCTCCCACTTGAATAATAATCTCCACCGCCATATCCTGTTCCTTATTTGCTACATGTTCATAATAATCTTCAATCTTGCGATCTGCTCTGAATTGATTTTCATTGTAGACCTTTACAGCTTCATCAAATTCCTGATGATAAACTGCTTTTACATCATGAACAAGATTGTCAGTTCCGTATATCAAGAAAATATTATCGGCACTATATTCTTCTGATTTGTATTTCCTTAAGTTATGCTTTGCCACCTCGGCAAGCTTCGACTTAGATGTTATTGCACTTTTCTTATTACTAACATGAGCTGTAAATGATATTCCTTCCATACACTTCCTCCTTATCTGTCTTTCCCTACGAAGTGCTGCTTATCATCTTTGCTTTGCCACAGATGATAACCCCCTAGCACATTTAGCAAGTCAAATGTGCGGGGGCTCTCCGAGGGTTACACCGACAGGGAGCCAAGCTCCGGTCGGTGTATATTAACCGCCACTCTTATTTAAGTAATCCATCGTAATCACATCCTTTCTCTAATCTTTCTATACTGTTTCAGGAACACTTCTGAAGTAACCTGTCTCTTCCCAAACTTTTTTATCGGGGCAATAATAGTTGTATTCATTCGAATCTTCCATCTTTATTGCTGCACCGAATTTGAGAACCCCTTGCTGAATACCAACTCTTACATACTGAGTATCCTTCCCTATAGCCTTCGCTATCTCCTTAATCGGAACATTCCTTCCTATAAAAGCCGGCAAATCAACTTTGTATTGAACTTCCGGCATTCTATGCACCTCCTCGGTTTACTCAGAGCATTATTTGCTCTGTTTCCGTTTCGTATTATACAGAGTATATTTTGCTCTGTTAAGAGTGCTAATAGTTGTGTTGACAATTCTATTTTTGCATGATAGATTATAATGCACAGGAGGTTGATAAGATGAATACTGGTAAAAAGATTAAGCTAATCCGTACATTTCGTGGATTAACGCAAAAAGAGCTTGGTGATTTAGCAGGCATTCATGAAGTCGCAATTCGTAAGTATGAGTTAGGAAAGAACCTTCCGAAACCGGAACAGTTACGAAAGATTGCAGACGCATTGAATGTAAATGTCAACACCCTTGCAGAATTTGATATTCAGACAGACGGAGATATACTACCTCTCCTGTTTGCTATCGACGAAGCATTTCCTGCCACTATTAAAGATGTAGATGGCACACCGGGAATCTTCTTCGATAACAAGAGTCTGGTACAGTTTCTGAAGGATTGGCAGGCTATGAAAGAATTATTACAATCAGGCAGTCAGACACAGGACAATTATGAAATATGGAAAATCATCCGTCCGAGTGTTACAAAGGTAACCCACGAAGAGTAAGATTGGCACAGGACTTGCTTATCAGCTTGCTGAATTTAAGCGAAAGGAATGGTGCGAATGAAGTTACCCAACGGATACGGAAGCGTTGTAAAACTTTCCGGCAAAAGAAGAAATCCTTATCTGGTACGAAAGACCAATGGCTGGCACTTCGACAAAGAGAAGGATAAACAGGTTCAGGATTTTATCATTATAGGATATGCTCCCACCAGAGCAGAATGCTTGCAGATGCTGGCAGACTATAATAAGAATCCATTTGATACGAAGGCTGCGAAGATGACATTTGATGATGTATATGAAGAATGGTCAAAGCGCAAATACCCTACCGTGTCAGAATCCAATGTAAAAAGCTACACAGCCGCTTATAAGACATGTAGCAGTCTATATCATAAGGTGTTCAAGGATTTAAAGCTTGTGGACTTACAGACAGTCATTGATACCTGCGGTAAGAATTATCCTACCTTAAGGAAAATCAAGGTACTGTTCAATCAGCTTTATGATTTTGCTATCAAGAATGACATCTGCAATAAGGATTATTCCACCTTTGTAGATGTTGTTCAGTACAAGGACCGCAATCCAAACAAGTATGACAGAAACAAATTTGAGAAGGAAGAAATTAAACGAATATGGGAGCAGAAAGATGATAGGTATTATCAAATCATACTGATGCTATTGTATAACGGAGTAAGAATTTCAGAGTTCTTGGATTTGAAAAAGGAAAATATCCATCTGGACGAGCAATACTTTGATGTGATTAGTAGTAAAACCGAGAATGGAATCCGAAAGGTTCCTATCGCAGATAAGGTCTTACCTTTCTACAAAGCTTGGTTTGAAGATAATTCGGAATGCGAGTATCTTATCCATACACCGGATAACAAACACTTCCAATACCGAAATTATTATGACAGCTACTTCCATCCACTGATGGAGCAACTTAAGATTGACCGCACACTACATTGCTGCAGACATACATGTATCTCCATGTTAGCAGAAGCCGGTGTCGATCAGACGATTATCAAGAAGATTGTGGGTCACTCCAGTGCAATGACTTTGACCGAGAAAGTATATACCCACTTTGATGTTAAGGAGCTTGTAGATGCGATTAATAAGATTTAAATTAAGAAAGGACATTCCCCAGTATTTCTACTGAAAAATGTCCTATACATATCATTGATATTCGTGTTGCATACCTGTTGCATATGTGTTGCATTCGATGTAAATTCCAGCACATCTGACAACATTCCACAACCTCTGTAACCCTTGAAATATGGGCTTTTCTTGATTTCTTCGTTTTCGAAAGACTATCTCTTTGAGAACTGTGGAGCACGACGAGCTGCTTTGAGACCGTACTTCTTTCTCTCCTTCATTCTTGGATCTCTTGTTAAGAAACCAGCCTTCTTAAGTGATGGACGGT
>ENA-ORRH01000835-ORRH01000835.1-human-gut-metagenome-genome-assembly--contig:-NODE-835-length-18970-cov-2.35956_pt1 | contig 18970 bp, 19 predicted proteins | sample MGYA00242173_ERZ509130 | MGnify/ENA primary metagenome ERZ509130 (study PRJEB26280, sample SAMEA2338633) | human gut metagenome | biome: human gut; feature: human-associated habitat; material: faeces... | reverse complement strand
TGATGCGGCAAATGGCTGGATGAGAGTAGGCCAGGCAGGAACAGAAGACCCGGCACTCTGCAACGGAACTTATGCACAGATAACTTATGAACAGCTTGCAGCACTGTGTGGAGATGATGTATCTACATGGGGAGCAAGAATGCAGTGTGAGTCAGACAGCGCATGGGAAGTATATGGTGTATGGGTAAGTGCACCGGTTACATCTGCAGAATAAATTTGGAGGATTCAATATTATGAGAAAATCATTAAAGAAGGTTCTTGCGACAGGACTTGCCGCAACAATGGCATTATCCATGACAGCCTGCAACAATGGCGGTTCTACTAACGATACAACAACTCAGGGAAATAATGATACAACAACACAGACATCACAGCAGCAGTCCCAGGAGACAACAACTCATGGCAGCAGCACAACTCCAAGCGGCACACCAAGACATCTCACAATCGGAAGCTGGTGGGTTCAGTACTATGACAGTACACATACATCTGTTGAGGATGACCCTAGCTATGCAGGTGACCTCGCAGCGGAGCTTAAGTTCGCCAATGTAAAGAAGATTGAGGATAAGTACAATGTAACCTTCGCATGGGAGAACCTCACTTATGCAGGTACAAAGGAGTCCATCAATACATCTGTTCTTGCAGGTTCACCGGACTGTGATATCTACCTTGTAGATCTTGGTATGGCTATACCGGCAGCCATGAATGGTCTTGCAACTGATTTAAAGACAGTCCTTCCTGCCGATGATGACCTCTTTACCACACAGAATAATATCAAGTATCTTGATCTTGGTGATGGCAAGGCCTGTATCTTAAAGAGAGTCGAGGCACAGAGCACGGTTGAGGCTACATATCCTCTTGCCTTCAACAAGCAGCTTCTTGAGGACAATAACCTTGAGGATCCAAGAGAGCTTTACAAGAGAGGCGAGTGGACATGGGATAAGTTCATTGAGTACTGTCAGGTTCTCACACAGGACACCAATGGTGACGGTACTGTTGACCAGTACGGCTTCGGCGGTTTCGGCTTCGAGACATTCGAGCAGCTTATGATGAGCAATGGTGGTTCAATTGCAGCAGGAACAACAGAGACACTTTCAAGTGCACCTGTAGGAGAGGCTCTTCAGATGCTTCAGGATATGTATATCACATACAATGTATGTTATCCTTATGATAACGATTCGGACACAATGAGATTCATTTATCGTAATGGTAATATCGGCTTCTGGCCTGGTGCAGCATGGATTGCAGCCTCCAACGCAGACTATGACTACAACGGCGCACAGGGTGTTACACTTGAGTTCGATACATGCTATGTTCAGTGGCCTGTAGGCCCTTCGGGAAATCAGGAGACTAACAAGGGTAAGATTACATCTGGTGAGTTCTATATCATTCCTGCAGGTGTAGAGAATCCGGAGCTTGTATATGACGTACTCTATGATATGTGGAACTGGTATGACGGAGATACATCAATCCGTGATGATGAGGAGACACTCTACTGGTGGTATGCGGTAACAGATAAGGACCCTGAGATCCAGGATCAGAACTTCGATGTAATGTTCGACTGCGGAAGCAGGGAGCAGTTCGACTTATGGAACTCAATGGGCATAGAGTATGATCTTGAGAGCCTTATAAATGGTACTGTGACAGCAGCACAGTTCCAGGAGACATACAAGCAGCAGATTCAGGATGCGCTTGATGCATATTTCAACTAAGTTAATCAAAATTTAATTGTTTTATTGCCACGTCTCTATTAAAATACTTGATGGGAGGACTGTAAAAGGTTCTCCCATCAGGAAATAGAACAAGGACGGTGTAGAGGGTATGGCATCATTTTTCAGTATTGATTCTGCGTATGGCAGATTTATGAACAAGGTAGGAGATATTATTCTTCTCAGTGTATTGTGGCTGGTATGTTCACTGCCGGTTGTGACAATGGGAACAGCTACATGTGCGGCATATTATACGGCGGCTAAGGTATTAAGACATCACAGCGGATATGTGTCAAAGGAATTTTTTCGGTCCTTTAAGCAGAATCTCCGCTCATCGATAGTTTTCAATATATTCTATCTGATATTTCTGGTGTTGCTGGTATTCAATTATATATATTTTTCCGGCAGTGCTTCGGAAATATCATTTTACCTTAGGTGTGTGTATATAGTGTTTGGCTTCATGCTGCTTGGGATTATGCTGTACACCTACATATTGCTGTCAAGATTCGAGCTTGGATGTGGCAGGCTTTTTCACATGGCATTCATTATCAGCTTCAGGCATCTGCATATAACGGCAGTACTTGTGCTTATGTGCGTTGTTGCAGCGGTACTCATATATCTTATGCCATGGGCTGTATTGATACTACCGGGGCTTGTATTCTATGGAATGACATTTCTTGCGGAACGTGTGATGAAGAGATATATGCGTCATCCTGAGAGTGAGAGTACAGAAAGTGATATGTGGTATTATAAGTAATGGGAATGGTGATTTATGGCGAAAAATGTGACGATGAGAGATATTGCAAAAAAAGTCGGTGTAAGTACGGTGACAGTCTCAAAGGCACTCACGGATAAGGAGGGTGTAGGGGCTGAGCTTCGCGCGATGATAAAAGCGACAGCCGATGAGATGGGATACACATACACCGGAATCGGTGACGGCTTCCGTCGCGGGCGCAGCTATAATATCGGAGTTATTGTAGAAGAACACTATGTGGACAATTCCACCACGGTATTTCCATTTTATATGAAGATGTACAACAGCATAAATAAACAGATGGCGCAGTTTCATTATTCGGTAATTATGGAAGCTATAACATCAGCAATGCTCACAGACCATATAATGCCCGACATTGTGGCAGAGAAAAAGGTTGACGGGATTATCGTGTTAGGACAGATTAAGTCGGATTATCTCAAAATACTGAGGGAAAACGGGCTGCCGATGGTATATCTTGACTTTTATGACAGAACCATGGAAGTGCCAAGCGTGATAAATGACAATGTCTACGGCACGTACATGCTTACCAATTATATAGTAGGCATGGGACATAAGAAGATTGCTTATGTGGGCAGCATTGACGCAACGGCAAGTATTCTTGACAGATACCTTGGTTACTATCGTTCGCTTATAACACACCAGCTGACAATGCCTGATGGTTATATCATACCCGACCGCAATGAGGAGGGGTATTTTATAGACCTACAGCTTCCAAAGGATATGCCGACAGCATTTGTGTGCAACTGTGATGGTACAGCCAATCTGCTTATGAGGCTTCTTATCAGCAAGGGATATCGCGTGCCACAGGATATATCGGTGGTTGGATTTGACAATTACTCAGCTGAATTTGATTACAATCTACCGAAGCTGACCACTATTGAAGTGAATATTGAAGAAATGACAAAAAATGCAGTTGAGATGATAATAAGACTTTTGAAGGGTGAAGAAAATTTAGGAGGGCGTAAGGTCATAAGCGGTAAGCTGATTATACGCGATTCTGTTGCGCCATGTCCTGAAACATCCCGCTAAAACAAAATAAAAAATATGAGGCAGTATGTGCAGTGCGTTACGTACAGCTATATTATGCCGGGAGGTATATATGTCAGAACTTAAAATGATTGCACCTGCGGTGCCTAATGTGCCATGGCAGGATAAGCCGGAGGGCCATAAGGGCGCACCGGTGTGGAGATATTCGGAGAATCCTATTATTGACCGCAACCCGCTTGAGAATGTTGCGAGAATATTTAACAGTGCGGTAATGCCTTATGAAGGAAAGTTTATCGGTGTTTTCAGAGGAGAGCAGACAAACGGTATTCCATATATCTATCTTGGAAGAAGCGATGATGGTATCCACTGGAATTTTGACAAGGATAAGATTCCTTTTAAGGATGAGGATGGCAATGATTTCATGCCTATATATGCGTATGACCCAAGACTTGTAAAGGTTGAGGACACATACTACATCATCTGGTGTCAGGATTTCTATGGCGCAGCCATAGGAATGGCTAAGACCAAGGATTTTAAGACCTTTACAAGACTTGAGAACCCATTCCTTCCATTCAACAGAAATGCAGTGCTCTTCCCAAGAAAGATTAATGGTAAATTCGTTCTTCTTTCACGTCCATCGGATTCGGGACATACTCCGTTCGGAGATATTTTCGTGAGTGAGAGCCCTGATCTTGTATACTGGGGCAGGCACAGACATGTGATGAGCCGTGGAAATGAGTGGTGGGAGTCACTTAAGATTGGCGGAGGTGCAGCTCCTATTGAGACAACGGAAGGCTGGCTTCTGTTCTACCATGGCGTAAGCGGAACATGCAACGGATATGTATATTCAATCGGTGGAGCAATCCTCGATATAGATAACCCGTCAAAGGTTCTTTATCGTTGTGAGAACTTCCTCCTTACACCGGAGCAGTGGTATGAGGAGAGAGGCTTTGTTCCTAATGTTACATTCCCATGTGCCACGATACATGATTCCGAATCAGGAAAAATTGCAATCTACTATGGCTGTGCGGACAGCTATGTCGGACTTGCATTCACAACTCTTGATGAGATTGTTGGCTATATCAAGGAGCACAGTGTGGTAAACACTACAGATACTGAAATCGGAAAGAGATAGCAGCTCTGTTTCACAATTATTGTGGAGGTGGAATATGCAGGATATAATAAGGAATATTAGAGCAGGGATAAGCATAGGAAATACACTCGATGCGTTTGAAAAGGATATAAAGATATCTGATGCGCCGGAAAAGACCGAGACCTCATGGGGAAATCCGGTGATTACGCAGGAGCTTGTGGATGCGTATATTGCTGCAGGGCTTAACATTATCAGGATACCGGTTACATGGACGGGACATTTTGGTGGCGCACCGGATTACACTATAGACGGCGCATGGCTTCGTCGCGTGAGAGAGGTAGTTGACTATGCGTACGGCAGGGGTGTCTATGTGATACTCAATCTTCATCATGAGGGCTGGAATTATCCATATTACGAAAATGAGGAGAGAGCCTGCATTATAATGACTGCTCTCTGGAGCCAGCTCGCAGCAGAATTTGCCGGGTATGATGAACACCTGATTTTTGAGGGTCAGAATGAGCCGAGAAAGATAGGTACACCACTTGAGTGGAACGGCGGTGACGAGGAAGGCTGGGAGGTAGTAAATTCCACCAATGCAGCTTTTGTTAAGGCCGTACGTCAGGGGACGGAATATAATAAATCAAGATATCTTATGATACCGGGCTATGCAGCTAACTGCACGGTGGGTATAAGGCATATTGATATTCCGGATGACGACAGAATTATCATCTCGGTACATGCCTATGAGCCTTATGACTTTGCACTCAATACAGAGGGGCGGTCACAGTGGCAGCATGATACACAGATGATAGACAGCCTTATGACGGAGCTTAGGGAGCGTTTTACCGGAAAGGGAATCCCTGTTATAATCGGTGAGTTCGGTGCCATGAATAAGGACAACGAAGCTGACCGTGCAGAGTGGGTTGAGTATTATATCAAGGCTGCGGCAAAAGCCGGAATTCGCTGTATATGGTGGGATAACGGACTTTTCGAGGGAGAAGGGGAGCGTTTCGGATTATTTGACAGACATACATATAAGTGTGGTTATCCAAAGGTACTTGAGGGTATACAAAAAGGAATTGAATAGAAGTCTGAATGGAAGTATTTAGATACTGATAACACGACCGCGTGCAATGATATCTACGGATAATATTGTGCGCGGTTTTGCCTTGTGCTGTGCTTTCGTTTCTGCAGGCTTGCTATTATGCTTGCTGTTGCCTTTAAAATTGTGTTATGGTATAATGTGCGTAATAAAAATGAGAGTGTTTTTGGCTGTGTGGGGTATTGAGGCAGCTTTTGGAGGATATATTACATGAATAAGAAGGTTCAGTATAAGGGTCAGTTCAGAGTCTATATTATGTGGCCGTTATATGCGGCAATATTACTTTTGATATTGGATATAGTTTTATTTACGCAGAATATAACGTGCGGCATAGTCGGAGTGGCATTTACATTGGTGTATGGTGTGTGCGCACTTATTTTTCTTCGGAGAAAACAGCCGCTTCTGACAAAGGCGATGGTAGAGTTTGCGGCAGATTACGCACAGGTGCAGAAGACCTTGCTTGAGGATTTTAAGGTTCCGTATGGTCTTATAGATGAATCGGGAAAGGTAATATGGCTTAATCATGAATTTAAGAAGGTTCTTCAAAAAGCCAATGTATACCGGAAGAATATAACAACAATATTTCAGGGAATAGACAGCCGGATTTTTGATACGGATGAAAATGAATTTTCGGCAGATATAATTTATGATGAACGCAATTACAGGGTAGATTTTAAGAAGCTCGCCATAGACTCGCTTATGGAGGATAATTCCCTTTTAAATGTAAAAAATGTGCCTGCATTGATGGCGGTTTATCTTTTTGATGAGACGGATATAAAGAAGTATATCCAGCAGCTTCATGATGAGAGAATTGTTGTAGGGCTTATCTATATAGATAATTATGATGAAGCGCTCGAGAGCATAGACGAACTCAGGCGTTCGCTCCTTGCCGGACTGGTTGAGAGAAAGATAAGCAAGTATATTACAAATGGCAATGGTATTGTCAAGAAGCTTGAGAAGGATAAGTATCTTTTGGTATTCAATTATAAGTACCTTGAAGAGCTTAGGGCGGATAAGTTTTCTATTCTTGAGGAGGTCAGGACAACAGATATCGGAAATTCGATGGCGGTTACGCTGAGTATAGGTGTTGCCGCAGGGTACGATAATTTTAACAAGAATTATGAGATGGCGCGCGCTGCGATTGACCTTGCACTTGGGCGTGGAGGTGACCAGACCGTGGTCAAGGAGGGCGACCAGACCACCTTCTTCGGAGGAAAGAGCACCACTGTCGAGAAAAATACAAGAGTCAAGGCAAGAGTCAAGGCACATGCACTCAGAGAGCTTATCGAGGTTGCAGACAATGTCATCATAATGGGACATAAGATAAGCGATGCGGATGCGTTAGGAGCCGCGATAGGAATATACAGGGCATCGAAGGCTCTGAATAAGCATGCCAATATTGTGCTCAACGATGTTACAAGGTCACTTAGACCGACTGTTGAGACCTTTACCGGGGTTCCGGAGTATGAAGAGGACTTGTTTATAAGAAACAGTGAGGCTATGCAGTACGTATCGGATAATACATTGCTTGTGGTTGTGGATGTAAATCGTCCGGGATACACGGAATGTCCGGAGCTGGTTGAAAGGTGCAGGACGATAGTTGTGCTTGACCACCACAGACAGAGCGGAGACACCATCAATCATGCAGTGCTCTCGTATATAGAGCCGTATGCCTCATCCACATGTGAAATGGTAGCCGAGATACTTCAGTATATCGGAGATAATGTAAAGCTTAAGTCTGCCGAAGCTAATGCCATATATGCAGGTATTATTGTTGACACTAATAATTTCACCAACAAGGCAGGAGTGAGAACCTTTGAGGCAGCGGCATTTATAAGAAGAAGCGGTGCAGATATAATAAAGGTGCGTAAGCTTTTAAGAGACGATATGAATGAATATAAGGCGCGTGCCGAGGCGGTGCGCCATGCAGAGGTCTATAGGGATTCATTCGCACTTGCGGTATGCCCTAGTGCTAATCTTGAGAGCCCTACAATCGTGGGAGCGCAGGCAGCGAATGAGCTTCTTAATATCAACGGCGTTAAGGCGTCGATAGTGTTTACTTATTTTAATAACGAGGTATATCTGAGTGCCAGATCGATTGACGAGGTCAATGTACAGCTCATCATGGAAAAGCTAGGCGGAGGCGGTCACATGACTATTGCCGGCGCGCAGCTTAAGGATGTGACTGTTGATGAAGCTATTGAGCTTGTCAAGAAGACATTAGATGGCATGATAGAGGAAGGAGAAATATAATGGAAGTTATTTTATTACAGGATGTAAAGGCACTTGGAAAGAAGGGACAGAAGGTTAATGTGAGCGAGGGCTATGCCCGCAACTTTATTCTTCCGAAGAAGCTGGGTATAGAGGTCAATGCTAAGAATATGAATGATTTAAAGCTTCAGAAGGCACATGAGGATAAGCTTGCAGCGCAGGCTCTCGCCAATGCACAGGAGCTTGCTAAGGAGCTTGAGGATAAGACAGTTGTTGTAAAGCTTAAGTCCGGCAAGGACGGAAGAGTGTTCGGCTCTGTATCTACGAAGGAAATAGCAGAAGAATTGAAGGCTCAGCACAATATAGACATAGACAAGAAGAAGATGGTTTTAAACGATGCTATCAAGGCTCTTGGCAATTATGAGGTGGTATGTAAGCTTCATAAGGATGTGACCGCCAAGCTTGTTGTCAAAGTAACGGAAGGATAATACAGGTAGATAACAGATGGATGATACGTTAATAAGGCGTGTTATGCCTAATAGCGCTGAGACCGAGAAGGCAGTTATCGGCTGTATCCTGATGGATAAGGACAAGATGACGGATGTCGCAGATATTCTTGTGCCGGATGACTTTTATCATAGCGAATACCGCGCAATATACCAGGCGATGGTGCAGATTAACGCGGAGGGCAGACCGGTCGACTTAGTCACGGTTATTGAACGTCTCAGGACAATGAACGTGCCTCCGGAGATATGCAGTCTTGAATTTATGAAGGAGGTAGCCGATTCAGAGGCTACGGCTGCTAATGCGAAGCATTATGCCAAAATAATAAAGGAAAAATCCCTGCTCAGAAGGGTTATAAAGGTTAATGAGACGATAACAGAGGAGTGCTATGCAGGACGAGAGAGCTCAGATGCCATCCTTGAGGAGACGGAAAAGCAGCTTTTCAAGCTTCTTCAGTCGAGAGGTGCGGAGGATATCACACCGATTAAGGATGTTGTCATGGATGCGATAAACCGTATCGAGGTAGCTTCTAAGCAGAGCGGAAGCGTAACAGGTATTCCGACGGGCTTTACAGATCTGGACTATCGTACCGCAGGTTTACAGCCTTCGGATATGATTCTTGTTGCGGCACGTCCGTCAATGGGAAAAACGGCATTTGCACTGAACCTTGCTGCTTATGCGGCATGTAAGAAGCACATAACCACTGTAATATTCAGTCTGGAAATGTCCAAGGTTCAGCTTGTGAACCGTTTCCTTTCAATGGAGTCGGGTGTGAGCGCCCAGAATCTCAGAACAGGAAATTTGACTGAGGGTGAATGGGAGAATCTTGTCGAAGGTGCTTCAATCATAGGTAATTCGGGACTCGTAATAGATGATACTCCGGGTATATCAATATCGGATCTGCGCTCTAAGTGTCGTAAGATTAAGCTTGAGCACGATGATCTCGGACTTATTATTATTGACTATATTCAGCTTATGACCAGCAGCAGCAAGTCGGAGTCAAGACAACAGGAGGTATCAGAGATATCGCGTTCTTTAAAGGCTCTGGCAAGAGAGCTGAATGTACCCGTTATAGCACTTTCACAGCTGAGCCGTGCTGTTGAACAGAGACCTGACCACAGACCTATGCTGTCTGATCTTCGAGAGTCGGGAGCCATAGAGCAGGATGCCGATGTAGTAATGTTCTTATACAGGGATGAATATTATAAGAAGGATACGGATAAGCCGGGTGTGGCTGAGGTAATCATCGCTAAGCAGAGAAACGGTCCTGTCGGAACTGTTGAGCTTGCATGGATTGGAGATAAGCAGCGCTTTGCAAATCTTGAGAGAAGTTAGCGAAAATTGTCGATTGAAATACACGAAAAAAGTATATACAGTATGGTACTATATAGACCGGATAGAGGAAAGCTTTATCCGGTCTTACTTTTTGCGGGGGAGTTGTTTCATAGATGGAAGAAAAAAGGTACATAATATCTGAAGTTGCAGAGCGCACCGGAATCGAGACACATGTGCTCAGATACTGGGAGGATGAGCTTAATCTGGATATTCCGAGGAATAAAATGGGGCATAGATATTACACGGAAGAACAGGTTGAGCTGTTTAAGCAGATTAAGGAGCTTAAGGACAGCGGTTTTCAGCTTAAGGCGGTGAAGGCCGTACTTGACGGGCAAATGCAGGGAGCGGCGGTCATGCAGTATGTGGGAAATGAGACTGCGGATAAAAATGTACAGGCTGCCGGAAATGGCACTGCGGGCGATAATGTAAGGTGTGTCTGTAATGGGACTGCGGATAATAATGTGCAGGCTGCCTGTAATGGAGCCGTGGATAATAATGTACCTGCGGCGCAGGGGGAGGCGCATATGGAGAGTGCAGGTACATCGGAGGTCGCGGCTCTGACACAGGAGGAGCTTGCCATGAAGCGTTCTGAGGATAAGCTTGCACAGTTCGAGCAGATTATCGGAGATATTGTGACACGTTCACTGTTAGAGAACAATGTGGCACTTGGGGAGAATATTTCCGCTGCTGTATCCGAGCGAGTATGCGATAAGGTTATCAAGGAGATGGATTACATGATGCGTGTACGTGAGGAGGCGGAAGATGACCGCTTCAGGAGGCTGGATGAAACAATTCGAGGAGTTCAGAAGAGCAATAAGGAGGCTGCCGCATATCGTGAACGTGGTGATAAGTCAAAGAAACGTCATGGATTATTTAAGAAGGTAAAATAAGATGCCTGTGACGTGCAGGCATATTTAGAGTCAGTGCCCATAGATGGGCAGAGTATGAGGGTGAGCAGTTGATATAAAAAATGGAGCCATAGCTTATATACCGGAAATACCGGCATATAGACATAGCTCCATTTTTATTACTTCTCTGTGATAGCACCTACAGGGCAGGTAGCTTCACAAGCGCCACACTGTACACATACATCTGTGTTAATCTCCATATGCTCAGAACCCTCGGAGATAGCACCTACAGGGCATCCGGCAGCACAAGCGCCACAGCTGACACAAGCATCACCTACAACGTACATAATTTCCTCCCATCTGAAGTGAGTACACTTCTATTTACTGTTTTGTATTATTCAGAGAAGCTCGCGCTTCTTTGATACCTTTGATTATAACGGATTTAGCCTTAATGACTGCCTCCTTGGACTCAGCAGGCACACCCTTAAGCGGGTAATCAAAGCCAAGATTCTCGTACTTGACAACACCCATGGTGTGATAAGGGAGCACGTCAAGAGCCTTGACATTTTTAAGCTTGCCAATGAAAAGTCCAAGCTGATACAGATATTTCTCATTGTCGGTTATACCAGGTACAACAACATGACGTATCCATGTAGGTATTCCCTTATCGCTGAGATATTCAGCAAATGCCAATATGCCGTCATTCGGCTGGCTGCACAGCTTCATATGCTCTTCAGGGTCAATGTGCTTGATGTCGAGCATTACAAGGTCTGTATATTGCATAAGTACATCCATCTTATCTACGATAACCTTATTATCAGGCTTGAAAACAATACCGGATGTATCGATACATGTGTGTATACCCTGTGCCTTAGCTTTCATAAAAAGCTCAGTGAGAAAGTCTATCTGTAGGAGCGGTTCGCCGCCGGTAACGGTAAGACCTCCGTTCTTATAAAAGGACTTATTATCCTCATACTTCTGTAAAATCTCGTCCACAGAAATCTCTGTCCCGCCGGTCGTAGCCCATGTATCGGGATTATGACAATATAGACAACGCATTGGGCAGCCCTGCACGAACACCACGAAACGGATTCCAGGTCCGTCGACGGTGCCAAAGGTTTCTAAAGAATGTATTCTCCCGTTCATATCAATCCTTGTTCCTCCATGTCAAAAAAATAATACCAAATGAAATGCCAAATTACAATAGATATTTCTTCTGGTATTATAAAAGTATATCACTATTTATACCAAAATAAAAGTTAAAAAAATATAAATACTATGTGTAAAAAACAGGCAGGCACAAAAAGTGTCTGCCTGTAATTAAAGATCAGTAGTATTGTTAATTACATAGCCTGATGTGAAATTACGTACATCCATCAGATATACACTTCACGGATATAATTACATTGCCTGATGTGAAAGTAGAACTTTCCATCAGATAAACTATCCACAGTCGAAATTACATAGCCTGATGGAAAGTTCTGTTTATAACATCATCCTGCTGAGCCTTTGTGAGCTTGATGAAGTTAACAGCGTATCCTGATACACGGATAGTAAGCTGTGGGTACTTCTCAGGATGAGCCTGGGCATCAAGTAAAGTATCTCTGTTGAGAACATTAACATTGAGATGATGTCCGCCCTTAGCTACATATCCATCTAACATTGATGCGAGGTTGTCAATCTGGTTCTGACTAATTTCTGCCATTGTATTAAATCCTCCTTGTTTTCCGAAGGAAAATCCGAGCCTCATGGCGAGGAGAGGATTTGTCCTCCTTGTTTTCTTCTTATTCATTTTCGTCTCCGTCGAGTCCGACATGAAGTGTCGGAACGCTGCACGCCATCTGACCGTTGCAGGCGAGACTGTTGTTGGTCTGTACTGTCTTTTCGGTTGCAGGGGCGCTGTTGTCAACAACTACATTGACGTGACCGCCATCAGCAGCCATGAGATTATCTAACATTGATACAATGTCGTCCACTTTAGAGTTGTCCATGATAACCTCCTATAAAACTGCCGCAGAATCCGGACTGCACTCATTGGTGGCAGTTCGGAGACTGTGGGTTAATATTTTATAATTACTTGTTAAGATCTATATCAAGATCTCCTGCGAACACTTGGTCTTCCTTACCAAGAGCACCAGGAACGATAGTAAATGTGTTAGAAATACCATCCTGAGCATCCTTGAATGGAAGCTTGGCAACTGATGAAAGGGAAGCTACAGCACCGTTCTTATCACGTCCGTGCATTGGGTTAGCACCAGGAGCGAATGGAACACCAGCCTTACGTCCATCAGGTGTAGAACCTGTAGCGTTACCATAAGTAACATTAGATGTGATTGTAAGGATAGATGTTGTAGGAACACCGTTTCTGTATGTGTAGTGAGAACGAACCATAGCCATGAACTTCTCAACTATCTCAACTGCAATCTTATCAACTCTGTCATCGTTGTTACCATACTTAGGGAACTCGCCCTCAACCTCGAAATCAGTAGCTACGTTCTTAGCAACACCGATTGTCTTGATAACAGACTTAGCTGTCTGAGGATCCTTAACCTTCTTGGTAATCTCAACGTCAGTTCTGATAACCTTAACCTTAGCGTACTTGATTGCTGATAAGGAGTCAGCTACAACTGAAAGACCGGCGATACCTGTTGCGAAGTATCTCTTAACCTCTCTGTCATGAAGAGCCATCTGAAGTCTCTCATAGCAGTACTTATCATGCATATAGTGAATTACGTTAAGTGTGTTAACATAAACATCTGCTAACCACTCCATCATATCTGTGTACTTAGCCATTACATCATCGTAATCAAGGTACTCGCCCTCAACAGGTCTGTACTTAGGACCAACCTGAACACCTGTCTTCTCATCAACACCGCCGTTGATAGCATAGAGGAGACACTTAGCAAGGTTAGCTCTTGCTCCGAAGAACTGCATTTCCTTACCAACTCTCATTGAGGATACGCAGCAAGCGATAGCATAGTCATCACCATGAGTTACTCTCATGAGGTCATCGTTCTCGTACTGAACTGAAGATGACATGATGGATGTCTTAGCACAGAACTTCTTCCAGCCCTCTGGAAGTCTTGTTGACCAGAGAACTGTCATGTTAGGCTCCGGAGCTGTACCAAGGTTGCTTAATGTGTGGAGGTAACGGAAGCACATTCTTGTTACAAGTGTACGTCCATCAACACCCATACCACCAAGGGACTCAGTTACCCAGGTAGGATCTCCTGCGAAGAGTGCGTTGTACTCAGGTGTACGAGCGAACTTAACAAGTCTTAACTTCATGATGAAGTGATCGACGAACTCCTGAATCTGCTCCTCTGTAAATGTACCGTTAGCTAAGTCTCTCTGAGCGTAGCAGTCAAGGAATGTAGATGTACGTCCAAGTGACATAGCAGCACCGTTCTGCTCCTTAACAGCAGCAAGGTAACCAAAGTAAGTAGCCTGAATAGCTTCCTGTACGTTAGTAGCTGGCTTAGAAATATCACAGCCGTAAATCTCACCTAACTTCTTTAACTCGCCGAGAGCTCTGATCTGCTCAGAAAGCTCCTCTCTGTCACGGATAACATCAGGAGTCATAACCTTAGAAGTAGTAGCCTTCTGGTACTCCTTGTCCTTTATAAGGAAATCAACACCGTAAAGAGCAACTCTTCTGTAGTCGCCGATGATACGTCCACGGCCATAAGCATCAGGAAGACCTGTGATGATATGGTTAGAACGGCAAATTCTCATCTCTGGAGTATAAGCATCGAATACACCAGCGTTGTGTGTCTTTCTGTGAATTGTGAAGAACTCCTCAATTTCAGGATCAAGCTTATAACCATTAGTTACAAGAGCTGCCTTAGCCATGTTGATACCGCCGTATGGCTGAAGTGATCTCTTGAAAGGCTTGTCTGTCTGGAAACCAACAATCTTCTCTAAGTCCTTGTTAAGGTAGCCTGCTGCATGGGATGTGATTGTTGAAGGAACCTTAGTATCCATATCAAGGACTCCGCCCTTCTCGCGCTCCTGCTTTGAAAGCTCCATAACCTGTGCCCAAAGAGTCTTAGTTGCCTCTGTAGGACCGCAAAGGAAAGAATCGTCTCCTTCATAAGGTGTGTAGTTCTTCTGAATGAAGTCTCTTACATCAACCTGCTCTTCCCACTTACCGCCTACGAAACCTGTCCATTCTGATCTCATAATGAAAAAAACCTCCTATTATAGTAAAGTGTTTTATATGTGTTATCCGCCCTTAAGCGATTAGACTAGACATGCTGCCTCAATCGAACGGAATATACACTTTTTTATGCTTGTATTATACAATGCACATTGTATACACGTCAAGGGCTTAAGAATAAAATTCACGGATTGTACACAAAAATGTACATAAAAATTTTGAGAAAATTCCTTATAAAATGGGTAAATTTTACACTGTAGCCACAAATGTGTTCATAATGAACAATCATACCGGTAAGTAATAATAAAGATTGAAGAGAGCATATTGTGTACCATCTTTACAACATAAATCCTCTGTGGTACAATAGGCAATGGTCATTACATGTAGGTGTCCGGAACCAAAAAGTTAGTATAAAGTGATGATAAAATGGGAATCATTTTATAGGTCAGTTCTGAACAGTTACTGTATTATTATATTTTCAGGAGGAAAACACAATGGCACAGGTTAGCAAAGAAATGAGAATCATCGACATCATCAATGTTGATTATGATATTGTTCCTATTTTACTTAATGAGGGAATGCACTGCATCGGCTGTCCGTCAGCACAGGGCGAATCTTTGGAGGAGGCTGCTCTTGTTCATGGTCTTGACCCGGATGAGATTACAGCTAAGATTAATGAGTTTCTTGCAGCGAAGTAATCAGACGAGCTGCTGGGAGATATTGTTAAAATTCAAAAGTGAAAGCTACGTTGCTTTTTAATGAAAAGAGAGTGAGTCATGTTCGACGAGAGCCGGTTCGCTCTTTTTTTGTGCCCGCAGAACCCTTTATAGCGTGCAATAGCTGCTGTGCTACGGGTATACATGAATGAAAGTCCAAATTATACCAGCGAAAACACATTATGGCGTGCGATAATGTGTTTTCGCTGGTATATATGAGCAAAAATTGAAATTATGCCCAAGAAACCGCAGATTGAGGTATGCGTGTGGGTATAGAACATAAAATAATGAAAAAATACCCCCGGCACACCGTTATAGCAATCTATAACCGGTGCGCCGGGGGTATTTTTAATAAGCTTATTCAATATGTGCCCATATATGCCACATATATTTCCATTACCACGAACCAGAGCTACAACTCCGCCAGTATCTTCACCGCATCCTTGCGGATGATAACCTCATCATGTTCGTTGAGATACGAGACAGTTGCGTATGAGAGCTTCTCCCTTACGCCGTATTCGGACAGCGTGTTGTTCACGCCGGTGAATTCATCGAGGTTCATGTCATCACTGCGTATGAACAGGTAGTAACGGAGGTTGACAGGATTCTTGTAGAGAATGCTGCTTCCGTTGAAGCGGTTGTTTACGGCGATGGCTGCAACAGTAGCCTGATTCAGATCCTTAAATGAGAACAGCTTCTCTATAGGAACAACTGCACATATATCGCTGCCGTTATCAGTGCCGGAAACATTGTCTGAGCCGGTGGAAGCGGAGCCATCGGAAATACTTCCGGAGGCTTTTTTGCCTGCTGTGCCTGATGAAGCCTTATCACCTCCTGCTTTGGATGACTTCCTGCCGGAGGCAGAGCCTTCGGCCTTTTCGGAGGCGCTGCCTCCTATTATCTTGGAGCCGGAGTCAGCACTGGATTTATCGTTGGCTTTATTGCCGTTCTTAGACTTCTTTAGAAGACTGTCTGAGAATGGAATGAAATCGGCATCCTGATTAAGTGCTTCATTTATTCGGTTAAGCAGGGATGAACCGTCATCCATGCCGTGCATATCATCGTCAGAGTCGAGCATGTCCGCATAATCTTCGTCCTCGTCGGATGGTGCGAACTTAGAAAAGCGTGTGTCAAGCTCCTCTGGATCCTCAACCTTCGTGATGACAAGAATAATGCAGTCCGGTGATACAGGAATGGCCTCTATCATAAGAGGGATATCATCTGCTTCGAATCCACATTCAAAAGAGGCCTGCGCAATCATATCTTTAAAAAGGCTTTTAGCCTTTTCTGTTCCATAGGCTAATTCGCTGATTTTAAGCTCCCTTGAGTCTAAGTCAGCGCGATTAAGGGTACAACGTATTGAATTTTCACTAAGTCTTTCTATTTTCATGTCAAATCACATCCTTCCTGACCTGTTTATTATACGTCATTTGTTATTGTTCTGTAAAGGTTTAATACTATGAAAAAAGTATGAAATTTATATATGCTCCCAACGCTGGCGACAAGCTTCGGAATGACAGTATAATGTTAAAATTAAACATGTGTTTAATAACTCTGCAATCAAAGACGGTTGTACAAATCAATTTATCTGGTAAAATAAATTCAGGATTTGTTGTTATCAATGGAGGTGGTATTTACCGATACACATGATACTCTGTTGGATGGCAGGTACCTAATCCTTAGAAGGCTCGGGCAGGGAGCCTTTGGCGAGGTATTTCTTACAAGACACGTTGGACTTGGAGTATACAGGGCTGTTAAGCGGATCCGTAAGAGCAAGGATGTACACAACACGAGAAGGAAAGAGGCAGATGCGCTCAAGAATCTGCGGCATACATCCTTACCTATAATATATGATATTGACGAGGATGATGTGTATTTCTATATTGTTGAAGAATATATAGAAGGGATTTCACTTTCGGAATATGTCAGGTATAGGACAAGGCTTGCACAGGACGAGACGTGCAGCGTTATTATGAGTATATGTACTGTTCTTAGTTATATGCAGACGCAGGCAGGATTATTACATCTGGATATTAAGCCGGACAATGTTCTGCTCACGGAGGATGGAGTTAAGCTTGTTGATTTTGGAAGCAGCTGCATGGAGGATGAGATTCCCGGGTGTGTGATGGGGACAGCAGGGTATGCTGCTCCTGAGCTGTATCACGGAGGAAGTCCGGGAACAAGATGTGACGTATATTCACTTGGAATGCTGATGCGTTTCATGCTTACAGGGCAGATTTCCTGTAGTAAAAATTATATTTGTTCGGAGAATTTTCAATTTATAATCAATAAGTGCACCAGTCAGAATGCATCAGAGCGCTTTAAGGATGCCAATGAACTGTTTCTTGCACTGGAACAATCACAGAAGTTATTTAATAAAGAGATAACAGCAGATCCTAAGGTTATTTTGGTTTCGGGAAGCACCCGGCGTGTGGGAACAACGCATTTTGCCATAATGCTGGCAGCCCAGCTTACATCTATGGGATATAAGTGTCTGTTGGAGCTTGCATATAACGGCGATAGAGGTTTTTCTGCCCCATTATATAGTGGGATACGAAGCGTAAGCTGCCACGGAGGAATTTATAATGTTGATGGCGTGGAGGTGTTACCTGATTATAAGGGCTTTGCCGTTCCGGTAAGCGATGAGGAACGTAAACAGTACACCGTCATAGTAAGGGAAATCGGAAGCATGTGGGAGTGGGATGAGAGTACCTTGGATGATATTAAAAAAGATACCTTTAGGTTCATTCTCGTGACGGGACATACTCTCCGGGAGCTCATCGACTATGAGACGGCAGCAGCAGGACTCAGAAAAAAGGGAGTAGAGTTCGTAAGTGCAGTTAATTTTGCGGATGGTCAGGAATACATAGGAATCAGTAAGGAACACAATATGGGAAATGCTTTCAGGATTCCGTATTGTACGAGGCCGTATTCGTTTAAAAAGGGGAGAGATATAATTGAGAAGACAGGCATATTGGGATGGTCCGGCAAAAAAGGTGGTAATAGGTGTTGCCGGAACGCAAAGCAGATGTGGAGTAACGCACTTTGTCTTATGCGCCGCCAATTATCTGTCAAACGTAAGAAAAAAGCGTGTGATAGTAAGCAGCTACGATGAAAAAGCATTGGATATTATTAAGAAAAATATAAAATTAACAGGACAGGCAAAGGTTATTCAAGGCGAAGAGATATACGCTGCTTTTATCTATGCAAATATTACGTTTTTGGCGGGAAATGACGAAGCTGCCGGATTCGCAGTGCAGGAACAATATGATTATCATATAATTGATTTCGGTCAGGCAGATTATATCGGGGATATCAGGCTGCAAGGGTGTGACAGATTATTTTTAATAGGGGATTTAAGCTTATGCAATTATAGAAATTCATTGGATGCGGTTTATCTTTTGGAAAAGTACAGTTTACAAGGGACTACACAGGGTAACGGTCTGACGGGAGGGGTTCCGCCCGTCAGATTTTCCATGTGATGTTCAAACTATCGCTTGTGGCGGCTATGGTGGTAATCATCAAATCCACCAC
>ENA-ORRH01000827-ORRH01000827.1-human-gut-metagenome-genome-assembly--contig:-NODE-827-length-19131-cov-2.85165_pt1 | contig 19131 bp, 14 predicted proteins | sample MGYA00242173_ERZ509130 | MGnify/ENA primary metagenome ERZ509130 (study PRJEB26280, sample SAMEA2338633) | human gut metagenome | biome: human gut; feature: human-associated habitat; material: faeces... | reverse complement strand
CTTGCTGGGGGCGCTGGACAATTGGAAACCGAAGCGCAGACGGTTCGGAGCGTCTTCGGAGCCACGCTGGGTGGCCTGCGGACCAAGTTCCTCACGCAGCGCCTTGTGCACCATGTGGGTGGCGGTGTGGGAACGTGCAATGGCTCCACGGCGCTCGAGATCGATGTTCGCGTTGACTTCGGCGCCCACAACCAGCGTGCCTTCGGTCAGACGGCACTGGTGGACGATAAGGTCCTTGATCGGCTTCTGCACGTCGTCGACCTCAAGCACCGCGCCATCGTCGGACAGAATCTCGCCCTGATCGGCGAGCTGGCCGCCGGCCTGCGCGTAGAACGGCGTGCGGTCGAGGATGACCTCGATGTTGGCCGGGCCGGTGACGGCGGGAACGGAACCCTTGCCCTCCTGCATGATGCCCAGGAAGTCGTCATAGACGGACAAATCCACGTTGTGGCGCTTCTTCAGCGCGTCCGCACGGGCACGGCTCTTCTGTTCGGCCATCAGCTCGCGGAACTTGGCTTCATCCACCTTCACGCCCTGGTCGGCGGCCATTTCGAGCGTGATTTCAATCGGGAAGCCGTAAGTGTCATGCAGCTTGAAGGCATCCTCGCCGGACACGAGATCCGAGCCGCCCTGCTTGGCCTTCGTCACGGCCATGTCGAAGATCTCGGTGCCGGATTCGAGCGTGCGGCGGAACGCGTCCTCCTCACCGTAGGCGGCTTCGGACACGTCGTGGAAGGTGTCGTTAAGCTCCGGATAGCTCGGTTCCATCGCGGCCTTGGAGGTCGGCAGCAAGGTCGGCATGACCGGCTCTGTCACGCCGAGCTCGCGCATGGCCTTGACGGTTCGACGCAGCAGGCGGCGCAGCACATAGCCACGGCCGTTGTTGGACGGACGGACGCCGTCGGACATGATCATCAGCGCGGAACGCACGTGGTCGGCCACGATACGGAAACGCACGTCCATGGCCTCGTCATCGCCGTAGGTGCGGCCGGAAAGCTTCTGCGCGGCTTCGATGACCGGGAAGACCTCGTCGGTCTCATAGATGTTCTGCTTGCCCTGCATCAGATAGGCGAGACGTTCCAGACCGGCGCCGGTATCGATGTTCTTGTTCTCAAGCTCGCCGACGATATGCAGGTCGGTCTTGGACTTGACGTTGTCGACCTCGTAGTTTTCGAACACGAGATCCCAAATCTCAATGTAACGGTTCTCGTCGGCGATCGGGCCGCCTTCGACACCGTACTTTGGACCACGGTCTACATAGATTTCGGAGCACGGACCGCCAGGGCCAGGGCCACCGGTGGTCCAGAAGTTATCTTCCATACCCATGATCTGGATATGTTCAGGATCGACGCCTTCGTTCTTCCACATCGAGCGGGCTTCCTCGTCGTCGGTGAAAGTGGTCATCCACAGTTTCTCCGGATCGAAGCCGTAGCCGCCCTTATCCTGCGGGGTGGTCAGCAGCTCATACGCATAGTGGATGGCCTCCTCCTTGAAGTAATCACCGAAGGAGAAGTTGCCAAGCATCTGGAAGAACGTGCCGTGACGGGTGGTCTTGCCGACCTCGTCGATGTCCAGAGTACGCACGCACTTCTGGTTGGAAGCCATGCGGTGCTTCGGCGGGGTCTGCTCACCCATGAGGTACGGGATGAACGGAACCATGCCAGCGATGGTGAACAGAGTGGTCGGATTCGGAGAAATCAACGATGCCGAAGGAACGACAAGATGATCGTGCTGTTCGAAATAGTCAAGAAAGCGCTTCGCGATTTCAGAAGTGCGCATGTGGATTTGAGCTCCTTTGTTGTTGGAGGCCTGATGCCTTCCAAACGTGTGATTGGTTGCTTGAGCGTATCTGTCGGGCGGAAAACGACTACTCGTTCCGCGCCGCATATTTGCTGTTAAGTTCAGCCTCGCGGGCTCGACGCGTGGCATTGAACTCATTGACCAGACCTTCGTGTGTTGGCTTTAACGTATGCCTGCGCTTTTGTGACAGCGACGACACCGATGCCCACGCCGATGGAGACCCAGAAAAGACGCTTGAACATCACTCCCCCTTATTGCCTGCCGCGTGATTGACGTCTCTCTTAGCCAAGAAAGACTGCACAGTGGACTTCAACGCATAGGTGGCGGACGCAACCTTGATGACGGGCTTGCCCAAGAACGATCCATATAGATCAGTCAGCGCGCCGACATTATTGGCCGTGGTGGACGCCGCGGCGGAGATCTTGTTGACATCCTCCAGGGACTTGTTCACCTGCTGCACCGTGGTCACGCTCTCGTCAAGCGCCGGAATCGCATGGTCTCCGGTGTCTTTGACGGTCTGCGCGATCTGGTCGAACAATTTGCCGAGACGGATCAGCGGGTAGATCATGAAACCGGCAAGCACCGCGAATGCAATTGCCGCAATCAGACCGGCGATCTCTCCAACACCCATCTTGTACCTCTTTTCAGCTCCACGGTTGCCCGCGAACACAATACCCGCATAAGACTAGTAAAAAGCCACGACTGTGGCAAATACGTTCACTGGTTGTACGAGACCACACTCACCGCGCGGTCCATGGGTTCGTTCGTGTCAAAATCAAGGCAGGTCACCGAACCGTTGGCCGGACGTTCGCTCAAATCGTATCCTTCCGGGGCGAATCGGTGCATAAGGCTCAACAATGTATTGCCGTGGGAGATCTGCAGCACGTGGTCGCCGTCCTTAAGCCGAGGGTTGTCCGCAATCAAAGCGAAGCCGTCCTCCACACGATGCCAATACTCGTTATCGGATTCGGCGTCATGGAACGGATCGGCTTCTTTGAGAAAGTCGCGGGTGGCGGCAAGCCCGTATTTGCGGACGATGTCGTTGTAGTTCTTCGCACCATGGGGACCACCGGCAGCGGTCCATGCGACGGACATGTCCTGTCCCTCGAAATAACCGTAGAACTGCTCACGGAAATGCATGTCGCTGACCAGTGACGGACGAACGTGTCCTGCGGCTTCGTTCGCATCGAGGATCCGTTGTGCCGTCACCTGGGCGCGTGTGGTGTCGGAGCAGTATGCCGCGGCGAACTCAATGTCCCGGAGTTTGGCGGCGGCTTTGTCCGCATCGGCAAGTCCCGCATCGGTCAACGGGGAATTCGACCATCCCTGGAGTCTGTTATATCGGTTGAAGAACGTCTGTCCGTGACGGACCAGATGAAGATGAAGCAACATGGTTTCCATGGTACCTGTGGAATCAGCCAAACGACATGCCGCCGGAAACGCCATAAAAAAAACGAGAAGCCTCGCAACCGTAACGGCTGCGAGGCTTTCGCTGTATGTCCTTAAACTGTATGTTCTTACAGTATGGTGATCCAGATCAGCGGGCGTAGAATTCGACCACGTACTGGATGTTGACCTGCACCGGGATCTCCTCGGCTTCAGGCTTGCGGGTCAGGGTGGCCTTCAGGGAAGGCAGGTTGACGTCCAGGTAGCCCGGAACCGCCGGCAGCACATCGCGGTGCACACCTTCGGCAGCGGCCTGGAACGGAACCATGGTCTGGCTCTTGGCCTTGACCTGGATGGTCTGGCCCGGCTTGACGCGGTAGGACGGACGATCGACGATGTTGCCATCGACGAGGATGTGGCGATGGACCACGAACTGGCGAGCCTGGGCGGTGGTGCGGGCGAAGCCTGCACGCAGGACCAGAGCGTCGAGACGGGTCTCAAGATCGGTCAGCATGGCGTTGCCGGTCTGGCCGGCGGTGTGGGTGCCCTTCTCGTAAGCGGCGCGGAGCTGCTTCTCGGAGATGCCGTACTGGGCGCGAAGACGCTGCTTCTCGCGCAGACGCACTGCGTAATCGGATTCAGTGCGGCGACGGGTGCGGCCGTGCTCGCCAGGAGCATACGGACGCTTTTCGAAGATGCGCTGAGCCTTAGGGGTCAGAGCGATGCCGAGGGCGCGGGAAAGACGCACCTGACGGCGGGAACGCTGAACGTTCGTCATTGGTTTAATCCTTTGTTTGTTCTGTCGTTGTCTGAACGGAACGTATGCCGAAGTCCGGCATACGCTGAGCCAGCCTCTCCAGTGCTTCTTCGCGCAATGCGCGAACGGCTTGACCCGCAATGCAGAACACCACGGATGGCCGCCGACCCACTGATGGGCTAAGACTCCAGACGGCATACGTCCTTCCGGGCGCACACCAATCGCTAATCATACACATGGGGGACGGACGAGATGCTCCGATTCACCTATATCGGCATGTCTTAAAAACGTCAGGCCCGAGTAAGCACTCCCCTATCCATACGATAGGTATGGTCCACATAAGCAAGCGCGTCCGGATCATGGGTAACCATAAGCACCGAGGTACCGTCATCCGCTACTTGCCGCAGCAGCCGCATGACGATTGCGGTGCTTTCGGCATCCAGATCTCCTGTCGGTTCATCGGCGATCAGCAGTTTCGGCTTGTTCATCAACGCTCGGGCGATGGAGACGCGGCGCATCTCGCCACCAGAGAGCTCCTTCGGATAGCATGTCGCAAGCTCGCCTACGAGCAGTTGATCCAACAGATGTTGCGCGCGTTGCGTCAAATGGTCGGGCTGAGATGAAGAAGCCGTCTGCGTCGAAGCTGGTTGGACGACGTCGGGAAGGCCATCGACCACGACGGAAGACGCCGTCTGTTCCTGTGATTGTGCGTCATTCGTCCGTTCATCGATTTCGGTTTCATACCGAGACGGATTGCGATGCAGCACTGCGGGAAGGACCACATTGTCGATTGCGGTGAGGTTCGGCAATAGTGTCTGGATCTGCGTGACGAAGCCGATGGTGCGGTTGCGCAAAATCGACATCTGTTTGTCGTTTAACGTGGTCACCTCGTTACCGGCCAGCAGAATCGAACCGGATGTAGGTTTCAGCAATCCCGTGACGAGATTGAGCAAAGTGCTTTTGCCGTTTCCGGATCTGCCGACGATCGCCATGAATTCGCCTGGATCGAGCGTGAGATTCACGTCATCCACCGCGGGGAAAGGTTTGCCTCGGCGTACGAATTCACGGGTAAGGCCACGAACCTCCAATATGGGCTGTTCCGGCATCACTCCCCCTCCCTCAGCGTCAGGTATGCCTGTGGGGCGGAAAGACGCACCGCTGTGGCGAGGGATGCGACCAGGCCCGTAAGCACTGCGAACAGGAGAGCGACGACTATCAGTACCGCCACTTTACCGACGCCAATCTGCAGATACGGCAATTGAAGTTCCTTGGCGATCAGACCGCTGAACGGAAACACGACCAACGAGGTACAGGTCACACCGATCACACCTCCAATAGCTCCGATGGTCGCCGATTCCTTGACGATAATGCCCACCAGGGTCGCACGATCGGCGCCGAGAATACGGTACGCGGCGAATTCACGCTTGCGTTCGTTCATAGCCGACGAAAACACCGCCAACATCACGACCAATCCCATAGTCCAGAACACCGTGATGAACACCGCCACATAGCGGATGATCACCTTGAGATTCGTTTTCGTCGTAGCCGTGATACCGCCCGGATACACATATCCCAGACTTTTGATCCCCGTGGCTTTTGCGATATTCGAGGCGACCTGTTGTGCGGAATATCCGTCCTTGACTTTGACGAGCACGGCGGACACCGCTTTGCCGGCGTATTCTTCAGGAATCGCGGCATGTCCGACCTGCGCGGAATAGGAAACGACATCCGGCACCGTGTCCAGGTTCACGAATACGGAATTGTCCAGTGACGTTCCGGTATCGGCCAGTTGCGCGGCCACGGGGAATTCATGACCGTACAGTTTGACCGTATTGTTGTCCGACACGTTGATGCTGGCGCCTGCTATGATTTGGCCGCGACGGAGTGTGCCGTCGAATTGCGAAGCCACCCAAGGAGTGATGACGAAGTCGGTGTCGGGGTTGAAGCCGATGATCTGCACCTTTTCGTCGCAGCAGGCTGCCGCAAGCGAGGAGATGTACGTCTGCACCGTGCTTTCGCCCACACCGTCCGCTTCGGCGATTTGGCTTCCAATGTCATTGGTGAAGTAGAACGTGCTCGAAGAGTTTCCCGTGAGCAACGCCTCAGCCTGATTTTTCGTGTTCTGCGGCGTGACCATCAGATCGGCGCCCATACGTTCCCGCATGCTGTTCAGCCCGTTGTTCAGGTTCATGGAAAGCAGCGCGCCTCCATAGAACGCCACAGTGAGCATGACGACCACAATGACAAGCGCCGAAGTGCGGAATGGTTTGCGACGCAGATTGGCCAGCGGTAGTTTCGCAAGGGTGATATGCGGCACGTCAGCCACGCTTTGCCGGCTTGAGATCGAGATATACGGCGACTGCTGCGAGCACCGCCAGCAGCACGCCCAATACGATAAGCGTCGGCATCGTCACCATATGGCAATGCATCATGGAGCCTCTGCATACGCCTACCAGCATGGTCGGCACCAGAACGACAAGCACGCCCAGCACGGCATTGGCGATATCCAATCCGGCCCTGACCCGGCTTGGCGCGAAAAATCCGATTATTGCCAGCAATGCGATGACGACACCCAGTCCCAGAGCGACCCGAGCGGTGTAGCGGCATGCCATGGGCATGTCTTTGACGGCACACACATGCGCGAAGGTCTGCGGGGCGATGGCGATCAGCGCGCCCAGAACAATCTGCGATATCGCGGCGAACAGTTTTCTTGGCATGGTTCTTCCTCTCGAAAAGCAAACATCGCCGATTATCGCAACAAATGCTCCGAAAGAAAAGACTTGTTTTTTCACTCAATCCGTGTTATGAGCCCACAACGGCGCCGCCACGAGGGGCGCCTATTGGAAAAGCCGTCAGAGCTTTTCAATAGGCGCCACACGAAGCAGCAATCGTTTGACGCCATCCGTGCCGAAATCGACGGTGATCACCGAATTCGCGCCCTTGTCCTGCGTTTCGATGACCTTTCCCAAACCGTAATGGTCATGGGTGATTCTGTCGCCTATCTGGAAATCCGAAATGCTCAATCCGTTGTTGCCGTCCAACGAACTTGCCAGAGCCGATTTCGTCAGATCCTTTGGCTTGGCGCGGCGCGTGGTGACCTTACCGGATTTGCCGGAGGGCTTGCCGGAACCGTATGACGACCGGGATGAGCGGAGCCGTAGGAGGACCGTCCGGAACCATACGAGCTGTGCGATCCATGAGACGACCCATAAGTGGAATGCGATCCGCGAGAACCAGAACCATACGATGAGGAACCGTATGTCGACGATCCGTACATCGATTCGCCGAAGGAAGTGGATCCGAAATCGTCATCATCGTCCCACCCGCCGAACTCGTCGTCATCTCCCCAGCTGGCGCGCATGCGCTCCACACCGGCCTCACGACGTTTCCAATCGATGAGTTCATCCGGAATCTCATCCAGGAACTGGCTGGGCATCATGTCATTGGCCTGCCCCCATTGGGCACGCACCGCCGCACGGGTCACATACAGCCGACGCTTCGCACGGGTGATGCCCACGTATGCCAGACGACGCTCCTCGGACAGCTCGCTGGTGTCCTCCATGGCACGCTGGTGCGGGAACGTACCCTGTTCCATACCCGTAAGAAACACATACGGATATTCCAAACCTTTGGCCGTATGCAAGGTCATCATCGTGACCTTGCCGGAATCCTCGCCCTCTCCCGGCAACTGATCCGAGTCGGCGACCAATGCCGTGGTCTCCAGAAAACCGGCCAACGTGGCATCCGGCGTGTTCTGTTCGAATTCGGCGGCCACGGACTGCAACTGGGAAAGATTGTCCACACGCGAAGCATCCTGCGGATCCTCGGAACGTTGCAATTCCTCCAGAAGACCGCTTTTATCCAATACTTCGGCCACCACTTCGGATGGTTTCGAATCATGTTCCTTGGCGAAATCGGCCAGCTCGTGCATCAGATCACGGAATGCGCCCAACGGTTTGGTGGTACGGCCTGTCATGCCTTCAATCTGGTCCATATGTTCAATGGATTCGAAGAACGTGAGGCCATGCGCGTCCGCGTAGCCGGCCACCAATCCCTCCGCGCGTGCGCCGAGTCCTCGTTTAGGCACATTGAGGATACGCCGCACGTTCACATTATCCGCGGGATTCACGATGGCCTGCAAATACGCGATGGCGTCCTTGACTTCCCTACGTTCATAGAATTTGGTGCCGCCGACCAGCTGATACGGCAGATTGGCGTTGATCATGGCCTCTTCCAGCGAACGTGACTGCGCGTTGGCTCGGTACATGATGGCGATGTCACGGTAAGCGACGTCTTCCTCGGTGTGGATTCGTGCGATTTCGTTCGCTATCCATCCGGCTTCCTGCTGTGCGTTGTCGGCGGCATAGCCGACGATTTTGTCGCCTTGACCAAGCGCCGTCCACAGTTTCTTCGGCTTGCGGTTTTCGTTTTTCGCGATCACCGCGTTCGCCGCGTCGAGGATGGTCTGCGTCGAACGGTAGTTCTGTTCGAGCATGATGGTTTTGGCGTTCGGGAAATCCTGTTCGAAGTCTTGGATGTTACGGATGTCCGCACCTCGGAACGCGTAGATGGATTGGTCGGAATCACCCACCACGGTAATCCAGCTCGGTCCCACACGGCCCGCTCCCCTCGCCTGCGGGTCGGGCTGTTCGTCCGAATCGATGCCGGACAATTCACGTACGAGCACATATTGGGCATGGTTGGTGTCTTGATACTCGTCCACGAAGATGTAACGGAACCTGTGCCGATAGTATTCGAAGTCGACTGCGTTGGCGAGCGCCAGACGATGCTGGTATTCGGCGTAGACGACGGCGACCAGTTCGTCGACGTCGCCGGCGCTCACCTGGTATCCGCGCTGTCCCGGGATGTAATCGCAGTTCGCTTTTTTCAGCTGGTCTTTCCAGGAAACCAACGCGTTCTTGCAGTCGGATATCTTGCCCAGCAGCATGCGTGGCGTATACCGCTTCGTATCGATGTTCAGGTCGGCTGCGATCAGTTTGACCAGTCGCTCGCTGTCCGCGGTGTCGTAAATCGAGAAGCCCGATTTAAGGCCGATTTCCTTGCCGTCGCGGCGTAGGATGCGTACGCAGGCGGAGTGGAAGGGGGAGATCCACATATGTTCGGCTTCCGGCCCGACCAAAGTCACGAGACGTTCACGCATTTCCGCGGCCGCCAGCAGCCATGCGATGCGACGTGTCAGCACACGGGTCTTGCCTGAGCCTGCGCCGGCGCCGATGAGCAATGCCTGGCCGTAGTATTTCACCGCTTCTTCCTGTTGGGGGTTGAGTCCCTCTATCAGGCTCCGCGGATCGCACATCACAGGTCCCATGCTCTGTTCCACCGATTCCTCTTTTCTTCGCGCACGCTCATATTCAAACATTTGTTCGCAGCATTCATGTTTATCACATGAGCAGGTCAGGGGTCCGACTCGCACGGTCAATTGAGGCGCGTATGCTGAACTCCTATATACGGCTCGCCGTATGCCATCATCTGATGCCGCTTTCGCGGCCGACAAGATTAAGGGGTTTCATGAAGGAACTTGAAGAGCGCATTGCGCAACAAGGTACCGTCAAGCCCGGCAATGTGCTGAAAGTGGACGCGTTCCTCAACCATCAGTGCGATGTCGAGCTGTTCGACCATATGGGCGCCGCCTGGGCCGAGCATTTCAAGGGCAAGACCATCGATAAGATTCTGACCATTGAGGCTTCCGGCATTGGCATCGCCTGTGTCGTGGCCCGTCATTTCGGCAATGTCCCGGTGGTGTTCGCCAAGAAGGCGCAGTCCATCAATCTTGACGGCGACCAGTACACGACCACCGTGTATTCCTTCACCAAGCAGAAGGAGTTCCCTGTCATCGTGTCCAAGCGCTATCTCAATGAAGGCGACCACGTGCTGCTGATCGACGATTTCCTTGCCAACGGCAAGGCGTTAAAAGGCCTGATCGAGCTGTGCCATGAGGCCGGAGCCACTGTGGAAGGCATCGGCATCGCAGTGGAAAAGGGCTTCCAAGGCGGTGGCGACCAGCTGCGTGAGGAAGGGTACGACGTCGATTCCCTGGCAATCGTCGAATCGATGGATCCGGAAAACGGCACCATCGAATTCCGCTCCTGATTTTTTCAGTACGCTCAAACGATTATAAGAGAGGATGTAACAGTTGAGCGAAGAGAAGAACACAGAGAAAACCGAAAAAAAGACGAAGGCAAAAGACATGAAAAAAGGCGTGTCTTTTGAGGCGTTGAGCAGTCTTGACGCACCGGTGTCGTTCTGGAAGGGCATTCCGTTCGGCCTGCAGCCGATGGTCCCCGGCATTTCCTTCACCGACGGCGCGGCCGCCATGTCGATCGCGCAGCATCAGGGTTATGGCGCAGTCGCCGGCGCCGTGGTGCTTGGCGGCCTGTTGGAGGTCGTGCTTGGTTTGACGGCCAAGTATTGGCGTCGTTTCGTTCCGCCGATCGTTTCCGCGATTGTCGTCACCTCGATTGGTTTTTCGCTCCTGTCCGTCGGCGCCACGAGCTTCGGCGGCGGTTCCGGCGCGGGCTTGCCTTGCGTTCCAGCTGCTCATGAAGGGCACCGCCAAGCAGCTTTCCGTGCTGTTCGGCCTTGTCGTGGGCTATGTGGTCGCGATTTTCATGGGAAAGGTCGATTTCTCCGGTTTCACCAATCTGCAGGTCGTGTCGGTGCCGCATTTCATGCCGTTCAAGCTTGAGTTTGATCCGGGTGCGATTATCTCCTTCGCTCTACTGTATGTCGTTTCCTCGGTTGAGGTGTTGGGCGACACAGCGGCGCTTACCAAGGTCGGTCTCGACCGTCAACCCACCGACAAGGAAACCGCCGGAGCTATTGCCGGCGACGGTTTGATCTCCTCCGTGTCCGGTTTGTTCGGCTGCCTGCCATTGACTTCGTTTGCGCAGAACATCGGTCTGGTGGCGATGACCAAGGTGGTCAACCGCAAGGTGATTCTTTCCGGCGGTCTGATTTTGGTGCTTGCCAGCTTCGTTCCGGCCGTTGCAGAGGTCTTCAACTCCCTGCCGCAGGCTGTGCTTGGCGGCTGCACCATCATGATGTTCGGCAATATCATCCTGTCCGGATTCCAGATGATTTCCGAGGCCGGTTACACGCAGCGCAACATCACCATCGCCGCGTTGAGCCTAACCATTGGCATCGGTTTCACCCAGGTCGGCGACATTTTCGCCAACTTCCCGGCGCTGTTCCAGTCCATCTTCGCTTCCAACTGCATCGCGGTGTCGTTCGTGGTGGCTGTGATTCTCAACGCCGTTCTGCCTAGCGAGGAGCACTTCCTGTCCGCTCCTCAGCATCAGGAGGCCTGATTTCCCTAATATCGGCATCGTCCGCATATGAATGATCCCCATTCCGATTTCCACGGAATGGGGATCATTCATATGCGACGGCATGTGGCGGACCTCGTATGGAAGTCGTCAACGCATCAATCAGTGCCCTTGCTTGATCCAAGCGGCGATTGAATCCTTGACCGCCTGCGCGTAGATCGTATTGGACATTCCCGGATGGATGCCATCTCCGGCAAGTTCGTCAGCATGCTGGGAAATGGTCCCGTCCCAATCGACCAGTACGACGTTGTTGGAATGCGCCGCGGCGAATTGCTTCAACACGGCATTGGTGCCGGGAACCCATGAAACGGGAGCGTGCGCGTTAATGAGCACCAGCACATGATCGGGGCCGACATCATTCAGCAGATCGTCAAGCTGATCATTGGTCACCACGGAGTTGGTGGCAAGTCCCACCAAGACCCAGGGGCGCAGATTTCCTTGCGCTTTCAATTGATCGACAAGACCCTGTCCCTTCGCCATCGACCGTGAGACTTCGGCATCCACAATGATGTTGGGGAACGTGTCTTGCAATCCTTTGCTGGACGCCAGCATCACCGAATCTCCGATGGCGGCCATTTGCGAACCATCCGGCATCTTATGCCGTGGCTTCCTTGGCATCGGTGTTCGGCGTCGTTCCAAAGCGGCATGATTGCGTTGCTGCAACAGCCTGGCGCTGATACCCAAGGATTGCGCCACACTGGTTTGTTCCGATGCCGTCGCCACAGCGTATCCGCAGAAGCTCCATGAGCATGCCAGCACCACGACCGTGGATATCAGACGGCCGCAATGCTCGGCTTCGTCTCCACTGATCGGACGAATCAACGCGATGAATCCCGCACGAGCGACTGGCTTCTCGAACAGTCGCCAAGATGCGAACGCGAACAGCACGGTGAGGATGAAGGTGAAGGACAGCAGCCTGTCGGCATGCCATGCGCCCCACTGGGGCAGCAGGGATCTCAGCAGCAGCCATAATGGCCAATGCCACAGATAAATGCCATACGAATAATGGCCCAAAGCGGCAAGCGGCTTGAACACAAGCAGATCCTGCATCCAGGATCCGAATGGTATGGTTCCTGCGATCAGCATCACAGCAAGCACGGAGGCGACGAAGATACCGCCATGGAACGCCGCCGGGCCTTGAGTGATATGCCGCATCATCCACAGCAATGCCAGCAATGAGCCAAAGGCAACTATCGGGCCGAATTGAATCCATATCTTATGGAATCGGCAGTATCCAAGCCAGCGCGGCACCGAGCCATAGGCCCATGGCGTGCGTGTCGGTGCCGAAATACACACGTGTGGGGTCAGCGCCAGAGTGGTATAGCAGTCCCATGGATACCGCGCTTGCTCCGGCAAGGGCTGTCAGTATGCATACCGGAGCCCATCTGATGATGATTTTTCGCAGCAGCAAAACCACGAATGGAGCGATCAGATAAAACTGCATGAGCAACGACATGAACCATAGGTGACGGAATATGTCAGGGTTCATCTGGGAGAAATAGCTGGCTCCGCTGCTGATGGCATACCAGTTGTAGCATCCCAGAAGCACGGTCATGATCTGGTTCCGGATGCCGACAAGCATGTCGCGGTTCACCAGCCATGCCAACGTCACCGAGATCGGGATAAGAGCAAACAGCGCGGGATAAATCCGGCGGAACCGTTTGAGGAAGTACTCCCCCAGTTCCAAGCCTTTACCTGAATCGATACGATTGAGCAGCGATGAGAAAATCAGGAAACCGGAGATGGTGAAGAACACATCCACACCGAAAAACCCGCCTTGAAGCGAAAGCTCATCGCAGTGATACAGCACAATCGCAATAAGGGCTATGCCTTTAAGCCCGTCCAAACCGACGAAACGTCGTTTAGCAGCCACGAATAACCAACCGTTCTCTCTTACATCATTGCACGGTACAGTGCAACCTGTCGTATCGTACTACCAAGCAATCCCTTGCGAATCGCGGAAAAGGGGGCCCAACGCACTGCGCCGCCGTGTCTGATTGACCGATGATATCGATTATCAGGCACGGCGGCGCAGATTCATACCGTTTGCCGTCACGTTCCTCTACCAGCCGAAACGTGACACGTCACTCACTTGGAGAAGACGTTGCCGTAGGAGTCCTTGCCTTCTTCTGCGATGGCGGCGGACTTGCGGGCGATGGCCAGCTCCTCGTTGGTCGGGATGACGCAGATGGTGACTGCGGAATCCGGGGTGGAGATGATGCGCGGTTCCTTGGAACGGGTCGCGTTCTTCTCCTCATCCAGCTTGACGCCGAACGGAGCGAGCTTGTCGCAGACCATCTTGCGCACGACGTCATCGTTCTCGCCAACGCCTGCGGTGAAGGTGATCACGTCGACGCCACCCATCTGAGCGGTGTAGTTGCCGATGTAGCCGACGATGCGGTGCACGTAGATGTCGAGAGCCAGCTTGGCGTCCTCGTTGCCCTCTTCGACCAGACGATGCACTTCACGCAGGTCGCCGAAGCCGGTCAGACCCATCATGCCGGAACGCTTGTTGAACAGGGTGTCCAGTTCGTCCACGCTCATGTGGGCGTTGCGAATCAGGTGGAAGACGACGGCCGGATCGATGTCGCCGGTACGGCCACCCATCACGAGGCCTTCCAGCGGGGTCAGACCCATGGAGGTCTCAACCGGCTTGCCGGAGATTTCGGCGGAGGCGGAAGCACCGTTGCCGATGTGCAGCACGATCTGCTTGAGGCCTTCGGCCGGCTTGCCGATGACGGACGGCACGACGGAGGAGATGAACTCGTGGGAGGTGCCATGGGCGCCGTAACGGCGGATGTGGTACTGCTGGGCGACTTCCTTGTTCAGCGCGTAGGTGCTGGAAGCCTTCGGCAGCTGGAAGAAGAAGGAGGAATCGAACACGAAGATCTGCGGAACATCCGGCAGCAGGGAGCGCATGACCTCAGCGCCCTTGGCCTCCGGACCGTTGTGCAGCGGGGCGAGCACGGCGAGGTCCTTGACCTGGCCGATGGTCTTGTCGACGGCCACGATGCCTGCGTCGGCGAGCTTCGGGCCGAACTCGTCGAAGAAGCCGAGCACGCGCTTCAGACCCTGCTCATGGTCGTGAATCGGCTCTTCGAGCTCATGCTTCTCGCCGTTGTACTCGTGCTTGTAATGACCGTCAACCGGCTCGCCGATCTTCTCGACCAGACCGGAAGCGATACCTTCGCCGGTTTCAAGATCAACCAGCTGATACTTGATAGAGCTGGAACCGGAATTGATGACAAGGACGGTTTTCGCCATTGTGGGCATCCTCCATGTGTTAATCGATGTGCCGCTTACGCGACTTTCCAAAACCTTAGATTACTCGTTGCTTGCTACAAAATGCCCGATTACTGGGCTTCGATGGCGGTCAGGGCGATGGTGTTGATGATGTCCTGGACCGTGGCGCCACTCCCGAGGAACGCTGTACCGCCTTGTATGCGATGTTGCCCGCGCACAGATCCGGGAATACGAACACATTGACATGGCCCGCCACCGGATCGCCCTTGGCTTTGGTCGCGGCCACGGTCGGAGACCATGCCGCGTCGAACTGGATCGATCCGACCACCGCAAGGTCGGGAGCCTTGTCTTTGACGATGGTGGTGGCTTCCTCGACGAGGTCGACGTCGGGTCCTTTTCCGGAGCCCAGCGTGGAATAGGACAGCATGCCCACCTTCGGTTCAAGGCCGAACGCCTTGGCCGTTTCGGCGGATTGGATCGCGATTTCGGCGAGCTGCTCGGCATTGGGGTTAAGGTTGATGGCACAGTCGGCGAACACGGCGACATGGTCCTTGAAACACATCAGGAACGCTCCGGATACCAACGATGTTCCTGGCTTGGTCTTGATGACCTGCAGGGCCGGACGCACGGTATTGGCCGTGGAGTTGACGGAACCGGACACGAGGCCGTCCGCCATGCCCATCACCACAAGCATGGTGCCGAAATAGCTGTCATCGGCCAGCTGTTTGCGCGCCTGCTCTTCGGTCATGCCTTTCTTGGCGCGCAGCTCGCACAGCTTCGCCACCATGGGTTCCAACACCGTTTCATCATCCTTGGCTTGGAATTTCGCCTTGCCAAGCGATTTCAATCCCAATTCCTGACCACGGGCGAGAATGGCGTTTTCGTCTCCGACGATGATCAGATCGACGATGTCGCGTTCCAGCAGATAATCGGCGGCTTTGATGATGCGATCCTCGTTGCCCTCCGGCAGCACGATGGTCTTCTTGTCCGCCTTCGCCTTGCCCAGCAGACCGTATTGGAAAGCATAGGGTGTGGTCGGGGCGTCGAATGGCGATTCGAGTACCGCGGTCAGTTCCGCGGCGTCGACGTTCGTCGCGAACGCTTCGTCTGCCTTGCTGATGGCGTCATCGTCATTGAAATCGACGGCAGGTAGCGTCCACACCGGCACCGGGTAGTCGACGAAGCATGCTTTGAGCGGATCCGGCTGCGTGTCGTCACACCCAGTAATGAACACGCCGACGACTTTGCTCCCGGCGTCTTCGATGACCTTGGTGGATGCCTCAACCGTGCTTTTGACTTGTTCCGGTGTGCGTTCGATAGTGCATACGGCCAGCAGGACCGGCGATTGGAGGTCTGCCGCGAAGTCAGCGTTGAAAGAGAACATCGCGGGATCATTGACTGCTGACCTGTCGGTGCCGACAATCACCATGGCATCCGGTCGGGCTGTTTCTACGGCTTGGGTGTAGGCCGCAACGATATCCGCCCGCGAACCTTCCTTATCGTTACGAGCGCGCTTGGGGCACACGCCGACGGACTGTTCCCGGCTCAAACCGGGGCAAGTGCCTTGGTGACTCCAAGGGCGACAACATTACGGCCGTTAGCCGCTTCGGGACTGATGATGGTGACGCTGGTAAAACTCACGGTGTCTCCTATGTACTTCACATTATTCGGGTGCGATACCACATCGTTCGCACAATGAGCAATTGTAATGTGCAAACGGTAACTGACACGCGCTAGCGGTTTTGCTGTTTTAAGCCAAGCATATCGCACCGTAATACGAAAAAGCCCCAAGGGAACAATCCCTTGGGGCTTTTATCAAGCAATCAGGCCAAATAGCCTAGGCTCACTCGTTATCGCCAGCGGTTGCGGCGGTAGCGGAGACAGCACCCTGCTTGTTGGTGTTGACACCGGAGTAGACCCAGTCGGTGTAATCCGGATGATCGTAGCCGTTGTCGACAGCGAACTGGAAGGCTTCCTGACGGAAGGCCTCGAGCTCGTTGATCTTGTCGGCGTACTTGTCAGCGTCGATCATGCGCAGAGCTTCAGCCTGGAGCTCGTAGCGATCGATGTTGTTCACGCGAACCATGTCGTACGGGGTGGTGGTGGAGCCCTGTTCCTCGTAGCCGTGAACGTTGAAGTTGTCGTGGTTCGGGCGATCGTAGATCAGACCACGCACGTCGCGGGCATAGGAGTGGTAAGCGAACAGGACCGGCTTGTCCTCGGTGAACAGCTCAGCGAACTCCTCATCGGAGAGGGCCTCGTTGTTCTCCTTGGCGGACTGCAGCTTGACCAGGTCAACCACGTTGACGACCTTGAACTTGATGCCCATGGCGTCCAGCTTGTCGGCAGCGGCCATGATTTCCTGAGTCGGAACATCACCGGTGGCGGCGAGCACGATCTGAGCCTCATCGTTGGACTTCACGTTGGAAGCCCACTTCCACTCGGCAGCACCCTTCTCGAGCTCGGCGCGAGCTTCGTCCAGGGTCAGCCAGGTGGCGGCCGGCTGCTTGCCGGCGATGATGGCGTTGATCTTGTTGGTGGACTTGTAGCACTTCTCAGCCACAGCGAGCAGCATGTTGGAATCCACCGGGAAGTAGATGCCGATCACGTGATCGTTGTTGAAGCACTTGTTCAGCAGGACGGAGGTGACACCCGGATCCTGGTGGGAGAAGCCGTTGTGATCCTGACGCCACACGTGGGAGGAGACGAGCAGGTTCATGGAGGAGATCGGCTTGCGCCACGGAATCTCGCGGACGGTAGCCTCGAGCCACTTGGCGTGCTGGTTCAGCATGGAGTCGATCACGTGCACGAAGGACTCATAGGAGCTCCAGATGCCGTGACGGCCGGTCAGCAGGTAGCCCTCGAGGAAGCCTTCCATCTGGTGCTCGGAAAGCTGCTCGGTGACCTGGCCGGTGACAGCCATGTGCTCGTCGACCTGAGCGGACAGGTAGCCGGCGTCCCACTGCTTGTTGGTGACGTCGTAAGCGGCCTGCAGACGGTTGGAAGCGGTCTCATCCGGTCCGAAGATACGGAAGGAGTCCGGGTTGTTCTTGATGATGTCGCGGGTGTAGACGCCCAGACGACGGGTGGCCTCGAGCTGGCCCCAGCCGTGGCCGTACTCGGCGACTTCCTTGACCTCGTAGTCTTCCAGCTTCGGCAGCTTCAGCTCTTCGCGGATACGGCCACCGTTGGCGTTCGGGTTCTCACCGATGCGCAGTTCGCCGGTCGGCATGAAGGCGGTGACTTCCGGCTTCACGGCGCCGTTCTCGTCGAACAGCTCTTCCGGCTTGTAGGACTCGAGCCAGTTCTTGAGGACCTCGAAGTGGGCCTCGGTATCGCGGGCGGAAGCCAGCGGCACCTGGTGGGAACGCCAGGAGCCCTCGGTCTTCTTGCCGTCGATGAACTTCGGGCAGGTCCAGCCCTTCGGGGTACGGAAGATGATCATCGGGTAGAACGGACGAGTCATGTCGTCGGTCTGAGCGGCGGCCTTGATGTCGCAGATCTCGTCGAAGACGGTCTCGAACAGCTCGGCGAAACGACGGTGGATCGACAGGTGATCCTCGTTGTCGAAGCCAGCGACGAACTCGTACGGCTCATAGCCCATGCCGTGGAAGAACTCGTGGAGCTCTTCGTCGGAGATGCGGGACAGGATGGTCGGGTTGGCGATCTTGTAGCCGTTGAGGTGCAGGATCGGCAGCACGATACCGTCGGTGCGCGGGTTGATGAGCTTGTTGGACTGCCAGCCGGTGGCCAGCGGGCCGGTCTCAGCTTCGCCGTCGCCGACGATGGCCGGGACGAACAGGCTCGGGTTGTTCATCACAGCGCCGTAGGCGTGGGACAGGGCGTAACCCAGCTCGCCGCCTTCGTGGATGGAGCCCGGGGTTTCCGGAGCGTAGTGGGACGGGATGCCACCCGGGTAGGAGAACTGGCGGAAGAACTTCTGCAGGCCAGCCTCATCCTTGGTGATGTTCGGGAAGTACTCGGTGTAGGTGCCGTCCAGGTAGGACTGAGCGGTACCAGCCGGGCCGCCGTGGCCCGGGCCCATGATGATCACAGTGTTCTGCTGGTGATCAGCAATGAGACGGTTGATGTGGCCGATGAGGAAGTTCAGGCCCGGGGTGGTGCCCCAGTGACCGACCAGACGGTGCTTGACGTCTTCGCGGGTGAAAGGCTCCTTCATCAGCGGGTTGCTACGCAGATAGATCTGGCCGATGGAGAGGTAGTTGGCTGCGCGCCAGTACTTATCCACGCCTTCGATAGCTTCCTCGGAAACCGGAGCGTTCAGCTTCTTCCAAGGGGTGCCAATAACAGGACTCGTCATGTGTACTCCTGTACTCCTGCACTGTGATGTGCGATTGTTTATTTCCTTAGGTCATGAGCCATGCCTAAAACCTTGCGGTTACGCGGCATGCCTCATTTCCAGTCACTTGCACATATTACGAGCGCGGTTCGACTTTTTGCTGTTTTTTGCGACTGTGTGTTCAATTGTTATTTTTCTGTACGCAAATGTGTGCTTTTATCGGGATTTTTGTGCGTACTTCACACTCTATCAAAAAGATTGAAAAACGGCTCAAAATCAACGTTTTTAGTCGGTTAACA
>ENA-ORRH01000817-ORRH01000817.1-human-gut-metagenome-genome-assembly--contig:-NODE-817-length-19412-cov-2.7062_pt1 | contig 19412 bp, 10 predicted proteins | sample MGYA00242173_ERZ509130 | MGnify/ENA primary metagenome ERZ509130 (study PRJEB26280, sample SAMEA2338633) | human gut metagenome | biome: human gut; feature: human-associated habitat; material: faeces... | reverse complement strand
TCCGGATAGGCGAGCCATTCTTTGTCTTTTGCGTAGAGCTTTACTTGTATCGCTTTTCCTGTCGCCCTTTTCAGCAATTTTCTCCAATCGGATGCGGGAAGATAGAATTGTCCCCCTTTTTCCTTGACTTGTATCTTTTCTTCTCCGAATTTGAGTACGGCGAAGGCTTCCGCATGTGGATTTTCTATCTTGAAATTTAAGGGAGCGATATTATAAGGGATCGTTACATCCGCATAATCGGGAAATAATACAGGTTTCTCCGAGGTTTCTTTGCTTACCGGGATCGTATCCGAGCAGGATATTCCTAGTAGAATAAGAAATAAACAGGTGATATATAGAATATTTCTTTTCATGGTTGTTGATCATTTTAGAGTATAATAAGACCAATAAGTGTCTCCGAACGACTTCTTTATAAGTTGCGGAAGTTGTGGGTTGTTCCGGTTCTGCACGACTAAATTCCGATAACCTGCGAATTTGCGGATCACATTTCCGGATACGTTAAAACGCTTCCAGTAATCCACATCCTTCTCTGCTAATAGGATAACAGCCTCTTGGAAACTCACGGGGAGAGAGGGGAGTACCGGTGTTCCATAATACTTTTCTATCAGCCTTTGGAAAGCTTTCATGTCTTTAGACAGCAGATAGATAGCCCCGGTGAATTGGATCGGGAGCTGATTTTCCGGATCTTGTTCCGCACGGATAAGTAAATCATGTTCCAGTCCGTTGATACCGGATAAGTTACTTTCCTTCGGAAGAGCTTTTCGTTTAGGCCCTAATACCGGATCAGCTTCAATCGCTTTGTCGTTATATAAGAAGCCTCTATGCCGTTTGGCCCAATCATGATAGGCATATGTTTTTTCTAAGATACTGATATATTTCTCGGCGATAGGATACGTTCCGTAAATCAAGTTTGTTTGAACAAGCCGTTGCAGGTTCCGGGGATTACCGGCACCAATTACGGTGACATACCCTTCAAAAGCCATCTCCTGCGATAATGCGATTTCCCCTAGCGTAAAATAGGCGTCGCTTAACAGGGTGGAGACCGTAAAGGTCTTGTTCCAAGAGGCGAGTAACCCTTGAGGACCGTGTTGATCAAAAGCGAACATCCGGTCTGCCAACTCCCCTTTTTCCGCAAGTGCCCTATTTAAGTAAGTTAAATATAAATAGTTTTTGATCGGCCCGTGACAATGCCGGATGATCTCGTCCCATTGTTCGGTACGGGCATAATAATCCAAGACTTTTAGAGGATAGGCTTTCTGGTCGTTATACCGTGGAATCGTTACCCAGCAAAGGAATAGGATTAGGATGAATTGAACGGTAAGCTCTATCCCTGTTTTTTTCTTTGATTGGTTTTTGCCTTTAGGATATACGAATGCCCCGATCAAGCTAAGCGGTAAACAGACCCATGCGAAATAGATGAGATTGGGAGCCGCCAGAATCGGGTGGTAAAAAGCGTCCGGTAAGAATGCGAAGCGATAACTGGTGATGGTAGTTGACCAGACACTTCCGATCCCGATAAACAGGTATTCAATTAAAACCGCTAAAAAATAGAACCCCTGTTTGGAACGGCTTATCGCTTCCTTGAGAACCACACTTAATGAGAATAGCCCGGCAATCGGTCCTCCTATCCAAAAAAGTAGTGGGGTGATTACCAATGCGGCGGATAGCCGGTAACGGGGATCTTTTATGCGCATCCATGCGTTCAGGCTAATCAAACAAAATAGGAATGCGATAGTGCCTTGTACTAAATAATTGAAGTCGTATTGAATCAATAATAAGAATAAAACCGGGAGTAAGTAAAGCAGGAAGAGCTCTTTATTTGGATTAATTTGCAGGATGATCTCCCTCATTGTTAAGCCGATAGACGTAAGTATAGCTGCGATAATGAAAGGCCCTGCATAAGGCGTAATAAAGAATTGTGTCAAGAATTCCCCGATAATCAAAGATAAACCTCCCGGACTGCTGATTTTATCCGCAAGATAATCTTCGGAAAACTGGAATAGTTGAAGCTGCTCGATATAGAAGAAATGAAACTTGCCGGTTATTTGCAAGAAACCCCCTAATAGGACAAACAGGATCAAACCGAGGAGTATTTGTTTATATCTCATGGCTAGAGTACACGTTTCATTTTGATTTAAAGTCAAACAAAGATACGATTTTTATCGGAAATACCAATCTACACAAAACGAAGTTAACTTAATTGGCACATGGAGTTAACTTCGTTGGCAAAGTATGTTAACTTCGTGAGCAAAGTAAGTTAACTTACTTTTGGGGATTAAAAAGCAGGCCGGACATATCACATGCCCGGCTGCTCTTTTTGAAACTGTTAACCCACTTGTTTATTTCCAGTTTTCGTTTTGAACTAATAAACCATTCATCAAACGTATTTCGTTGATTGGAATTGGAAGTGTAGTCCAATTAGGATTATAATACTTATTCTGGTATTTACCTAAATACTGAGATTCGTATTTGATGTAATTATTCAATTCTTCAGCAGCGATACCCCAGCGTACCAAATCATACCATCTATGACCTTCCATGGCCATCTCTATCTTACGTTCCCAGCGTAATGCTTGGGTGGCTTTCTCTTTCGTAGCGAATTGAGATTCTGGATATAGACCGATACGATAGTTTGCGGCGGCATTTGTATCTTGTTTACCATTAATCTTATCATCCAATACATAAGGAGAGGTTGTCTCTAGCATAGTTGTCGGATCTGCTGCTTTCACATATCCATTGGCTGCGCGGGCACGTACTTGATTTACATATTCACGTGCTCCTTGCGGATTACCTGTTTCAATCAAAGCTTCCGCATACCATAGCAATATATCTGCATATCGCGCTAAATGGAAGTTCTTGGCAGAAGAAGAAGTCTCTGTCGGAACGGATAAGCTTCCTTGATCAGCTTTCTTTGGCTGGTTCTTTTTATTTAGGTATGGACCACCGTTTGTGATTTCACGAATCCAACCGTCAATTGTTGTTGGGATAGACCAATCTAGGAATGGAGTATTGAAACGACCCGTGGAAACATCCAGACGTGGATCTGTGTAGACGGTCAAATCTGTATGAGGAATCGTATTCTCGTCAATTGTAGTCAGTGGCACATCCTTCTGATAAGAGCCATCCATTTTAGGCAAACCATTTGCGTCAACGATGTGAGAATTAACCAAATCGTAAGAAGGTTGATAAAATCCCCAACCACCGGTTCCTAAAGCACCACCGAAACCAATATGAGGTGCACCATTTGGAGCATTTGTATTAGTTTGCGTACCGGAGATTGCCATCTGGATATCGAATACAGACTCTCCTGTCCAGTCTGATACTCCTGCAGTATAAAGTTCCTCATAGGTATCAGCCAAGCGATACTTCGTACCATTGTTGTCTTTACCATTGGCCATGACTTCTTCCAATATGGTTTTTACTTCAGCCCAATGGTTTGAGTTTCCGTTCTTTCCGTTATATACGGAAGATTGGTACATTCTCGTTTTTGCCAAAAATGCGGCTGCGGCCCATTTGTTAACACGTCCCATTTCTGCTGGCCATGTATCAGGCAGGTTGTCATAAGCATATTGGAAATCTTCTGCGATCTTATCCCATATGTAAATATAATTTCCGCTCTCATCTACATTCGAAACTTGAGGGTTTACATTCGCTGCTACATCCTCATCATTTACATAAGGAACTGCGGCTCCAAATAGTTTGACAACTTCAAAATGCCAGAAGGCACGGAAGAAGCGTGCTTGAGCGATTGTCTCTGTAAAGTAGTCCTTGCTTTGTCCGGGAACAGCGGTTAATTCTGTCTCCACTTGCTTGGCTACATTAATCAAGTTGTTTGCGAAAAATACGCCATTATAACAGCTTTTCCACTTTACGCTTAAATAGCTGTTATCGGCAGCGAATGTATAAGTCTCCAAACTAGTAAAGTCTGGTTGGTCGGTAAAATTAGAGCCTTTATTGGCGCTACCTCCCATTACATCACCGTATGCATAATTCGTTAATGTACCTTCGAAATAGCTATCGTTGTGTAAGGTGGCATACATACCGGTTATCAATCGTGAAACACCCTCTTGATTAAGGAAGTCCGGTTCGCTCATCTTACCTACCGGTTCCACTTCCAAGAAATCGGAGCAAGAAGTCATGCTTCCTATTGCGGCGGCAGCAATTGCCGCATATATAAATAGTCTCTTCATCTTATTTGAAATTTATAGTTATAACTGTTTTTCTAGAGGATCATTACCATTATGAATTCTCTTTTGTTAGAAGGTTAAGTTTAGACCTATAATGAATTGGCGCGGCATACCGTAAGCACCGAAGTCGGTACCCATGTTACGGTCGTTAGAGATACCACCGTCTCTATCTGTACGAACCTGTGGATCCAAACCTGAGTAACCCGTAATCGTAAATACGTTGGCTACTTGACCATAAATACGGATCTTTTCAAATTTGATCTTATCTAAGATCTTTTTTGGAAGCGTGTATCCTAAAGTCAGTGTTTGCATACGTAAGAAAGAGCCATCTTCTATATAACCGGAGTTAGATTGGTTGGCAGCGATATCGCTCTCACCGCCGGTTGTAGCCCATAATGGATAGATACCATCTGGATTGGTTTGAGGATGCCAAGAATTATCGCGGCGATCTTTTGAGTAAGCCGATTGCAAAGAACCGAAATGCGTATAATATTTATACATTGCGAACAAATCGTTGCCTACGGAGAAGTATAGATAAGTACTCAAATCGAATCCTCTCCAGCCTAAGCTTAGATTAACACCTCCAGTCAAGTCCGGATGCGGATTACCGATAAATGTGCGATCGTTTGCGTCAATCTTTCCATTGTTGTCTACATCCTTGATTTTATACTGGCCTACAAAATCAGATGCGACCATTTGTTTTACGTCGCTTACACCATATGGCAATACAACACCACCAGCGTCGTTCTTGTAGTTATGTACGTCCTCTTCGCTCTTATAAATTCCATCTAACTGATAACCGTGGAACATACCGATGGCGTGCCCTTTCATCATTACATTCATGTTGGCGATACGAGTTCCTGTAAAGATACCGGCCTCTGTTCCGATCTCGGTCAGTTTATTTTTGTAGTGAGATAAGTTAACACCTACAGAGTAGTCGAACTCGCCGACTTTGTCCCTCCAGCTCAAGTTTAAATCTACACCATTGTTCTGCATATCACCGATATTAATGTTCGGCTTTGTCATATTACCCGCTAATGCGGACCAGTTTGCGTCGATTAACATATCAGAGGTCTTTTTGGTATACCAGTCGAAGTTCATGCTTAAGCGTTGATCTAGGGCTGTTACATCTAAACCTATATTTAACATCTTAGAAGTTTCCCATTTCGCTTCTATATCTCCTAGGTTCGTTACTCCGAAACCTTGGTATACTTCTGTATCGGAACCATTAATACTATATAAATATTTGTTACCCGTACCGTATTGGAACGCCCAGTTGTATGGGTCGATATTAGAGTTACCTGTTGTACCATAACCCGCACGGATCTTTAAGTCATCTAGCCAAGTACGGGTTTTCTCCATGAATTTCTCGTCAGACATACGCCAGCCTAAAGAGATAGAAGGGAACGTTCCCCAGCGATTCTTTTCGGAAAAACGTGAGGAAGCATCCCGACGGACAGTCACAGTTGCCAAATATTTGCCTTGATAAGAGTAGTCGGCACGTCCAAAGAAACCAAACATGGTTGTAGTATTGTTTCTTCTTCCGTCTGTACCCATATTAGCGGTAGAGCCATTTTCAATTGTCCATGTGTTTGGATTATCTTCATACGGATAGTCGATACGGTTGGCTTGTATCCAACGGCCTAACCCTTCACGGAGTGCCTCTGTACCTAACACAACGCCGATCGTATGATCTTCATTGATAGTCTTATTGTAAGTCACCGTATTAGTCCATTGATAGCCTAAGCGATAATCCGCACGTTCAGTGAAGCTATTGTTATTTGCTCCTTCCTTGTTAGTCATGATGGTACGTTTACTCATCCAATAGTCCCAGCTTCCCATCAATGTGGCACTGAACTGTGTGCGGAACTTCAAGTCTTCACCGATGGATTCCAACGGTTTTACTTCTGCGAAGATAGCGGACTGCGCACGTAAGAAACGACGGCGGTTGTCTTTTTCGTTGTTTACAGTTTGAACAGCGGTATTCGCACGTCCACCTTCCGGGGCCTGTGAACCGGCATAGTCGCCACCAATATTGTAAATAGGAACCCAAGGTTGGATAGAGAAGGTTTTACCGAAAGTGTTATCATCACCTTGACGACCACGCTCACCTGAGTTCTCGATTACTGCGATATTCGTGTTTTGTCCGATCGAGAAGTATTTATTCGGCATGAAATTGGTATTTACACGCAAAGAATAACGACGGAACCACGATTCTTTGATCGTACCTTCGCGGTTCATATAACCTAAGGAAGTTGCGTAAGTTGCTTTTTCTCCACCACCGGAAACAGATACTTGATGGTCTTGGACTTTTCCTGTTTGTACTACTTCGTCATACCAGTTTGTTCCTTTACGGGCTTCTTCTTCTGAATAACCATCTTCCAGCATTTGATAATATGCGGAACGGGACCAAGAGTTAGATCCATTATCTTTATAGGAAGCGACCCAACCGTCAATACTTCCGAACTGAGCGATCACTTGATCCTTAGATAACCCCGACGGTTTGATTGCGTATGGCATTGTCAAGTGACCGCTTCCATCAGCGCCGATAGAACCGAACTGGGCATGGGTCGCTGTTTTACCGCGGAACTGAAGCAAGTTACGTTGACCTAATTCTTGGAATTCCATTGCTTCCCAAGCATCCATTAAATCGTAACCGCTATTAGCCATTTTAGCTACGCCGAAATAACCGTTGTAAGATACTTTTACACGATCATCCTTTTTACCCTGTTTCGTTGTGATAATGATAACACCATTTGCTCCTTTCGCACCGTAGATGGCAGAAGCGGCAGCATCCTTTAATATCTGCATAGACTCGATATCATTCGGATTCACTGCATCAATATCCACTCCGGAAACACCATCAACGATCACCAATGGATCGGAACCGTTTACGGAGCCGACACCACGGATACGAATCGTTGTTTCACCCAACGGACCACCACCAGCCTGTACGAATACACCAGCAGCCTTACCCTGCAAAGCCTCTGCGAAGTTAGAAACAGGAGTCTCTTTCAACTCATCGGTAGCGACCACAGCCACAGCTCCGGTAATATCCTTCTTAGCCTGTGTGCTATAACCCGTAACAACGACTTCATCCAATGCCTGTGAATCTTCAACCAACGTAATCTTGATGTTGGTTTGATTACCTTTCAAAATGACTTCTTGGGGAACGTATCCGATATACGATACTACTAGAACTGCGTTTGCGGGCACATTGTCGATAATAGCTCGCCCGTCCATATCGGAGATGTTTCCGATAGTAGTCCCTTTTACGACTACGTTAGCTCCAACGATAGGACCAGATTTATCCACGATGTGGCAGTTAACCTGTCGTCCATCTTGCTGGACACTCATAAATCCCGTACTAGGTGTAGGATACAGATGATCCGTTTCTGTTGCGAAGGCCGTTCCGGCTCCGTACAGAAGAAAAGAAGCTCCTAAGACTAATGGCTTCCATGATACAACATTTCTCATACAAAATTAGAATTTAAGGTATAATAAAATAAAAAACACAAACTTTTAACAAAATGAATTCACTACTCTGCCATACCTCTAGGGTATGTTACATCTGTTTACATCTCAAAATAGGCAAACATCACTCTCTTCTTCTCAACTTCATTTGTGTAGCTTCTTCATTATCATGTCTTTAATGATAAAAGCCGCTTCTTGCTTTCTTTCATAATACTAAAAAAACGACTAGTCTAAACGATCGTTTAAATCTTGCGTTTTTGAAAAGAGGAAATGATGATTTGAAAAAGAAAAGCTTTTTTTAGATCGATGAAGGGTTATCTCTCCCATTAGCAATAAGATAAAATAAAAAAAAATCAACAAAAAGTTGCACGTGTCGAAAAAAAAACAGACCTTTACAAACGACTAATAGAAACGATCGTTTAGACTAGTCGTTTATGAAAAAACATTTAGACCATAAGTATTCAGAAATTTACTGAAATCTAGAATGTTGTTGTATATGGAAAGATCATTTTGCTGTTAGATTGTGTTTTTTATTGATTTATACCTTAAAATCTAATGTTGTATGAATAATGTAGTATTATGGAAACAGGTGTTTCTAGGAGCCTCTTTATTCTTATGTGGCGCAAGTCCAGCCATGGCCACTGAAGTAGGCGATTTAACACCAGACGTAAGGGGCAATGCACTGCAACAAGATGGACGTAGAGTCACTTGCACTATTTCAGACAAAGCAGGACCAATTGTTGGAGCAAATGTCCTTGTTAAAGGGACAACTATCGGAAATATTTCCGATATGGACGGACGTGTCATACTTGATGGTGTACCGGATAATGCCTATTGGTGGTATCTTACATTGGCTATGTAACTCAAGAGATCTCTCTGAAGAATAGCCAGAACAATATCAAAGTAAAATTAGCGGAAGACACACAAGCCTTGGATGAGGTCGTTGTTGTCGGCTATGGTACCCAAGCGAAGAAAGATATTACGGGATCTGTCGCTGTCGTATCTACGGAAGAGTTGAAGGAGACTCCGGTAGCGACATTCTCTGAGGCTTTGCAAGGAAAGGCTTCCGGTGTGTATATCTCGAACTCGGGTGGACCTAGTGGTGAGACGACTATCCGTATCCGTGGTGTCGGCTCGTTGAATGGTTCAGACCCATTGATTGTTGTGGACGGTGTCTCGAATGTGGATATCGACGCGGTCAATCCGAATGATATCGAGTCTTTGCAAGTCTTGAAAGATGCTTCCGCTACTGCGATTTACGGTGCGCAAGGAGCGAATGGTGTAATCATTATCACGACAAAGCAAGGAACTAAAAGCGGCCGGGTACGAGTATCTTATGATGGTTACTTTGGTGTGGCAAAGATGGCGAATAGTGGTTATGATTTGTTGAATGGATGGGAGGCGATGGAATGGCAAGCACAAGGTATGAGAAACGTGCGGGATTATCGCGGACAAACACCCACCGCTCATCCTCAATTCGGATCGTTGAACGATAAAGATGAATTGACGATGCCTTATGCGATTAAACCGGCCGGTTTATCAAAAGATCAAGTAATCTCGCAGTTTGGTAGTATCGATGCGTGGGTGGCTTCCTATAAACCGGATGGTAGTAATTCGTGGTCGCGTTCCGCTTATTATCAGATGTTGGAAGATGGATATTCGGAAGCGGAGGCCCAGAAAGGAACGAATTGGTATGATATGGTGACTCGTACGGGTAAAGTACAGGATCATCAGATCTCTTTATTAGGAGGTGGAGAAAAAGGAACTTACTCGGCTTCTTTAGGCTATACTAATCGGGAAGGAACGATTATCTCTTCTTTCTTTAAACGTTATTCACTGCGTGCCAACTCTACTTATAATGCGAATAAATATTTCACGATAGGCCAGAATTCCAATATCGCCGTAATGGAGATGGGCGGTGAGCGGGGTCGTCAAGGCGATGCGAGCGTATTCGCCCAAACATATACGATCCAGCCATGGGTACCTGTTTATAATGTAGGTGGCGATTATGCGGGATCACAGGCCTCGGAAGGTGGACGTGCGAATACGGCTTATCAGACAGCCATGAATCAACAGGATGATTGGACTCGTTTCATGCGATTGCAAAGTGCGGCTTTCGCCGAGTTGAAACCGATCAAAGGCCTGAGTCTTCGTACGCAGTTCAGCGTTCGTTTGATGGGTATGTGGAGCCAAGCGTTGAGTGAGAAGACGATCGCTACCAATAAAGAGGGGCAATCTCAAAATTATCTGGAGGAAAACGCGAATTGGAGGTTGGATTATCAGTGGACCAATACGGCGACTTATAAGACGAAATTCAATGAAGATCATGACGTGACATTTATGATCGGTACGGAAGCTATGAAATTTGGTGTGGGACGAAGCATGAAAGCCATTCGCTATGATTATATCTTCGAGAATAATCCCAATACATGGATATTAAACAATGGTTCTTCCGACAATATGAAGAATGAAGGAAAAATGTTTGATAAAAGTACGATGTTCGGCTTGTTTTTCCGTGGCGATTATTCCTATAAAGGTAAATACTTGGCAACTGTAACGGTTCGCCGGGATGCTTCTTCCCGGTTTGGCGAGGATAACCGCTGGGGTACATTCCCTTCTCTTTCTTTAGGCTGGCGTATGTCGGATGAGGTCTTTATGGAAAAGACACGTACGTGGTTGGATGATTTAAAGGTGCGTGCGGGTTATGGAACGACCGGTAACTCTAATATCGGAGCCTATAATTATGCGTTTCAATATGCGACCGGAAATGATTATTTATATGGAATCACAGGTGCGGATTCAGGGGCGTCTCCGGGCTATGCGATCTCAAATCTGGGGGATGTGAATGCTAAGTGGGAAACAACCAAGATGTTTAACGTCGGTTTAGACGTAACGGCGTTGAATAATCGTTTGACCGGAAGTATCGATTATTATATTAAGAAGACTTCAGATTTGTTGGTGAACGCTAACTGGTCCGCTTTGGCCGGTAACGCTACTAAGCCAAAGATCAATATTGGCGATATGCAGAATAAAGGTCTTGATTTCAGTGTGGGCTGGAGAGATAAAGTCGGTGATTTTAGTTACTCGGTAAACGCCAATATCTCAACCTATAAGAATAAGGTTACCCAATTAGGTTCTTCGGATCTATTTACGAATACGCGTTTGAGTAAGGTAAACATCACCACGGTAGGGCAACCGGTAGCGATGTTCTACGGTTATCAAGTGGACGGAATCTATACGAGTGAACAAGATGTGCTGAACTATAAGACCGCGGATGGAAAAACGATTTTACCGTATGCCGTGGCGGACGAGGCCAGCTTGAATCCTCAATCATGGGTAGGTCGTTATAAGATTCGTGACGTGAACGGAGATGGAAAGATTGGGGCGGAAGACCGTACGATTATCGGTAATCCGCATCCGGACTTCACGGGAGGTGTGAACCTTAGTGTTGGTTGGAAAGGTTTTGATTTGAGTACATTCCTTTATTTCTCTGTAGGTAACGACTTGTATAAACATTATCAGTATTATACGCATTTCGGGGCATTACAAAGTAACTTCTCTAAAGATCGCTTGGAAAACTCTTGGGATCCCGTTACAAACCCGGATGGTATCTATCCATTATGGGCTGGTACATCTAATGAAGGTACGGAGGCGGCTAATGAATCCAATTCTACTTATATAGAAGACGGTTCATACTTGCGTATGCAGACATTGACGCTCGGTTATACGTTGCCAAAGAGTATCTTGAATAAGATCAAATTTGAGAAGATTCGTGTTTACGGTCAGGTTTCCAATGTGTTTACATTAACAGGCTATTCAGGTTTGGATCCGGAGGTTCGTAGCAATAATGAAGATAGCAGTAACGATATGATGAAAGGTATCGACTACGGTTCTTATGGTATGCCACGCCAGTTCATTTTAGGCGTGAATATTTCTTTCTAAAAGGATTTTCGATAAGGATATTGATAACGATTAAAAAAAACAGTATGAAAAGACTATTTATATATTCAATGTTAGTGGCGTCTTCATTAGGAGCGATGACCTCTTGCTCTGACTTCTTGGATGTGAAGCCGGTGGGTGCGGTCAGTGAAGAAGAGTTACTGAATCAGGAAGGCGTAAATTATGCGATTACAGGAATGTATTCATCGATGCTTACACAGGAGTATTTTGCGGCTCCTTTGACAAATTATGCCTATGGCGATGTACTGGGTGGAAGCGCGAATAAAGGGTCTACGTTTACGGACCAGTCTGACTTTACGAACTTGGAAACGTATGCGATCACTACGGACAACGGATATTTGAATACCAAATGGAAAGTGGTTTATGAAGGTGTCTATCGTGCGAACAACGTGATTAATATGATCGATAAAATCAAGGACGAGCTTTCCTCCGTAAAAGGCGTATCAAAGGATTTTTATACCGAAGCGATCGCCCAAGCCCGATTCTTCTGCGGATTCTGGCATTTTGAGGGAATGAAATTATTTGGTGCCGCTATTCCTTACGTGGGAAGCGAGGAGTTCGCTAGCGATGTAAACCCAAAAGTTTCCAATGTGGATGAGTCTGGCAATTATATTTACATATGGGATAAGGTGGCCGAGGATTTACAGTTCGCTTATGATAACCTGCCGGATATTTGGGCGAGCGATAAAGGACGTGTCAATAAATGGGCCGCCGCCGCTTTCTTGGCAAAATTGAGGCTGTATCAGTCTTCACCCTATAACGGTACGAATGGTTCTTCCGATCATTGGGCGGATGCCAAGGCTTTATTGGAGGCTATTATCGCGAATGGGCAGGATAATAATGGCACGAAATTCAAACTAGCGGATACTTATGAGGATTTGTTTACGGCAGGTAGTGCCGATTGGAGCGGTGAGTCCGTGTTCGATATACAGCGGACTATCTCTGGTTCTCAGGTAATCACGAACTCTATCGAAGGTTCATGGCATACGGCTCCTCCGGGAGGTATGGGCACATCCGGATGGGGTTTCTATCAACCTTCCTATGAGTTGGTAAACTCACATATCGTAGACGAGAATGGTTTGCCGTATCTGGATAAATCATATTAAGATAAACCGGCGTTGACTACCTTGACAGATAATATTCCACATACGGATTTAGAGGTTTTTACCGATCCTCGTCTGGATATCAGTACCGGTCGTTTTGATGTCCCTTATTGGGACTGAACGGTTCCTTCTATCTTGGATGGGTGGGTACGTGATATCGCGAATGGTGGTCCTTATATGAATAAGAAGCGGCAACCGAAAAAAGCGGATAAAGGCGGTACGAGCGTATCTACGGAGACGAGTTCTACAGCCAAGAATTACCATTTGATCCGTTATGCGGATGTTTTACTTTGGTATGCCGAAGTCTTGATTCACGACGGAAATTATAAGGAGGCCGGGAAGTATATAAATGAGGTACGTGCCCGTGCGGCAAACTCGTATGTGAAGGGCGTTGATGCTGCCACGATGTTGCCCACTTCTACATCTTATGTCTTGGATGATAAAGTGAATGGGAAGTTGGATTCGAACGCTGCGGCTAATTATCGTGTAGGTTTGTATCCGGATTCGCAATTCAACAGCAAGGGTGGTGCTTTAGCCGCTTTACGTTTCGAGCGTAAATTAGAGTTGGCGATGGAAGGTCATCGCTGGTACGACTTAGCTCGTTGGGGAATAGCGTACGATGAGATAAGTAATTATATCACTTACGAGAAGAAGCATCTCGGAAAGTTTGCCAACTGCGTTTATAACGCTAAATGGGTAACTCTTCCGATCCCGAATGATCAAATCGTGACCATGGAAGGCGTTTTAGTCCAGAATGAGAATTGGAAATAAATCGTAGGTTAATAATCTGTATCGGTCAGGCATGTGATATGTCTGACCGTTTTGTATATTTGCGGCATGAAGTCAACAACCCGGAGGGTTTCGGTGTTTTTTAATAAACAAATAAAGAGAATAGGATGAGACTGGTGTATATTTATCATAGCGGGTTTGTTGTAGAGGCGGAAGGCTTCTCCATCTTGATCGATTATTTCAAAGATACGAATCCGGACCCGGCGTTTGTGCGTGGGGAGCTATTAAAACGTCCGGGGACGTTGTACGTATTGGCATCACATTTCCATCCGGATCATTTTAATCCGGACGTGTTGAAATGGAAAGAGGAGAAAGACGATATCAAATATATTTTCTCCAAGGATATCTTGAAACGCCGCTGGGCAAAAGCCGAGGACGCTTTTTATATGAAGAAGGGAGATGTGTACCAAGATGAGCATTTAACGATTAGGGCGTTCGGATCGACCGATGTCGGTATCTCTTTTTTGATCGAGGCGCAAGGTAAACTGATTTTTCATGCCGGAGACTTGAATAATTGGCATTGGAAAGATGAGTCTACTCCACAGGAAGTTGCGGAGGCGGAAGGGAATTACCTGAAAGAACTGGATATAATAGCGAAATATACGCAGGCGATGGATGTTGTCATGTTTCCGGTAGATCCCCGCTTAGGGACCGATTTTATGCGAGGTGCCCAACAATTCATCGACCGGATAAGGACCGGTATCTTTGTGCCGATGCATTTCTGGGAACGTCCGGCGGAGGTCATGGCCTTTGCCCCGTATGCCGAATCGAAAGGTTGCCGGTATGTTGTCCTTTCTGTACCGGGTGAGGGTACCGATATATAATATATTATTAATGTATAGGTTTTAGAAAACATATAAATTTATTTAGGTATGGAAGTTAAAGGCAGATTTGACCATTTCAATATTAACGTATTGGATTTGGAGAAAAGTATCGCTTTTTATAACAAAGCGTTGGGGTTGAAAGAGCATCATCGAAAGGTCGCGGAAGACGGTTCTTTTATATTGGTTTATTTAACGGATGAGCAAACCGGTTTCTTGATGGAGCTGACTTGGCTGCGTGACCGGAAAGAACCTTATGAGCTAGGCGACAATGAGAGCCATCTTTGTTTCCGGGTAGCCGGCGATTATGAGGAGGTACGTAAATACCACAAGGAAATGGGAGCGGTTTGCTTCGAGAATACCAAGATGGGATTGTATTTTATTAATGATCCGGATGACTATTGGATCGAGATATTACCGTTGCGATAATTCTCCATTATTATATAACAATGTTGCTTAACATAAGTTTTCGAAAAAAGAAGATAAAATGACAGGAATCTGTAAAATTTTCTTCAAATCGTATTGCAACTTGTGTTAAACCTCTTATATTTGCTACCCAGAAAGAGGAAAATCATTATTAATCCTAAATATAAAATCATGGAGAAGCCTTATGTAGTAGGTATCGATATAGGTGGTACCAACACTGTTTTTGGTGTAGTTGACGCAAGAGGAACAATCTTGTATAGTGGATCAATTAAGACTGGTAAATATGCAGACGTTAATGACTATGTAGCGGAATTAGCTAAAGGTCTGAAGTCTGTTATTGATCAGGCTGGTGGTCCGGATAAGATTAAAGGTGTGGGTGTAGGTGCTCCGAACGGAAACTTTTTCAACGGATGTATCGAATTCGCTCCGAACTTGCCTTGGAAAGGTAAGATTCCTTTGGCTCAATTGATCAGCGAACAGATCGATGGTATTCCTGTTGCTTTAACAAACGACGCCAACGCTGCCGCTATCGGTGAGATGACTTATGGAGCCGCTCGCGGTATGAAAGATTTTATCGTGATCACTTTGGGTACTGGCGTGGGTAGCGGTATCGTAATCGGTGGTAACTTGGTATACGGACATGACGGTTTTGCCGGCGAGTTGGGCCACGTTATCATGCGTCGTAACAATGGTCGTCAGTGCGGTTGCGGTCGCCAAGGATGTCTGGAGGCTTATGCTTCAGCTACCGGTGTGGCTCGTACGGCTCGTGAATATCTGGAAATCCGTAAGGACGAGAGTGTTCTTCGCGACTTGGATCCGGATGAAATCACTTCAAAAGACGTATACGACGCAGCTATGAAGAATGATAAGATCGCTCTTGAGATTTTCGAGGCTACCGGCTCTATGTTGGGAGAGGCTTTCGCTGATTTCGTAGCATTCTCTAGCCCGGAGGCTATCATTTTGTTTGGCGGTCTTACGAAAGCTGGCGATTTGATCATGAACCCGATTAAACGTTCAATGGAGAAAAATATGTTGAAAGTTTACGCAGGTAAGACTAAATTATTATTCTCTCAATTGAAAGAGAGCGACGCTGCCGTATTAGGAGCAAGTGCTTTGGGTTGGGAAGTAAGAGACCAAAGTGCTGGTTTGGAAGTCTAAATCCGGTTTTGCGTATAACGAAAAGACATTTGCGAAATAAGGCAAGCCGCATCTATATTTAGGTGCGGCTTGTTGTTTTTAATTGAATTATAAATCATAAAGTATGAGACATCCGTTGTATCAATTTCAGTTTTGCCCGGTTTGCGGGGCAAAAGCTTTCGTGGAACATAACGAGAAAGCGAAAAAATGTATGGCGTGCGGTTTTGTTTATTATTTCAACCCGTCGTCGGCTGTCGCTTGTTTCATAAAGAACGCTAAGGGGGAGTTATTGCTGGTTCGCCGAGGAAAAGAGCCGGCTAAAGGTACATTGGATTTGCCCGGTGGCTTCGTCGATATGTTTGAGTCGGGGGAGGAGGCCGCTCGCCGGGAAGTAAGGGAGGAGACGGGGTTGCATATCCAGAATTGCCGTTATTTGTTTTCCTTGCCTAATTTATATATGTATTCCGGCTTTGAGGTGCATACGCTGGATATGTTTTATGAGTGTTTGGTAGATGATTTCAATAACGTGCATGCGGAAGATGATGCCGCCGAGATCGTGATCCTTCGCCCGGAGGATGTGAATCCGGAAGACTTCGGTTTAGACTCTATCCGAAAGGCGGTACCGATCTATCTTGGTAAATATTGATAGAACTTGCCTTCTGTTTGGCGCATATTACTTATATTTGCGAATTAGAACGAATAGGCACTGAAGTAAGTGCTTGTATTAAAAAGCAAATGAGTGATGAAAAGAATACTTATTCCGCTGTGTCTGGTAGTAGGCAGCCACATGGCAAGCGGGCAGAGATCGTATCAATTTGATGCGCCGAACCGTTTGTTTGTCGAAGGCAAGGAGTTGTTTAGTTTGAAGAATTATTCAGGTTGCATCGATAAACTGGAGGCGTATAAACAGCATTCCACGGATGCCGACTTGATTCAAGAGGCCGATTATATGTTGGTTTATTCCGCTTATGAGCAAGGCCGTCTCAATGCCGTTGAGTTATTGAAAGATTATCTGGATGTGTACCCGGCTTCCCGTCATGCGGACGAGGTGAACTTCTTGATCGGTTCCGCCCATTTCGGACTGGGAGAGTATCAGAAAGCTATCTTTTGGTTTAACGAATCGAACATTGATATGCTAAGTCCGGAACAACAGGAGGCTTATTGTTTCCGTTTGGCTTATTCCTTGTTGCAAACCGGGGATATGGAGAAGGCCCGTGGTTATTTCGCACGGATCGAGCAGATCGGAACGAAGTACCGGGAAGCATCTACCTATTATGTCGCTTATATCGATTACGCGACCGGTAAATACAACAATGCCTTGGTGGAATTTACCCGCTTGAAGGACTTGTCTGATTATAAGGAGCGATCTTTGTACTATATCACGCAAATTTATTTTATACAGAATAAATACGAGAAAGTGATCAGCGAAGGCAAGGAATTGTTAGCCTCTTATCCGGATAGCGAGAACAATAGCGAGGTTTACCGTATCATGGGTAACGCCTACTATCATCTGGGAAATGAGGATCAAGCGATTAATATGCTGAGTAAATATGTATCCTCGACGGATAGCCCGTTGAGGGGCGATTTATATATCTTGGGCGTATGTTATTATAATAAGGGTAATTACAGTAGCGCCGTGAACGCTTTGGGACGGACCGTTCGTGAGAACGACGCCCTTTCGCAGAACGCTTATCTGTATCTGGGGCAAAGTTATCTGAAATTAAAAGATAAGAATAACGCCCGTATGGCCTTCGAGGCTGCCGCGACTTCTTCTTTCGATAAGCAAGTGAAAGAGGCGGCTATGTATAATTACGCTTTATTGATCCACGAGACCGCTTTCACGGGCTTTGGCGAGTCGGTGACAATCTTCGAGGATTTCTTGAATGATTTCCCGAATTCCAAATATGCCGATAAGGTAAACGATTATCTGGTGGAGGTTTATTTGACTACCAAGAACTATCAAGCGGCTCTGAACTCTATCGATAAGATCAAGCATCCGAGTACGAAGATCTTGGAGGCGAAACAAGATATCTTATTCCAGTTGGGAACGCAGGCGTTCACGAATATGGAATTGGATAAGGCGGTCGATCTTTTCAGCCGTGCGATTTCGTTGGGCGCTTATAATCTGGAATCTCGTAACGACGCTTATTTCTGGCGTGGGGAATCTTATTATCGCCAAGGTGAGTATAACAAGGCGATTTCCGATTATCGTACCTATTTGAATAATACCCGCCAACGTAATACGGATATGTATGCCTTGGCACATTATAACTTAGGTTACAGCTACTTCAAATTGAAAGAGTATGGCGAGGCGTTGAACCGCTTCCGTCAATACGTGAATTTGGAAAGCAATCAGCAGACTCCGGCTTATGCGGACGCTTATAATCGTATCGGCGATTGTTTATTCCACAACCGTCAGTTCGCTATGGCGGAAGAGAATTATACCCGTGCGGCGCAATTGCAACCGTCCGCCGGAGATTATTCGGTGTATCAGAAGGGCTTCTTGCTGGGATTGCAGAAAGATTATAAGGGAAAGATCAGCGTGATGGATCGCTTGATCCGTGAGTTCCCGGAATCACAATATGTGGACGATGCCTTGTTTGAGAAAGGACGTTCTTACGTGTTATTGGATAATAATCAAGCGGCTGCGGCAAGCTTTGAGCAATTGATGCGTGATTTCCCGCAAAGCAGTCTGGCTCGTAAGGCCGGCGTACAGCTTGGTTTGATTTACTTCAACGACAATCAGCCGGAGAAAGCGGCCGACGCTTATAAGAGCGTGATTAGCAATTATCCGGGTAGCGAGGAGGCGAAAGTGGCCTTGCAAGACTTGAAGTCCGTATATATCGAGCTGAACGATATCAATTCGTTTGCCGCCTATGCGAATTCGTTAGGTGGAAATGTTCGTTTCGAGGTGAGTGAGCAAGACTCCTTGACCTATCTGGCGGCCGAGAAGTTATTTATGCGAGGCGATAATGAGGGCGCTCGTCGTAGCTTGACGAATTATTTGCAAACCTTCCCGCAGGGAGCGTTTAGCTCGAACGCTAATTTCTATTTGGCAAGTATCGCTTTTGCCAAGAAAGATCTGGAGGAGGCGAAACGTCTGTTCTCGTTGGTATTGGAGAGCGGTGATACGAAATTCAGGGAAGAGTCTTGGGCTCGTAAGGCTGAGATCGAGTATCTGGATAAGGATTACGCCGCCGCTATGGAAAGTTTCAAGCATCTACAGGCGGTAGCGGAGAATCCGGAGAATAAGGAGGCCGCTAAATTGGGCTTGATGCGTTGCGCCGAGTTGACCGGTCAGCCGCAAGAGGCTTTGCTTGCCGCCAACGATTTGCTGAAGGAACCGAAGCTATCTCCCGAGATTATGTCCGAGGCCCGTTATGTCCGTGCGAAGGCTTATATCAGCTTGAAGCAGGAGAACAAGGCGTTGGCCGACTTGAAGGAGATCAGCAAGGATACCCGTACGATACACGGGGCGGAGGCTAAATATCTATTGGCTCAATTGTATTATGATA
>ENA-ORRH01000815-ORRH01000815.1-human-gut-metagenome-genome-assembly--contig:-NODE-815-length-19469-cov-8.23931_pt1 | contig 19469 bp, 15 predicted proteins | sample MGYA00242173_ERZ509130 | MGnify/ENA primary metagenome ERZ509130 (study PRJEB26280, sample SAMEA2338633) | human gut metagenome | biome: human gut; feature: human-associated habitat; material: faeces... | reverse complement strand
CTGGCTGCTGGCGGAGGGCCGTCTGCCGGACTGAAAAGCAAGAGGAGCGCCCACATGGGCGCTCCTCTTGCTTTCTCCCCGGTTTCCCCTGTCGGTGTCAGCATAAGGTATCCAGCTTTTCGGTGAACAGCTTGTCGTTGATCTGGAATAAGGTCATGCTGTGGCTCAGACCATAGAGAATGATGGCGTCCCGCCGGTCACGGGTGTACAGCGGCGTGTGCCGCGCCTGCCGCAGCAGGCCCTGGGCGTCCTCCACCGATGCGCCCAGGCCGAAGCATACGCACAGCAGGCGGTTGCGGGAGGGGAAGCGGCAGCCGGAGAACAGCTGGTGCAGATATACCTCGCTGATACCGGACTGCTTGGCCAGCGCGGCCTTGGAGAGGCCGGTGGTGGTATAGAGCCGCTGCAGCGTCAGCTGTAGCGGCGTGTCCCGGAAATTTTCATTGTTCTCCGACAGAAAGTGGTCCAGATTATTGCTGCTCGGCAAATTCAAATATATGTGGGTGTATTTGAAGTGATTTCACAAGAAAAACTTTCGCAAATATGTTAATATTTCACCTGCTATTTAGGACACCTCGTTTTCTTAGTATCAAAATAGTATCACAGAAAGCCTGCGATTGCAAGGGATCTAGGCTTTGCAAGCCCCTGCCAAAATTGGCCTCAATTTGAGGCCAATTTCGGCTACTGACCTCCGCCCAAAATTAAAGGAGGCGGGCAAGCACCCCTAGGGCTTGCCCGCCTTGATAACCGCAGGGCAAGACCGGGCGGGGCGGTCAATGGCGGCGCACTTGTGCGCCGTTCATCTCGACCATTGACAGCCCCGACAGAGGTTGCTGCTCCCCGATAAAATTCGTATTTGTTACTCGATACTGAACTCAGCGAATAGGTAAAAACCATCGTCTGTACCATAAGAGCCATCTTCTGTCGATGGATAAAAGAACTTAACGACTCTGTATTCTCCCGCCGAAAGCGAACCATATATTTCAGACCAATTGATATTCAAATCTCTTTCTCCTTGAAAAATATATGTTTCGGTGTCAGTAGTTCTATCGCCGATCTCTTTTACTGGTGACCATTTATCATCTTCCTTTTTTTCAATAGAAAAATCGTAATTGATCCCGCCATTGATATCAATTCCTGTGTTATTTGAAATGCGAACTGTCAAACCTGAAGGAGTTACACTTCCCTCTACAACTTTCATCGTGACATCCCCAAAATTGATATTTTTATTCTGGACGCAACCTGCCATCCATAGTGCAAGTACAAAGCAAAGTGATAATACGAGAATCTTTTTCATTTCATATACCTCCACAACAAATCCATCATTTTTCTCCACTACTTTTATATGATATTTCGGTTTACCATTTATTTTTTAGAACAGCATATCATAAACCTATAGGAAAATCTACTTTTTTACCTACCTCCCCGGTCAAAAGTGCGCCGTGTTCGATTGCCATTTTTCTCTGCCTGTTCCCGCTGTTTATCGGCCCGTACTGCCGCCTGCGCCTGCTGGCGGTGGGGTTCGCCGCGGCGCTTACCGCCGGGCTGGCGGTCTGGCTGTGGCCGAAACGGAGCCGCAACGCCCGGACGGCACGGCCGATCCGGTCCTTGCGGCCGACCCGGTCATGGATGCCTATACGGCGGCGTGCCAGACCTACTACACCGGCGCGGACGGACGGGAATATCATCTGTTTACGGCCATGACGCCCGCGCCGCAGGGGAGTACCGAGCCGGTGGGTTACCACTCCGAGCTGATCCCCGCCAACGACGGCGCCAGTGTGGACTGCCCGGCCACCGCCATAGCGGAGGACGCCGTGACCCAGGACTACGCAGCGGAGGATTTCGCCGCGCTGCTGGACAGCTGGGACGTGTCCGTCACCGCGCCGGAGGGCGTGGGCCGTGTGAGCCTGCGGGAGGCGGAGCTGGAGGCGGCGGATACGCCCGCCCTGCTGTACCGCCGCCTGTGGGGCGACAACACCTGTACCCACAACGAGATCGTCTGGACGCTGCGCATGAAGAGCGGCGACGTGCTGCACCTGACCATGACCGTGGAATTTGAGGAGCAGCAGGCGCTGCGCATCACGCCGGAGGACGCGCCGCTGGAAACGGCGCAGGAGCTGCAGGCGCTGCTGGATCGGCTGGCGGAGGAGTACGACGCGGACACGTCCATCACGGTGGAGCTGCCGGACGTGACCTATGACGCGCCGGTGTCGGTGGGCTGCGCGGTCACGCTGAAGGGCAGCGGCACCGCCTTCGCCGCGCCGGTGACGGTGACGCCCCTGAGCGACACGGAGCGGTGCCACGCCTACGTCCGCTTTTCGGAGGTCAGCTTTGAGGGGGATGGAAGCGGAACCGGCGTGACCGCCAGAGCGCCCACCTATCTGGAGAACTGCCGCGTAACCGGCTGGGACGTGGGCGCGCTGGCCGTGAACGGCGGCTGGGTCTATCTCCACGGCGGGTATATCGGCGGCAACGGGGTGGGCGCGCGGTACGACTCCGCGTACAGCAACTCCTATACATATACCATCAGGCACATCGACTTTTTGAACAACACCACGGCGCTGGAGCTTCTGTGCCTGCCGCCGAACTCCTATGCGGCGCTGGATGACTGCCGGCTCAGGGGCAACGACGTGGACGTGGCAAACCCCGGCAGCTACCGCATCGAGGTGAACAACGGCACGGAGGTCACCTTGTGAGAACGTAAAAAAGAACCGCCCGAAGGCGGTTCTTTTTTCGTGCGGGAAGGGCCGTTTACAGGTTCTTCTCGTAAGACTCGATCATCTTCTTGACCATCTGGCCGCCCACGGAGCCGGCCTCGCGGCTGGTCAGGTGACCGTTGTAACCGTTCTTCAGGTTCACGCCGACCTCAGAGGCGGCCTCCATCTTGAACTGATCCATAGCGGCCTTGGCCTCGGGGACATTCAGCTTGTTGCTGTTCTTGGTAGACATCGTTGTGTTCTCCTTTCATGTTGTGGGGCAAATGCCCTTGTTGGGTATCGCAACGGTAGTTTTGCCGCCCGACAGCGCGATATGCATGAAAAACAGTGGCAAATGCTGGATACGGCGCCTAAAAAGGATGGACAAACGGGCGTATTCATGGTATACTAAATTCACTTAACAGCGAGGGGGACCTTCTTTCAGGAAGGACCGAGCAGGGAGGAAGAGGAAAAAGCGCGGCAGCTGCCGCGCTTTTTCGCGTCCTGCACCGGACAAAAAAGAGGGAGATGACAACACCATCTCCCTCTCCGCTATGTAAAAAATAAGTCGGAGCAAGCATACAAACCTGCTCCGACGTGGTCCGAGTGTCGAGATTCGAACTCGAGGCCTCTTGAACCCCATTCAAGCGCGATACCAAACTTCGCCACACCCGGATATTCTGTTGTGCCTCAAACAGCCCACTTAGAATACCACAGTTTTCGGCGGTTTGCAAGTCCTATTTTGAATTTTTTTCAAATTTCTTCCGAGGCTTTTTGTTGACAAAGGCGTCGGCGCATGGTAATATAATACTCGCGTTTGGCACGAGAGACGCTTTTACGCACGGAGAGATGGCTGAGTGGTCGAAAGCACCGGTCTTGAAAACCGGCGATGTGAAAGCATCCGTGGGTTCGAATCCCACTCTCTCCGCCAGAAAATAAATATGTATGCGGAAGTACCCAAGTGGCCGAAGGGGCTCCCCTGCTAAGGGAGTAGGCCGTCAAAAGCGGCGCGAGGGTTCAAATCCCTCCTTCCGCGCCAGCAAAAAGAGACATCCGAAAGGATGTCTCTTTTTGCTTCACGCAGCTGATTTTGCCCTTCCCCCGTGAAACCACCCGTTGACAAACCCGATCAAACGGTTTATACTTATTGCCATCAAAAAGGCAGTGACGAAGAAGAAGCTGTTTTTCCGCGGCCAAAGAGAGGGGCGCCCCCGGCTGAAAGCACCCCGCCAAGGACACGGCCCGTACCACTTCCGAGCCGCCTGCGACGAGCAGGACGGGTATCGCCCGTTACAGCGATCGAAAGCGACGGCGTATGCCGGATCTCTTCCGCCGATACTGCGTTGCAGAAGCTTGAAATACAGACCGTATTCCTGCGCTCCTGCGCCTTGTCTCGACGAAAGATATCCCGCCATCCGCAGCGGACAGTAAAAATGCTGCGCAGGCCGTAAGCAGGGTGGAACCGTGGAGTAATGCCTATTACCTCACCCCTGATACCATTCAGGGGTGGGGATTTTTATTTATCCAGCCCCGATCACAAGGAGGAACAGACTATGAGCGAAGTCAACAAGGAATTTACGTTTGAAAACGAACAGTACCGCAAGACCTACTGGCACACCTGCTCCCACATCCTGGCCCAGGCTGTCAAGCGCCTGCACCCGGAGGTGAAGCTGGCCATCGGCCCCAGCATCGACAACGGCTTTTATTACGATCTGGACGCGCCCTTCGCCTTCACCCAGGACGACCTGGGCGAGATCGAGGCTGAAATGCGTAAGATCTGTAAAGAGAAGCTGAAGCTGGAGCGCTTCGAGCTGCCCCGCGCCGAGGCCGTCAAGTACATGGAGGAAAAGGAAGAGCCCTATAAGGTGGAGCTGATCAACGACCTGCCCGAGGACGCCCACATCTCCTTCTACAAGCAGGGCGAGTTCGTGGACCTGTGCGCCGGTCCCCACGTGGACTCCACCGGCCGCATCAAGGGCAACGGCATCAAGCTTACCGCCTGCAACGCCGCTTACTGGCGCGGCGACTCCAACCGCCAGACCCTGCAGCGTATCTACGGCGTGGCCTTCCCCAGCAAGGACGAGCTGGATGCCTATCTGAAGGAGCGGGAGGAGGCCGTGAAGCGCGACCACAATAAGCTGGGACGCGAGCTGGAATATTTCACCACTGTGGACTGCATTGGCCAGGGCTTGCCCATCCTGCTGCCCAAGGGTGCCCGCGTTATCCAGCTGCTGCAGCGCTGGGTGGAGGACACCGAGCAGCAGCGTGGCTATCTGCTGACCAAGACGCCTCTGATGGCCAAGCGTGAGCTGTACAAGATCTCCGGTCACTGGGATCATTATCTGGACGGCATGTTCGTCATGGGCGATCCCGCGGATGAGACGAAGGAGTGCTTTGCCCTGCGTCCCATGACCTGCCCGTTCCAGTATCAGGTGTTCCTGAACCGCGGCCGCAGCTACCGCGACCTGCCCATGCGTCTGGGCGAGACATCCACCCTGTTCCGCAACGAGGACTCCGGTGAGATGCACGGCCTGATCCGCGTCCGCCAGTTCACCATCTCCGAGGGACATCTGGTGCTGCGTCCCGACCAGCTGGAGGAGGAGTTCAAGCAGTGCCTGGATCTGGCCAAGTACTGCCTGGGCACCGTGGGCCTGTTGGAAAAGTGCACGTTCCGCTTCTCCCAGTGGGACCCCGCCAACCCCAACAACAAGTACGAGGGCACGGCGGAGCAGTGGGACCACGCCCAGGCCGCCATGGAGCGCATCCTGAAGGATCTGAACGTGGATTACACCGTGGGCATTGACGAGGCCGCGTTCTACGGCCCCAAGCTGGACATCCAGTACAAGAATGTGTACGGCAAGGAGGATACCCTTGTCACCATCCAGATCGATATGCTGCTGGCGGAGCGCTTCGGCATGTACTATATCGATGAGAACGGCAACAAGGCCCTGCCCTATATCATCCACCGCACGTCTCTGGGCTGCTATGAGCGGACGCTGGCTTACCTCATCGAGGAGTACGCCGGCGCGCTGCCCACCTGGATGATGCCCGAGCAGGTACGCTTCCTGCCTATTACTGACCGCGCTGCCGACTACTGCGTGCAGCAGGCCGCGGAGCTGCGCAAGCAGGGCTTCCGCGTGGAGGTGGACAGCCGCAACGAGAAGATCGGCAAGAAGATCCGCGAGGCTACCCTGGAGAAGGTCCCCTTCATGCTGGTGGTTGGCGACCGCGACATGGAGAACGGCACCGTCTCCGTCCGTACCCGCAAGGGCGAGGACCTGGGCGCCATGACGCTGGAGGATTTCTCTGCCAAGCTGCGCCAGATCGTGGATGAGAAGCAGAAGATCTGACGAGTGCCATAAGTTATAAGGTAAGCGAGAGAGACAGGCGGAAGCCTGTCTCTTTTGCTGCAGTCAGACAAAAAACAGATTTCGCCAAAAGAAAAGTTTATTATAGCAAAACAGCAGGATTCTGACAGAAAACCGCATGAAAAATACATGAAAATGATGCAAATGCGCCAAAAAATGTGGGAAAGTGTGTGGATGAAAAACAAGGAGATGCGCTATTGAACACCATTCAGAGACACAAATATGTTGACAGAGTGTGAACTTATCTGGTAAAATCAAATGGGTGCGCAGCACCCGAATGCATAGAAGTGAATGGGGCGCGCCCTGTTCGCTGTTTCCTTCTGGCGGAGGAAACAACAAACTATGGTAAAGGAATTAGGAGGTAAACATGAAAAAAGTAGTTTCTCTGCTGCTGGCTCTCATCATGGCGTTCTCCCTGGTCGCCTGCGGCGAAAAGAAGGGCGAGACCGATGATAACACCGTGCCCTACAAGATCGGCATCGTGACCGGCTCCGTCTCTCAGTCCGAGGATGATCGCCGCGGCGCCGAGGCCTTCCAGAAGGAGTATGGCGAGGATATGGTCCAGCTGGCCATCTATCCCGACAACTTCACCGAGGAGACCGAGACCACCATCCAGAGCATCGTGAACCTGTCCGCCGACCCCCTGATGAAGGCCATCATTGTCAATCAGGCTGTCCCCGGCACCACCGAGGCTTTCCGCAAGATCAAAGAGACTCGCCCTGACATCATCTGCATCGCAGGCGAGGCTCACGAGGATCTGCCCGAGATCAGCTCCGCTGCCGACCTGGTCACCAACAACGACTTCGTCTCCCGCGGCTATCTGATCATCCGCACCGCGCACGAGCTGGGCTGCGACACCTTCGTACATATCTCCTTCCCCCGCCACATGTCCTATGAGACCATGAGCCGCCGCGTGGCCATCATGAAGGCCGCTTGCGAGGAGTTCGGCATGAAGTTCGTCCTGGAGACGGCTCCCGATCCCACCTCTGACGTGGGCGTTTCCGGCGCTCAGGCCTACATTCTGGAGCAGGTGCCCGCATGGGTCGAGAAGTACGGCCAGAAGGCTGCTTACTTCTGCACCAACGATGCGCACACCGAGCCTCTGCTGAAGCGCCTGCTGGAGTGCGGCGGCTACTTCATCGAGGCCGACCTGCCCTCCCCCCTGATGGGCTATCCCGGCGCGCTGGGTATTGATCTGACCGAGGAGGCCGGTGATTTCGAGAAGATCCTGACCAAGGTCGAGTCCGCCATCGTGGAGAAGGGCGGCGCCGATCACTTCGGCACCTGGGCTTACTCCTACGGCTACACCCTGTCCGCCGGTCTTGCTCTGCACGCCAAGAACGTGCTGGACGGCAAGAGCGAGCTGAAGGACATGGACGATGTGGCTGCCGCGCTGCAGGTCTACTCTCCCAAGGCGGCCTGGAACGGTGCCAGCTACACCAACGCCACCACCGGCGCGAAGTCTGAAAACGTGTTCCTGATCTATCAGGATACCTATATCATGGGTGATCCCGGCCACTTCATGGGCAACGCCGACGTGGAGATCCCGGAGAAGTACTTCACCGTCAGCTGACGACAGGCTTTTGAAGCAACCATTAAAGCGGGGAGGGAGGGCATCCTCCCTCCTCGCTGCTATAGGTAGGGATGAATATGGAAAAGAACAATGCTCCGCTGCTTGAGATGCGGAATATCAAAAAGGGCTTTTTCGGCAATCAGGTGCTCACAGACATCAACTTCACCTTGAAAGAGGGCGAGGTGCTGGGTCTGGTGGGCGAAAACGGCGCCGGAAAGAGCACCTTGATGAAAATACTGTTTGGCATGGACGTGATCCGTGAGACGGGCGGCTACGAGGGGGATGTCCTGATCGACGGAGAAAAAGTGCAGTTCAACACCCCCTTTGATGCGCTGAAGGCCGGCATCGGCATGGTGCATCAGGAGTTCTCGCTGATCCCCGGCTTTACTGCCACGGAGAACATCCTCCTCAACCGCGAGCCCAAGAAAAAAAGCGTCATTTCAGAAGTGTTCGGCCCGCGTCTGGACACTCTCGACTATAAGGAAATGGATAACCGCGCCGCAAAAGCCATCGAGAAGATGGGCGTGGCTATCGACCAGAAGATGGTCATCAGCAGCATGCCCGTGGGGCACAAGCAGTTCACGGAGATCGCCCGCGAGCTGAGCAAGGAGAACCTGAAGCTGCTGATCCTGGATGAGCCCACCGCCGTGCTCACCGAGCAGGAGGCGCAGGCGCTGCTGGACTCCATCCGCGGCATGGCCTCCCGGGGCATCGCCGTGATCTTCATCACCCACCGCCTGCAGGAGATCCTGTCGGTGTGCGATAAGGTGGTCATCATGCGGGATGGCTACGTTGTCAAGGACGTGGCCGCCCGCGAGACGGATGTCCGCGACATCACCCACTACATGGTGGGGCGCGAGGTGGCTGCCGGCGGCGCTGCCCACGACATCCGCGACCACTCCGATGCCCGCACCATTATGTCCATCCGCAAGCTGTGGGTGGATATGCCCGGCGAGATCGTCCGCAACGTGGATCTGGACGTGAAGGAGGGCGAGATCCTGGGCATCGGCGGTCTGGCCGGCCAGGGCAAGCTGGGTATTCCCAACGGTGTGATGGGCCTGTATGAGGCGGGCGGCACCGTGGAATTCGACGGCAAGCCCATCGCGCTGAACAGCCCCCGGAAGTGCCTGGACTCTCAGCTGGCCTTTGTGTCCGAGGATCGGCGCGGCGTGGGTCTGCTGCTGGATGAGTCACTGGAGTGGAACGTGGCGTTCCCCGCCATGCAGGTGCAGAACAAGTTCCTAAAGAGAATGGGTTTCTTCACATGGCGCGACGAAAAGGCCATCCACACGGTGACGAACCGGTATATCGATGAATTGCAGATCAAGTGTACCGGCTCCGACCAGAAGGCCAGAGAGCTGTCCGGCGGCAACCAGCAGAAGGTGTGTCTTGCCAAGGCGTTCGCGCTGGAGCCCCGCTTCCTCTTCGTGTCCGAGCCTACCCGCGGCATCGACGTGGGCGCCAAGGCGCTGGTGCTGGAGGCGCTGAAGAAATTTAACCGCGAATCCGGCGTCACGGTGGTGATGATCTCCTCCGAGCTGGAGGAGCTGCGCCAGATCTGCGACCGCATCGCCATCGTCTCCGGCGGCAGGGTCGCCGGTATCCTGCCTGCTGACCATTCCTCCGAGGAGTTCGGTATGCTCATGGTCAGTCAGGTGAAGTAAGGAGGAAGAAATGGGCAATACGACCACACTTGGAAACAAGTCAAAATTCCGAGAGCTGCTGGACAGCTTCGGCCTGCCGCGTCTGATCATCGCGTGCTTCCTGCTGCTGCTGCTCATCGCCGCGCCCTGCGTGGGGCTGGATTTCCCCACACAGATCACCAATATCATCACCCGTTTCAGCTGGAACGCCGTGATGGTGTTGGCCATGGTGCCCATGGTACACTCCGGCTGCGGCCTGAACTTCGGCCTGCCGCTGGGTATCGTGTCCGGACTGCTGGGTGCCACGCTGTCCATCGAGCTGGGCTACACCGGCTTTGCCAGCTTCCTTATGGCCATCCTCATCGCCACGCCCTTTGCCCTGCTGTTCGGCGGCGGCTATGGTTGGCTGCTGAACAAGATCAAGGGCGGCGAGATGATGATCGCCACCTATGTGGGCTTCTCGTCCGTGTCATTCATGTGCATGATGTGGCTGCTGCTGCCGTACAAGCACCCTACCATGGTGTGGGGCTTCTCCGCCAGCGGTCTGCGTACCGTCATCTCGCTGGAGGGCTATTATGACAAGGCGCTGGCCAACATTCTGACCATCGACCTGAACAGCATCGGCATCAATCTGGTGATCCCCACCGGTACGCTGCTGTTCTTCGTGCTGATGGCCGTGCTGATGTGGGCGTTCCTGCACACCAAGACCGGCACCGCCATGACCGCTGTGGGCTCCAACCCCGCCTTTGCCCGCGCAGCGGGCATCAACGTGGACAAGATGCGGCTTATCTCCGTGATCATGTCCACCTGGCTGGGTGCTGTGGGTATTCTGGTGTATGAGCAGGGCTTCGGCTTCATACAGCTGTACAACGGCCCCTTCTGGATGGCCATGCCCGCCGTGGCCGCCATCCTTATCGGCGGCGCGTCGGTGAACAAGGCATCCATCGGCAATGTGATTATCGGTACGATCCTGTATCAGGGCGTGGTGACCATGACCCCCACCGTGATGAGCGCCGCCTTCCAGATGGATATGAGCGAGGTCATCCGTATCGTGGTATCCAACGGCATGATCCTCTATGCCCTGACCAGAAAGACGGAAAGGGGGCGCTGACATGAAGGGTAAGAGATTCGACGTAAAGCAATTCCTGGGCAAAAACTCAGTGCCCGTCCTGTTTATCATCATCTGCGCCGTGCTCATTCCCGTGTCCGGCCTGCCGGTGAGCTACATACTTAACGAGGCCATGACCCGTCTGGGGCGCAACGCCTTTTTGATCCTGAGCCTGCTGATCCCCATTATGGCCGGTATGGGTCTGAACTTTGCCATGACGCTGGGCGCTATGGCCGGCGAGATCGCGCTGATTTTGGTGGCGGACTGGCAGATCTGGGGTATCCCCGGTCTGGTGCTGGCGGCCATCCTGTCCATCCCCCTGTCCATTCTGCTGGGTCTTATGTGCGGCAGCATCCTGAACCGCGCCAAGGGCCGCGAGATGGTCACCAGCTACTTTATCGCCTACTGTATGACCGGTGTGTACCAGCTGGTGGTGCTGTATATGATGGGGCCCATCATCCCCATCCTCCACAACACACTGAAGCTGCCCCGCGGCTTTGGTATCCGCAACACAGTCAGCCTTCTGCAGATGCGGCAGAGCGTGGATAACGCGCTGGCCGTCTATGTGGGCGGCGTGAAGATCCCCGTGCTGACGCTGATCATCATTGCATTGGCCTGCCTGTTCATCGTGTGGTTCCGCCGCACGAAGCTGGGACAGGACATGCGCGCGGTGGGACAGGACATGAATGTGGCGCGGGACGCCGGTATCAACGTGGATCGCACCCGCCTGATCTCCATCGTCATGTCCACCGTGTTCGCGGGCTTCGGCATGATCATCTATCTGCAGAACATGGGCAACTTCCCCACCTATACGGCGCATACCAACGTCGGCATGTTCTGCATCGCCGCGCTGCTGGTGGGCGGCGCCTCCGTGGAAAAGGCGTCCATCGGCAACGTGTTCCTGGGTGTGCTCCTGTTCCATACCATGTTCATCGTGGCGCCGGCCGCCGGAACCAAGATCACCGGCGACTCCATGATCGGCGAGTACTTCCGCGTGTTCGTGTCCTACGCCGTTATCACCGTGGCACTGGTCATGTACGAGGCCAAGAAGCGCAAGGAGAACCGCACGCTGGGTCAGCAGCTGGCCATTGAGCAGAAGGCCGAGGAGGAGGGGAGAACCGCATGAAAACGACGAAACGTTCGTGGCTCATCCGTATCGCCTTTATCCTGGTGCTGGTGCTCGTCGCCGTGCTGATGCTGCGCATCGGACGCGGCCACACCGTCTATTTCGACAACCGCGCAGTGGACAAGGGCGGCCAGTCTGTGGAGGCACCCTATAAGATCACTGTGTATGTGAACGGCGAGCAGATCTCCAAGCTGTACGAAAAGGAGCGCTGCTTGACCACCGTCATCGGCGACAAGCTGGAGCTGACCGTGGAGGTCATGCAGCAGAAGGGCGGCAGCGAGACAACGGAAACGTACCAAATGACACTGCCCCATAACATCGACGGTATCATCATCAACCTGCCGGCGTATATGGCTGGTCTGCCGGAGGAGGCCTATCTGGAGGAATTCATCCCCGCGCCTCCCACCGAGGAGGACGACGAGGAAGCGCCCAACACCGAGGACGATATGGGCCTGGGCGACTTCTGATAATGTGTGCTGCATACACAGCCCATGCGAAAGCATGGGCTGTGGGCACATAGGGACTTGCTTGCGGGCGGCAGGCGGATATGCTATACTGAATGGGCGGCGCGGAGACCGCGGCCGCATGGGAAAGGAGTATCAAAATGGCTGTTTTGAAAGGCTTGAAGCCAGAAAAGGTGTTCGCATATTTTGAAAAGCTGTGCTCGGTGCCCCACGGCAGCGGCAACACGAAGATCATCAGCGATCTGTGCGTGGACTTTGCCAAGGAACTGGGACTGAAGTACCGGCAGGAGCCGTGCAACAACGTGGTGATCTGGAAGCCGGCATCTCCCGGCCATGAGAGCGCCGAGCCGATCATCCTGCAGGGACACATCGACATGGTGTGCGCCAAGACCGACGACTGCACCAAGGACATGACCCGCGAGGGACTTGACCTGATGACCGACGGTGAGTGGGTCTGGGCGGACAAGACGTCGCTGGGCGGCGACAACTGCATTGCCGTGGCCATGATCCTGGCGATCCTGTCGGATGATACGCTGGTGCATCCGCCCATCGAGGCGGTGTTCACCGTGGACGAGGAGGTGGGCATGGACGGCGCCTTTGCGCTGGACTGCTCTGACCTGAAGGGCAAAAAGCTGCTGAATTTGGACTCCGAGCTGGAGGGCGTGTTCATTGTGTCCTGCGCAGGCGGCATGCGATCCGATTGCCTGCTGCCCGCAGCGCTGACCGATGCGGCGGGCATGGAGGGCTTCGGCATCACCGTGGCCGGCTTGCGGGGCGGTCACTCCGGTGCGGACATCCATCTGGGACGCGGCAGCGGCAACCGCCTCATGGGACGGGTACTGGCCACAGCGCTGGAGAAGTTCCCCGGCCTGCGGCTGGCGGCCTTCTCCGGCGGGCAGTTCGACAACGTGATCTGCTCCCGCTGCGACGCGGTCGTAGCGCTGCCCAAGGGCAGCGGCCGGGCGTTCGAAGCGTTTATCCGGGAGTTTGACGCGGCGTTGAAAAACGAGTACGCCGTCACCGACCCCGATGTGACGCTGACCTGCGCGGCGGCGGAGACGGCAAAAGCCGTGTCCGCAGAGCGCACCGTGACGCTGGTGCAGGCGCTGACGGCCATGCCGCAGGGCGTGGAGGCTATGGACACGGATTTCCCCGGTCTGGTGCAGACATCCCTGAATATGGGCGTGGTGAAGCTGGGCGGCGACGGACTGCACATCGCGTTCTCCATCCGGTCGTCCATCGCGTCCCGGAAGCTGATGCTGGCGCAGCGCGTGCGGGCTGTGGCGGCGCTGGCGGGCGGCACTGTGGCAGAGCGGGGCGTGTACCCCGGCTGGCAGTACAAGAGAGAGTCGCAGTTCCGGGATACGCTGCTGGCGGCGTATAAGGATCTTACCGGTAAGGACGGCGTGGTGGAGGCCACCCACGGCGGTCTGGAGTGCGGATTGCTGATGGAGAAGATCCCCGGTCTGGACGCGGTGTCCATGGGGCCGGAGCTGCACGATGTACACTCCGTGCGGGAGCGGCTAAGCGTGCCCTCCACGGAGCGCACCTATGAACTGGTATGCGAGCTGCTGCGGCGCAGCTGTTGAATGTGACAGAAAGCTGAGAGGCGGGGCTTTGCCCCGTCTCTGTTATTTTGCAGGATTGCACGGCAAAAAATGCACTTCTTGCGGGGCGTTCCTGCACAAAACGATTTAACATTGTGAATGAGCTGCCGCCAAAAAGTGCCGTGATACAGACAAAACTACGGATTTGCCGAAAGAAATACCGACTAAGAAAAGCGGAATGTCCGCACGGACGGGAAAATCGTTCTGCAGAAAAATGAAATTTTCCGCATTTAGATATTGCAAAAAGTTTACGCCTGCGATATAATGGCACCGTTGAACACCGCCGTGCCCGACCGGCCGGCGGAAAAAGTTGTTTTTCAGGAAGAGGAAAACAATTTATCTATCAATAAGGAGAAAGAACATGAAAAAGTTTTTTGCACTGGTTCTGGCGCTGGTCATGGCGCTGAGCCTGGTCGCCTGCGGCGACAAGAAGGACGACAGCGGCGATGTGACCGCTGAGCATACCGACACCACCACCGTGGCCGTGGGCGCGGTGATCCTGGCCCGCGACGACGTGTCCAGCGACGACGTGTACAAGTTCGTGGCGGACATCTTCGACAACGCCGCGTCCCTGACCACCAGCCACGCCAAGTACGGCGAGCTGAGTCTGGAGTACGGCGCTTCCATTACCTCCGTGCCCTATCACCCCGGCGCTGCCAAGTACTTCGCCGAGAAGGGCTTTGAGGTCGCCTCCGTCAAGGACGGCGCCGGCAACACCGACTCCCGCAACCTGCGCTTCGTCACCGGCGGCGAGTCCGGCACCTACTACGCCTTCGGCTCCGTGATCGCCCAGCACGCCACCAACAACGCCGGCATCAACGTCGTGGGTCTGGTGGGCAACGGCTCTCAGGCCAACGTGCAGGAGCTGGTGGACGGCACCGCTGACTTCGCGTTCTGCCAGTCCGACGTGATGGCCTACGCCTACAACGGCACCAACCTGTTCGAGAGCAAGGTCGAGGGCTTTTCCACTGTGGCCGCCCTGTACATGGAGCAGGTGCAGATCGTCACCACCAACGCCAGCATCAAGACCGTGGCTGACCTGGCCGGCAAGTCCGTGTCCATCGGCGCTCCCGGTTCCGGCGTGTACTTCAACGCCATTGACGTCCTGGGTGCTTACGGGCTGACCGAGGACGACATCAAGCCCACCTACCAGTCCTTCAGCGACAGCGCCGACGCTCTGAAGAACGGCCAGATCGACGCCGCCTTCATCGTGGCCGGCGCCCCCACCACCGCTGTGACCGACCTGGCCACCACCAAGGATACCTACCTGGTCAGCCTGGACAGCGAGCACATCGCCAAGCTGCTGGAGACCTCCGACTATTACACCGAGACCGTCATCGCCAAGGACGTGTACTTCGGCGACTAAATCCTTAGCAGAAAATTGACGCTTTTCGAGGCTGCGGCGGGGTTTCCCGCCGTAGTCCTCGCGCTATTCTGTAATCTTCAGGGAGAGAAACGACTATGAGCATCGACAAGAAAAAACCGGATACCGGCCCGGCCGACGGTGTCAATACCGCCGCGGACGAGGCCCCGGATCTGGACGCGGTCATGCGTAAATATGACCGTGAATCCGCCACCCGCCTGTGGGAGGGCACGCCCCAGTTGATCATCCGCATCCTCATGGCCGCGTTCGGCCTGTTCTGCATCGGCATGACCCTGTTTTCCAAGGCCATGCCCGAGATCCGGCTCACCATGTTCGTGGGCTGCATCATTATCATCGGCTTCCTGACCTACCCCGCCAGCAAGCACCACGTCAGGGTCAACTACCTGCCCTGGTACGATATCGTGCTGATGGTGGTGGGCGCGGCCTGCTTCTTCTACTTCGCGCTGAACGCCATGACGCTGGTGCGCCTGTCCACCCGTATCGAGACGGTCCACGTCATCATCGGCGTGGTGGGTATCCTGATCCTGATGGAGCTGTGCCGCCGCTGCGTGGGTCTGCCCATTCTGTGCGTGGCGGGCGTGCTGATCGTGTACGCGTTCATCAACCAGCTGAGCTACGCCGGTGCGGTGAACGGCGCCACCCTGTATGACGCGCTGAAAACCATCATCTACAAGCTGTTCTACACCACCAGCGGCGTTATCGGTACGCCCATCAACGTGTGCTACACCTACATCGTTCTGTTCATCATCTTCGGCGCGTTCCTGGAGCGCACCGGCATCGCCAACTTCTTCATCAGCTTTGCCAACCGTCTGGCTGGCTGGTCCAGCGGCGGCCCGGCGAAGGTGGCTGTTATCAGCTCCGCCCTGTGCGGCATGGTGTCCGGCTCCTCCGTGGGCAACACCGTCACCACCGGTTCCTTCACCATCCCCATGATGAAGAAGACCGGCTACAAGCCCGAGTTCGCCGGCGCCGTCGAGGCCGCGGCCTCCACCGGCGGCCAGATCATGCCCCCCATCATGGGTGCGGCGGCCTTCCTCATGGCCGAGTACATGAAGCTGCCCTACGCCCAGGTGGCCGTCAAGGCCATCCTGCCCGCACTGCTGTACTTCACCGGGATCTTCATCGCCGTCCATCTGGAGGCCAAGAAGCTGGGCCTGAAGGGCGTTCCCCGCGAGGAGCTGCCTGCGTGGCGTCTGCTGGCCCGTGACTGCTACCTGATCATTCCCCTGATCCTGCTGGTGTGGCTGGTGTCCTCCGGCAGCAAGACCATGTCCCACTCCGCGGCCTATTCCATTCTGGCCGCCATTGCCGTGGGCTTCGTCAATTTCTTCCTGCAGGGCAAGCGCGGTGAGGGCGACACCCAGCCCATGACAACCGGTAAGGCGCTGGGTAATGCCGGCAAGCGCTCCGTCTTCTCTGCGGTGGAGTCTCTGGAAGCCGGTTCCCGCGGCGCTATCACCGTGGCCGTGGCCTGCAGCATGGCGGGCATCATCGCCGGCTGTATCACCGTCACCGGCCTGGCCTCCATCCTCATCAACGCCATCGTCCAGCTGGCGGGCAACGCCACCATCGTCGGCCTGGTGCTGACCATGCTGTGCTGTATCGTCCTGGGCATGGGCGTGCCCACCACGGCCAACTACTGCATCATGGCCTCCACCTGCGCGCCCATCCTCATTCAGCTGGGCTTCCCGCTGGTGGCCGCCCACTTCTTCGTGTTCTACTTCGGCATCGTGGCGGATATCACGCCCCCTGTGGCTCTGGCGGCCTACGCCGGCTCGGCCATCGCCAAGTCCGACCCCATGAAGACCGGCATCAACGCCACCAAGCTGGCCATCGCCGCCTTTATCGTGCCGTACATCTTCGCCTACAGTCCGGCCCTGCTGTTTGAGAACATCTCCGGCTGGTGGGAGGTGGCGCAGATCTGCGTCAGTGCCCTGCTGGGCATCTTCGCCATCGCGGCGTCCCTGAACGGCCATCTGTATAAGAAGGTCCACTGGGCGCTGCGTATCGTCCTGGCCGTCGGCGGCCTGGGCATGATGATCCCCGGCACCCTCACCGACGCGGTCGGCCTGGTGCTGGTGGCGGCGGTCATCGCCTACCAGAAGATCAGCGCCAAGAAGCACGGCGGCCCCGTGATGACGGCCTGACCCCATTTGAAGCAAAAGCATCTCCGCACACCGTGCGGGGATGCTTTTTTACACCATGTTCATACATTTCCGCGCATTTTGCCTAAAGTGCATAGTACGGGCATCTTGCAAAAACTGTCTGAATTTGGTATGATACAGGCGGTAAGGCAGTTTTTGCACAAAGAGAGGAGCATGGACATGGCACAGACCACAAAAAACGCCATTCGCAAGGGCTTTCTGGACCTGCTGGAGCAGCGGCCGCTGGATAAGATCTCCGTGGTGGACATTGCAGATCACTGCGGCGTGAACCGGAATACGTTTTATTACTACTACTGCGACATCTACGCCCTGGTGCGCGAGGTGCTGGAGACGGAGCTGGACCGCGTCCTCAACGCACCACCCCTCTGCACCAGCTGGTACCAGCTGATGATGCGGGTGACGGCGTTCATGCGCGCCAACCGCCGCGCGGTCTACCACCTGTACCAGTCCAGCCAGCGCGACCTGCTGGAGCGCGAGTATTACCAGGTGGTCTACGGTGCCGTGGAGGATCTGGTGCGCCGCACGGCGGAGGACCTGCCGGTGGCGGAGACGGATGTGCAGTCCATCGCGGCGCTGTATACGGCCACGCTGGTGGGCCTGCTGCAAAGCTGGCTGCACTACGGCATGAAGCACGATGAGGAACAGTTCGTGGAGCGCGTCACCCGCCTGACGGAGGGCACGCTGCGCCACGCGCTGGAGCGCAGCTGCGGGGTGGAGAAGGCGTGAGCGGCTTCTGGAAATGCGCCCTGTACGCGGCGGCGCTGGCCCTGCTGGCGCACCCGCTGGGTCAGGCGATCCCCGGTCCCTTTGACCCGGAGAAGCGGCCCTTCCGCAGCCGGAAATGGGAGCAGAACGGCCGCGTCTACACCAAATTGGCCATCGATAAGTGGAAGAAGCTGGTGCCGGACATGAGCCGCATCCTGCCGGACATGGTGAAGAAGGAACTGCCCGGCAGCGGCGCCGTGACGGCGGATCAGGCCGCGGCGCTGGTGCAGGAGACGTGCCGCGCGGAGCTGGTCCACGGGGCCTCCTGTTTGCTGGGCCTGGCGTTTCTGTGGCTGTGGCCCGGCTGGGGCGGCGCGATCGTGCTGGCGGTGTGGGTGCTGCTGGCCAATCTGCCCTTTATTCTGATACAACGCTACAACCGCCCCCGGCTCATGCGCCTGGCGGCGCTGCTGCGAAAGCGAGCGCAGCGGAAAGGAGAGCAAAATGCGCGTACTGATCCTGACCTGTAACACCGGCGGCGGGCACAACGCCGTAGCCGCCGCCCTGCGTGACAGCCTCCAACGCTGCGGCGCGTCCTGCGACGTGATGGACGGCTTGGGCTTCATCTCAAAAAAGGCATCCAAATTCGTTTCCAAGTGGCACACCCGGTTCTACCGCCGGTATCCCAAGCTCTACAAGGCGGGCTATATGTCCGCCGAGGGCGACAAGGAGATGGACCGGCGCGACGGCCCGGTGTACCGCTACATTGCCCGCGGTGCCCGCCGTCTGGGCCGCACGCTGCAAAGCGGCGGCTACGATGCCGTTGTCTGTGTCCACGTGATCCCCGCCATGATGATGACGGCGCTGAAGCAGGCGTGGAGCGCCTGTCCGGTGTTCTGCTTCGTGGCCACGGACTATACCTGCAGCCCCACGGTGGGTGCCTGTACCCCGGATATCTGCGTCATTCCCCATCAGGAGCTGGCCGACGAGTTCGTCAGCTGCGGCATCGCCCGCGATACCCTCCTGCCCGCCGGCATTCCCGTGCGTTCCGCCTTCCGCCAGCGCGGTGACAGGGCCGCGGCGCGGAGAGCCCTGGGCCTGCCGGAGACCGGCCGCCACATCGTCCTCATGTCCGGCAGCATCGGCTGCGGCCCCATGGGCGACGTGGCGGAGGACCTGGATATGCGTATGGCCGACGGCGACTTTGCCACGGTGCTGTGCGGCAGCAACAAGCAGATGCGCTATGCCCTGGAGCTGCGCCGCCTGTACCGCGTGGAGGCTGTGGGCTTTACCACTCAGGTGCAGCTGTACATGGACAGCGCGGACGTGCTGGTCAGCAAGCCCGGCGGCATCAGCATCACCGAGGCCGGCACCCGCGGCGTGCCGCTGCTGCTGGCGGATATGGTGGGCGGCTGCGAAACGCGGAACGAGGCGTTCTTCACCGCCCACGGCTGGGCGGCCTCCTGCCCGCCGGACAATATGGCCGTGTCGGCCCTGGCCTTTCTGGAGGACGAACAGCAGCGTCAGGCCATCACCGCTGCCCAGAGCCGCGATTTCGACGGCCTGGCCGCCGACCGTGTGGCCGCCGCCGTCCTCGCCCGCTGCAAGAAATGACCCCAGCGCCCACGGC
>ENA-ORRH01000769-ORRH01000769.1-human-gut-metagenome-genome-assembly--contig:-NODE-769-length-20475-cov-3.71376_pt1 | contig 20475 bp, 19 predicted proteins | sample MGYA00242173_ERZ509130 | MGnify/ENA primary metagenome ERZ509130 (study PRJEB26280, sample SAMEA2338633) | human gut metagenome | biome: human gut; feature: human-associated habitat; material: faeces... | reverse complement strand
GGAACCACTTGTGCCCAGGCAATCAGTGTAGTTATTTCCCTGTGTATGATTATCAGACAGCGGAAAGAATTCTCTCTTAGCAGAGAAGATTTCAGATTAAGCCACAATATCATGGGACATATTTTAAAAATCGGTATTCCCATTGCATTGCAGGACGGTTTCATCCAGGTGGCATTTATGATTATCACCATCATTGCGAACCAGCGTGGATTAAATGATGCAGCGGCTGTGGGAATCGTGGAAAAGATAATAAGCTTCCTGTTCCTGATTCCGTCCTCCATGTTATCAACAGTATCTGCACTTGGTGCACAGAATATCGGAGCGGGAAAGAGGCAGCGTGCCAATGAAACACTGCGCTATGCTGTGATGATTACAGTGGGCTTTGGAATTATCGTAGGAATCTTCATGCAGTTCTTCGCCAGTCTGGTGGTGGCATTATTTACAGATGCATCGGATGCATCGGGAGCGGAAGTGGTACGTCTGGGAGGTCAATACTTAAGGGGATATGTCTGGGATTGCATGTTCGCAGGAATTCATTTCAGCTTCAGCGGATATTTCTGTGCCTGCGGCAAATCCGGCATCTCATTTTTACATAATATCATTGCAATTACACTGGTAAGAATTCCGGGCGTTTATCTGACTTCGACTTTATTCCCGGATACCTTATTCCCGATGGGGCTGGCAACGGCAGCAGGTTCCCTGCTTTCCGCAATCATCTGTGTTGTTGCATTTACAATCTTAAACGGGAAGGAAAGGCAGAAATGAACCAGCCATCTCTTAAGAAAATGACAGGCTTGGAGCGCCGATTGCGCTGCAGGATTTACTGGCATCCATTTTCTCTTCAGATGAAGCGGTTATTCTGGCGGCGGCAGATTACTTAAAGGCATACGCCATTGACTGCATGTTTACCGCAATCTTTTTCTGCTACACCGGATTTTATAATGGAATCGGCAGGACGAGATTTGTCATGCTTCAGGGAATCATCGGAGCCTTTGGTGTCCGTGTTCCGGTGTCCTATTTTATGAGTCTTCGTCCGAATCCGTCCTTATTTGAAATTGGACTGGCGACACCGATGTCATCCATTGTGCAGTTGATTTTATGCCTTGGATTTATGGCGATTTTAAAGAGAAGAGAAAAACAGTAGTAAGTAGGAACTTAATTTCACAATATATAATATGTGTTTAGTTACAACTGTTAGCCAAAATTGAAAAAAGATTGATATTGGCTAATATACACAATATAATAAGCACATAATATGTATAAAGGATGGGTGTACATGAAACTGATAGAACGGCGACAGTATTTGAATAAGTTAATTAATGTACTTGGAACTCCGGATATCAAAGTTGTTACAGGTGTAAGACGAAGTGGAAAGTCTAAATTGCTGGAAGCGTTTAGAACATATGTTGAAAAAGAAATTCCAGATTGCAACATTATTCAGATTAATTTTAATTTACCGGATTATGATGACTTGCTAACATATCGTGCATTATATGATTATGTAAATGAACATTATGTGGCAGGCAGGGAAAACTTCGTATTTATTGATGAAGTGCAGATGTGCAAGGATTTTGAAAAAGCAGTAAATGGACTGCATGCAAGTGAAAAATATGATATTTATATTACGGGTTCTAATGCTTTTTTACTAAGTTCTGATTTGGCAACATTATTTACCGGACGTACTTTTGAAATAAAAATGTATCCTTTTTCATTCGGGGAATATATGGAGTATTTTGAATTAAAGAATCAGTATGAGGCATTAGATGAGTATGTGCTTGAAGGTGGAATGGCAGGTTCCTATCTTTATAAAGATCAGGAAGCTAAATTTGATTATGTGGCTGATGTATTTGATACTCTGATTATACGGGATATCAGAAAAAAATACAAAATACGGAATGTGCAGCTTATGGATAGAATTGTGGACTTTTTAATGGATAATATTTCAAATTTGTCATCTGCCCGTAGTATTACAAATACATTAGGAAGTATGCATGAAAAAATTCATCATACGACTGTAGGCTCTTATATGCAGTATTTGTGCAACGCATTCGCATTTTATAAAGTAAGAAGGTATGACATTAAAGGAAAAAAATATTTGTCGAGCAATGATAAATACTATCTGAGTGACCATACTTTTCGTTATGCAAAACTTGGAACAAAAAACATGGATTATGGTCGAATACTTGAAAATATTGTGGCAATTGAGCTACTTCGTAGGGGATATGAGGTTTACGTGGGAATATTGTATAAAAAGGAAATAGATTTTGTTGCAATTAAACGTAGCGAAAAAATTTATATTCAGGTATCTGATAACATAAGTGATGATAAGACTTTTGAAAGAGAGGTATCACCACTACTGCAAATTAAAGATGCATACCCTAAGTATGTTATTGCCAGAACGAGACATGATGCATATCAATATGAGGGAATCAAGATAGTCGATATTGCGGATTGGTTATTGGATAAATGAACTATTAGCCAAAAATGAAAAAAGATTGATTTTGGCTAATAAAAACACCAGTGATTTAAAAATGTAAATACGAGGAAGGCTTGCATAATTCCTCCTGTTTTCCACATACTACCCATACAGCACAAAAATGGAAAGTATGTAGGAAACAGGAGGAATTTTTAATGAAAGCAACAGGAATTGTACGTAGAATAGATGATTTGGGGAGAGTTGTAGTGCCAAAGGAAATCCGCAGGACACTGCGAATCCGGGAAGGTGACCCACTGGAAATTTTTACAGACCGAGAAGGTGAAATCATTCTTAAGAAATATTCTCCCATTGGAGAACTGAGCCAGTTTGCCGGACAGTATGCGGAGAGCCTGGCACAGAGCACCGGGCATCTGGTATGTATTACCGACAGGGACCATGTGATTGCGGCTGCAGGAAACGGAAAGAAGGAATTCGAAGGAAAGCCAATCAGCAGGCAGTTAGAGGAACTGATTGAAGACCGGAAAAATATTCTTGCACAGCAGGGAGACAGCAAATTTGTACGAATTACCTTAGATGATACCGGGAACTATCATGACCAGGCAATCAGCACGATTATCTGTGAAGGAGATGCCATCGGAGCAGTTGTTTTATATGAGAAAAATGAAACTGCAAAAATGGGAGAAACCGAAAGCAAGCTTGCTATTACAGCGGCGGGATTTTTAGGAAGACAAATGGAACAGTAGCCTTGTAACTTTTTATGGAACAGTGTAAAATAGAGCAATATGGAGGAATCCCATGTCCCATAAAGAGAAGAAAAAAAGAAAAAAGAAATACCGTGGTTTCTGGCTTTTTGTAAAGCTGCAGATAGTTCTGATACTTCTGGTAATCGGCGGGCTGGCGTATTACTATTTTGGCGGGTATGCCAGTCAGGTCAGTGCCATGCATGAAGAGGCAGTCCGGTTTGTAAAAGAGTCGACGAAGGACACATTTCGGGCGGAGCAGACCAGCCAGGTTTATGATGTGAATGGAACGAGAATCATGTCACTTCGTGGCACCAAGGATGTAAGCTATCTGACCAGTGATGAGATACCGGAAGAAGTCAAAGAAGCTATGGTCAGTATTGAAGATAAAAAATTTTACAGTCATGGCGGAATCGATTTTAAGGCAATTATCCGTGCAGTCTGGGCAATGGTGCGTAACGGAGAAGTAACCCAGGGCGGAAGTACCATTACGCAGCAGCTTGCAAGAACCATTTTCCTAAATAATGACAGAACGTGGCAGCGAAAAATGGAAGAAATTTTCATTGCCACAGAGCTGGAAAAGAAATATACCAAGGATGAAATCTTAGAGTTTTATCTTAATAATATTTATTTTGGAAATGGATATTATGGCATTCAGGCGGCGAGCCGGGGATATTTTGATACAGATGTTTCATTTTTGTCATTGTCCCAGATGGCATATCTTTGTGCGATACCGAATAATCCGACGATGTATAATCCTTATAAGAACCCGGATAATACGTTAGGAAGACGTGACCGCATTTTAAAAAACATGTATGAGGATGGCAAAATCAGCCGCAGGGAATATAAGGATGCCAGACAGGAAACGATTGTACTCAGCACAGCAGAGCCAACAAAGCGTTATGATGCGGTAGAGACCTATGCCTGCTATTGTGCAACACGGGCATTGATGGAGCAGCAGGGCTTTGAATTCCGGACAGATTTTTCTTCGGAGGAAGATCGAAAGACCTATGAAGATGCCTATCAGGAGCAGTATAAAACCTGCGAACAGTCTCTTTATACAGGAGGCTATAGAATCTATACTTCCATTGATTTAAATATGGAAGAGCAGCTTCAGAATGCAGTGGATGAGAAGCTGCAGGATTTTACCGATGTCAATGAAGAGGGCATTTATACATTGCAGAGTGCGGCAGTATGCATTGACAATGAGACCGGTTTTGTAAAGGCAGTCGTAGGCGGCAGAAGTCAGGAATATGACGGGCATATGCTAAACCGCGCCTATCAGAGTTACCGGCAGCCGGGCAGTGCCATCAAACCGTTGATTGTATACACACCGGCGTTGGAGCGGGGCTATACCCCGGATACTGTGGTGGAAGATGCACCGATTGAGGATGGACCGGAAAATGCCAGTGGCAGGTATCTTGGCAGCGTAACCTTGCGTTATGCAGTAGAAAATTCCATTAATACAGTGGCGTGGAATCTTTTAGAAGAGATGACTCCCGTTACAGGAATTTCCTATCTGAAGGAGATGAATTTCGCAAAGCTGTCCCCGGAGGATGAAAGACCTGCCGCATCCCTGGGTGGATTTACCAATGGAGTCTCTCCGGTAGAAATGGCGGCGGCTTATGCCACCATAGAAAATGATGGAAAATACCGGGAGCCTACCTGCATTGTAGAGATACAGGATGCAGACGGAAACGCTATCTATCAGAAAATTGTCGATGAAAAGCAGGTTTATAAAACCAATGCAGCCCGTTGGATGACCAATATATTAGAGGGTGTTCTGACACAAGGAACAGCAAAGGGACTGGCATTGTCCGAGACTGCCAGTGCAGCGAAAACAGGAACCACCAATTCCAATAAGGATGGCTGGTTTGTAGGCTATACAAAGTATTACACCACCAGCGTCTGGGTTGGATATGATATTCCGGCAGAACTTCCAGGACTGACAGGAGCCAGCTATCCGGGAGAAATCTGGTATGATTATATGGAAAATTTACATAAAGAATTACCGTATGCAGATTTTGTGGCACCTCTTGGCACAGGCAATGATGCTGATGCGGAGAGTGGCACAGATGTGACAGAGGGTAATGCAGCAGAGAATGACACTACAGGAGATAATACAGCTCCGGCAGAGGAAGAAAGGCGATAATATGGAAAAGAAAGCTGATTTAAAGACAATGACCTGGAAACAGCGGATCGGATTTGTCTGGGATTATTACAGACTTGTAATACTGGCAGTAGTTGCAGTGATTATTTTGATTGGTATGACGGTACATCATTATATGACCACAAAGGAAGATATTTCCCAGATTGTATTAGTAAATGCAAAGAGTATGCCAGCAGATGAAGAACCGGATTTCTCAGAATTCATGGAGCAATATGGATATGATACAGCAGCCCAGGAGGTTGTGGTAAATGATGCATATTATGTGGATTTAACCAGCACAGATACCAGTAATCTCTATTCCTATCAGTCCCTGCAGACAGTGATTGCAGGCGGTGGAGTAGATGTTTTGGGTGCCGATGAAATGGTTTTTGAAAATCTTGCCCAGTCTGGTGCCATAGCAGATTTGACGCAGTACTTTTCCAAAGACGAGCTGGAACAGTTAAAGGATTATATCTTCTATGTAGAGGATAAGGACACCGGAGAAACTTTTGCAGCAGGCATCCGTCTTGGAGCCGGAAGCTGGCCGGTTGAACACGGTTATTATGAAAAGGAATGTATTCTTGGTATTGCCCTTGGCTCCGAACATAAGGAAGCAGCGGAGCAGATGTTCCGTTATTTGCTGGAAAAATCCAATTTAGACTAAAGAAAGCGCAAGATATAGACGATATAAAAATAAGAAGTGGTACATTGTGTATATCTTGCGGAAAAATCTTGCGAAAGATGACAAAATGACCTATAATAAAACTACCTGGACCATGAGAAGATAAGGCAGATGAATCATAAATTATGGATGAAAAGATTTATAAAATAGGTGATTATGAATTCGAAACCTTAAGGGAATACAGGCAGGCGCAGGAAGATTTAAAGAAAATCAAGTATATTACCGATGAACTGGATATTTATGATCCGGAAGTAGCAATCCGGTTGTATACCATGATGCGCACGAAGAAAATCCGTTTTAAAAGTGAAATCGGAAAATCGTTCTTCTGGTGCATTTCAGATATTGTTGCGGATAGTTCGCAGAACATGATAGAAGAAAAAATTGCCAAGGAAGAAGCGGAAGCAGAAGCAAAGCTGCCATTTCATTTTACCTGGCAGAAGGTGGTCGGCATCGTATGCATCATTGTTGCGACAGCCTGTATCGGATATTATGCGATTTCGGAATATGCGGATTATAAAGCTGCTAACAGGCTTAAGGATTTACAGAATAAGAAACAGAATAATGTAGTAGAGCACCTTGTAACAGGAACGGAGCAGATGAATCCGGAAATCACAGAAGATGCAACTGAAACAGGAGAGACAACAGAGCAACCACTGATTATGTTAGAGGATTATGTTTCCCTGTATGCGGAAAATCCGGAATTAATCGGATGGTTACATATTCCGGATACGGATATTGATTATCCGGTCATGCAGTCTTCACAGGAAGAACCGGATTATTATCTGAAACATGATTTTGATAAAAATGACGACCTGAATGGCACCCTTTTTATTGATGCCAGAAATGATTACATAAACAGGGATACCAATATCATCATTTACGGACATAATATGAAAAGCGGAATGATGTTTGGCGAATTAAAGAAATATCTGGACGAAGATTTCTACAATGCCCATAAGACGATAGAATTTAATACTCTTTATGAAAGAGGAGTCTATGAAGTCATTGAAGTGGGATTATCGGAGGTCCAGTATCAGGATGAAAATGTATTCCGGTATTATAATTTTCTGAATGCAGATTCCGAAGAAGAATATCAGGAATATTTAAATAATGTGGCACAGCTTTCTGTATATGGCACAGAGATAGACAGTACTTATGGAGACCAGCTGCTGACTCTTTCTACCTGCAATAATTATACACAGGACGGAAGAATGTTTATACTGGCAAAGCGTGTACAGTAAGCAGATAAGAAGTATAATGTATCAAGCAGATAAAGCTAGGAGAGATGAGAGATGCAGATATTGAAAAAAGGATTTTCTATTTTTGCAGCAGTATGTTTGCTGCTGGCAGTGATGCCGGGACAGACAGTCCGGGCAGACGAGACAACAGATGAAAATGGATTTACAGTAGATGACAGTGGAACACTGGTTGCCTACAGCGGAGCCGGTGGAGCAATTACAATTCCAGAGTCAGTATCTACAATTGCAAGTGGTGTATTTGCATCCAATACATCCATTACAAGTGTAACGATTCCATCTTATGTGACTGGAATGGGAAGCGCAGTTTTCTATAACTGTACAAGCCTTGGTTCTGTCAGCATAGAAGGAGATATCGGTTCTATTCCGGCAGAGACATTTTATAACTGTACAAGCCTTACCAGTGTATCTATTGGAACTTCAATTTCATCCATTGGTTCCCAGGCATTTGCAGAGTGCAGTTCATTATCCCAGTTTACAATTCCGGAATCCGTAGGAAGCATCGGGGATAAAGCATTTTATGATTGTACTTCTTTAACCGGAATTACAATTCCGGCTGGCGTTTCCAGCATCGGAAGCAACGTATTTACCGGCTGCAGCAGACTGGCATCCATCAGTGTTGCATCAGGAAATGGTACATATGCATCCAGTGACGGATGTCTATATAATAAAGCAATGACCAGGTTAATCCGTTGCCCGGAGGGAAAATCCGGTGCAAAAATTGCGACCAGTACTGCAACCATCGGAGCAGGTGCTTTTGCAAACTGCAAGTCGGTTACTTCACTGACAGTTCCGGATTCTGCTAATACTATTGAAACAGATGCGTTCAGCGGCAGCAGTATCAGTACAATTTTGATTCCGGCAAGTGTAACGTCAATCGGAAGCCAGAGCAGCTGGAGTCCATCCACAATTTCCGGTTATTCAGGAACACAGGCACAGGTATATGCAACCGGAAATGGAATCAGTTTCCAGAGCCTTGGAGGGGAGACACAGCAGGAACAGCAGAATCCTGGTACTTCAGGTACATCTGAAAACCAGGGAAACACCAGCCAGGCAGGAAGTGGTTCCGCTACTACAGTAACCGGTGGCGGCACAGCAGTGACTGGCGGAAATGTGATTGGCGCAACCAAGAACAGCAATTCCGGTAAGACAGTAACTTCGGGCAGCCATGAGAAGGACAGCACACCGAAGACAGGTGACGGTATCAATCCGGTATTCTTCTTATGCATCGGAGTATTATTAGTAGGTGTTTACTTTGTAGTATCAAATCGTAAAAAAGCTGCATAAGTGATAAAAAATAAAAGAAGTAACTAACATAAGACAGTGAAAGAACAGAAAAGTTCCGACACTGTCTTTTTTACGCGAGTAGCGAGAAAAAATCTGAGAGAAAAGAAAGAGCCAGGCTTGCCTGAGCAAATTTCTTTTCTCAGCAGATTTTGGCGAGCACCGCGATAACTCGAGAAATACGCAAAGCGTGTTTCTCGTAGTTTACGCGAGTCGGTAAAAATATAGTTGACAACAGAAATGCTTATGTATATACTTTGAGTTGCAAATAATTTGATAATCAAAATATTTGCAACTCAAAGTATTATCAAAGAAAAGACAAAAAAGGAGAACAAAATAATGTTAGAGAAATTAGCAGAATTAATCAAAGAGCAGTTAAACTATGATGGAGAGGTAAAAGCAGAATCCAATTTCAAGGATGATTTAGGAGCAGATTCTTTAGACTTGTTTGAACTGGTTATGAGCATGGAAGAAGAATTCGGTGTAGAGATTCCGTCAGAAGATTTAGAGAAAATCGCAACTGTAGGAGATGTTATTGACTACTTAAAAGCAAAGGGCGTTGAGGAATAAAATATGAAAACAAGAATCACAGAACTGTTAGGAATAGAAGAGCCTGTTATCCAGGGCGGAATGGCATGGGTTGCAGAATATCATCTGGCTGCTGCAGTATCTGAAGCAGGTGGACTTGGTATTATCGGTGCAGCCAGTGCTCCACCTGAAGTGGTTCGGGAGCAGATTCGCAAGGTGAAGGAACGCACCAGCAAACCGTTTGGTGTAAATGTCATGTTGATGAATCCGAATGCACCGGAAGTGGCAAAGGTGGTAGTTGAGGAGCAGGTTCCGGTTGTCACAACAGGAGCCGGAAATCCAGCCAAATTCATGAGCCTCTGGAAAGAAGCAGGTGTTAAAGTAATTCCGGTAGTAGCAAGTGTAGCTATGGCAAAACTTATGGTCCGCGGTGGCGCAGATGCTGTTGTGGCAGAGGGAATGGAATCCGGTGGCCATATCGGTTCCACTACAACCATGGCATTGGTGCCACAGGTGGCAGATGCCATTGATGCACCGGTGATTGCAGCCGGAGGAATTGCAGATGGAAGAGGAATGGCTGCAGCATTTATGCTGGGTGCAGAAGCAGTTCAGATGGGAACAAGATTTGTGGCAGCCAAAGAATCTATCGTACATGCAAACTACAAAGAGAAGCTGATAAAATCCAAAGACATTGATTCTGAAATAACAGGTTCCAGTACCGGACATCCAATCCGTGTCATCCGTAATAAGATGAGCCGTGAGTATCTGAAGATGGAAAAAGAAGGCGCAACATTAGATGAATTAGAACAGCTTACCCTTGGTTCCCTCCGCAAAGCAGTGATGGACGGCGATGTGGTAAATGGAAGTCTGATGGCAGGTCAGATTGCCGGAATGATACAGGATGAATTGTCCTGTAAGGAAATTATTACTTCTATCGTATCAGAGGCAGAACGTCTGATGAATCGGAAATAAGGAGAAGAAAATGAGTAAGGTTGTATTCATGTTCCCTGGACAGGGAGCGCAGTATATTGGAATGGGCAAAGATTTCTATGATGCCTGTGAAGAGAGTAAAGCCGTATATGAGCTTGCTTCAAAAGTAACCGGACTTGATATTGCAAAGCTTTGTTTTGAAGAAAATGAAGAAATCAATATTACAGAGTATACACAGATAGCCATGCTGACCACAGAGGCGGCAATTTATGCAGCATTAAAGAAAGCTGGAAAAGAACCGGCAGCTTGTGCAGGATTAAGCCTTGGAGAATACGGTGCATTGATTGCATCCGGTGTCATGAGTATGGAAGATGCATTCCGTGTCATTCGTGCAAGAGGAATCTTTATGCAGGAAGCAGTACCAACCGGCGGAGCAATGGCAGCCGTTTTAGGACTGGATGCGAAGGCAATTGAAGAAGTATGCAGCAATACCGAAGGAATTGTATCTATAGCAAATTATAACTGTCCGGGGCAGATTGTAATTACCGGAGAAGAAGCGGCAGTAGAAAAAGCCGGTGTAGCATTAAAGGAAGCTGGAGCAAAGCGTGTGGTTCCGTTAAAAGTAAGCGGACCGTTCCATTCCGCCATGTTGACCGGAGCCGGAGAAAAATTAGCAGAAGTATTGGAAAATACAAAGCTGCAGGAATTTAGCATTCCGTATGTAACCAATGTGACAGCAGATTACGTTACCACAACGGAACCGGTAAAAGAGCTGTTAAAGAAGCAGGTATCTTCTTCTGTAAGATGGCAGCAGAGCATCGAACGTCTGATAGCAGACGGTTATGATGAATTCGTAGAAATCGGACCGGGACATACTTTATCTGGATTTATGCGTAAAATCAACCGGGATGTCAAAACGGTAAGCATTGAAAAACTGGAGGATTATAAAGCTTATGTTGGAGAATAAAGTAGCACTGGTAACCGGTGCAGCCAAAGGGATTGGTCGTGCCATTGCACTTCGTCTGGCAGAAGACAAAGCAACGGTAATTGTAAATTACAATGGCAGCAAAGAACGGGCTGAAGAAGTGGTAAAAATGATTACCGATATGGGTGGCAGAGCAGAATCCTATCAGTGCAATGTGGCAGACGACGAGGCATGTCAGACCATGCTCAGAGATATCATAAAGAAATACGGACATCTGGATATTCTTGTAAATAATGCAGGAATTACAAGAGATAATCTTGTGATGAAGATGAATGATGAAGAATTTGATGCAGTCTATGAGACAAACTTAAAGGGTGTATTCCATACCATTCATCATACATCCCGCTATTTCTTAAAACAGAAAAGTGGAAGGATAATCAATATATCATCCGTATCCGGAATTACCGGAAATGCCGGCCAGGCAAATTATTGTGCAGCCAAAGCCGGAGTCATCGGATTGACTAAAAGTGTTGCGAGAGAACTTTCCTCCCGCGGTATTACTGCAAATGTAGTAGCACCGGGAATGATTGAGACCGATATGACAAAGGATTTACCGGATACGGTAAAAGAAAATATGCTTCATAACATTCCGCTTGGAAGAATCGGAAAGCCGGAAGAAATTGCGGCAGCAGTTGCATTCTTAGCATCCGAAGAGGCAGGTTATATCACAGGACAGGTGCTGGCTGTAGATGGCGGAATGACTATGTAGATGCAGAAATAATACTGGCTGATGAAAAAGCTAGAAAGAACAGCGGATGACGAATGACGAGAGATGGATTGTTTAGATAGAGAGGATAAGAACATGAATCGTAGAGTTGTAGTAACAGGATTGGGTGCAATTACCCCGATTGGAAATAATGTGCCGGAATTCTGGTCTGCAGTAAAGCAGCAGAAGGTAGGTATTGGAGAGATTACACATTTTGATGCAACAGACTATAAATGTCATCTTGCAGCAGAAGTAAAGGATTTTGATGCAAAAGAATATATGGATTTCCGCTCTGCAAAGAGAATGGAAGCATTCTGCCAGTTTGCCGTAGCGGCAGCCGGAGAAGCACTGGAGGATTCCGGACTTTCCATGGAAGCAGAGGATGCATACCGTGTGGGTACTTCCATCAGTTCCGGAGTCGGAAGCTTACAGGCAATCGAAAGAGAGCATAGCAAATTATTGGAAAAGGGACCGGGAAGAGTAAATCCGTTATTCGTCCCGATGATGATTTCCAATATGGCAGCAGGAAATGTATCCATTCAGTTTGGATTAAAAGGAAAGAGCTTAAATATCAGTACCGCCTGTGCATCCGGAACGAATGCAATTGGTGAAGCCTTCCGTACCATCCAGTATGGTGATGCAGAAGTGATGGTAGCAGGTGGAACAGAAAGCTGCATTACTCCGCTTGGAATAGCAGGATTTACATCTTTAACCGCACTTACTTCTTCAGATGATCCAAAACATGCATCCATTCCGTTTGATAAAAACAGAAGTGGATTTGTTATGGGAGAAGGTGCCGCAATCGTAATTCTGGAAGAATTAGAACATGCCAAAAAACGTGGAGCAAAGATTTATGCAGAAGTAACCGGATATGGATGTTCTTCGGATGCATACCATATTACATCTCCGGCAGAGGATGGTGCAGGCGCAGCAACCGCAATGATAAATGCAATGAAGGATGCCGGTGTAAATCCGGAAGAAATTACTTATATCAATGCCCATGGAACCAGCACCCATCATAATGACTTATTTGAGACAAGAGCAATCAAGCTGGCGTTTGGTGAGCATGCAAAGGATATCCGGATTAATTCCACCAAATCCATGATTGGACATCTTCTTGGAGCAGCAGGAGCCATCGAGTGCCTGACCTGTGTAAAGGAAATCGAGGAAGGTTACATTCATGCAACCGTAGGTTATGAGACACCGGATGAAGAACTGGATCTGAATTATTGCAAAGAGGCATATGAAGAAGAAGTGCCATATGCCATCAGCAATTCACTGGGCTTTGGCGGACATAATGCAAGTCTGCTTCTGAAAAAATATCAGGCATAAAGGAGAAGGGAACAATGTCAGTACTGACAACGAAAGAAATTATGGAAATCATCCCACATCGTCATCCGTTTCTTCTGATTGACACGATTGAAGAACTGGTGCCGGGACTTCGTGCAGTAGGGAAAAAATGTGTTACCTTTGATGAACCTTATTTTGCAGGACATTTTCCGGGAGAACCGGTAATGCCGGGTGTTTTAATTATAGAAGCACTGGCACAGACCGGCGCGGTTGCAATGCTCTGTCAGGATGAATTCAAAGGAAAAACCGCATATTTTGCAGGAATCAGCAATGCAAAATTTAAGAAAAAGGTGGTTCCGGGGGATGTACTTGTTTTAGAGACAGAAATCATAAAAGTAAAGGGACCGATTGGAATTGGAAAGGCAACTGCAACAGTAGATGGAAAAATAGCTGCAACAGCAGAGTTGACATTTGCGATTGGAAGTGGTGAGTAAAGTGAGCAGATTACTGGATAAAATCAAGGAAAATAGAGCTGTAAAGGATGCCACAGAAGGTATTTTACAGGAAGAAAAAAAGAAAGAGGAAGTACTTTGTAAAGCCTGTGGCAAAATGGTAAACAAAGCAGAGGTAGTAAGAAACCGCTATGTCTGTTATGAGTGTGGAGCATATTTCCGCGTAAAAACCGGAAACCGCCTGAAGATGGTATTAGACCCACAGAGCTTTGAAGAATGGTTTGCCGAAGAGCATGGAACGAATCCGCTGGATTTTCCGGGCTATGTCGATAAGCTGACGGCAGTCCGTGAGAAAACCGGATTAAAAGAAGCAGTAACCGTAGGAAAAGGTAAGATTTACGGAGAAGATGCAGTCATTGGTGTGTGCGATGCCAGATTTATGATGGGAAGCATGGGCCATGCAGTCGGAGAGAAAATTGCGGGGGCAGTAGAACGTGCTACGGAAGAAAAACTTCCGGTTATTCTTTTCTGTTGTTCCGGCGGAGCCAGAATGCAGGAGGGTATTGTATCCCTGATGCAGATGGCAAAGACAGCGGCAGCTTTAAAGAAACATTCCGATGCCGGACTTTTATATATTTCCGTATTAACTGACCCGACAACCGGAGGTGTAACAGCAAGTTTTGCTATGTTAGGTGATATTATTTTAGCAGAGCCTGGCGCACTGATTGGATTTGCCGGAGCAAGAGTAATTGAGCAGACCATCGGACAGAAACTGCCGGAGGGATTCCAGAGAGCAGAGTTCCAGTTAGAGCATGGTTTTGTGGATGCCATTGTAGAGCGGAAAGATTTAAAGAAACGTCTGTATGAAATCCTTCGTATGCATAAAGTAAGTGGATATGCCAAATTTGACCCGGCAACTGAAGTAGACGGAAGACCGACAGAGCTGATGCGGGAACGCGCTTACAATACAAAAGAAAAGAGTGCATGGGAAAAGGTTAAGATGGCACGTAAGGTAGACCGTCTGTCCGCAGAGGATTATATCAACAGTATCTTTACCAAATTCATAGAATTTCATGGAGACCGTTATTACAGGGATGACCCGGCAATTGTGGGCGGTATCGCATACCTTGACGGACAACCGGTTACGGTAATCGGAATCCAGAAGGGAAAGGACATGAAGGACTGCATGCGTCATAATTACGGAATGCCATCTCCGGAAGGATACCGTAAAGCAATCCGCCTGATGAAGCAGGCCGAAAAATTCCATCGTCCGGTTATCACCTTTGTTAATACAGCCGGAGCATTCTGCGGTATGGAAGCAGAGGAAGGCGGACAGGGAGAAGCTATTGCAAGAAATCTTTATGAAATGTCAGGGTTGAAAGTTCCGGTTATTACCTTTATGATAGGAGAAGGCGGAAGTGGCGGTGCATTGGCACTGGCAGTTGGAAATGAAGTCTGCATGATGGAGAATGCAACTTATTCCGTACTTTCTCCGGAAGGCTTTGCATCTATTCTCTGGAAGGATGGCAAGCGTGCCAAAGAAGCAGCAGAAGTAATGAAGATAACAGCAAAGGATCTTTTAGAACTTGGCATTATCGAGAAAATTATACCGGAGTATGGTGGAGCAGATGATGAGGCATTGAGTTCCATTGCAGTTTATATGCATAAATGTATCCGCGAATTTTTAGAATCATATGAAGGAAAAAGCGGAGAAGAGATTGCAAAAGCACGTTATGAACGTTTCCGTAAATTTTAAAGGAGCAGAGCATGAACATTCGAATATGTGGAACTGGAAGTGCGTTACCGGAAAGAAAAATTACCAATGACGATTTAAGTCAGATTATGGATACTTCCGATGAATGGATTTCCAGCAGAACAGGAATAAAAACAAGACACCTTGCAACGGAAGAGACAACAACATCACTTGCCGCAGAAGCTGCAAAAAAAGCACTTGCAGATGCAGACATGAAGCCGGAAGAAGTGGAACTTATCATTGCAGCGACGGTAACACCGGATCATCTTGTGCCGACACTTTCCTGTGAAGTGCAGAGGGAAATCGGAGCAGTGAATGCCGTAGCCTTTGACCTTGGTGCAGCATGTTCCGGATTCTTATTTGCATTGAGTACAGCACAGGCATATATTGCCAGTGGCAGATTTAAAAATGCACTCTTAATCGGAGCAGAAGTACTTTCTAAAATTATGGACTGGAATGACCGCAGTACCTGTGTTCTTTTTGGAGATGGCGCAGGAGCAGCGGTAGTCCGGGCAGACGAAGAAAATATCTGTCATGTGGTGCAGGGCTCAGACGGTGCGAATGGACTGGTACTGGCATGTGAGAACCGTCCGGTCAATAATCCATATCATAAGATGGAAAGTCCGCTGGGTTATGTAAGCATGAATGGACAGGAGGTTTATAAATTTGCTGTCCGCACAGTTCCGGCAACCATTACAAAGGTGCTGGAAGAGGCGGATTTAGAGGCAGAGGAAATTTCACTTTTCGTATTACATCAGGCAAACTTAAGAATTATTGAAGCGGTAGCAAAACGATTGAAACAGCCGATGGAGAAATTCCCGGTAAATTTGACGGAATGTGGCAATATTTCGGCAGCAAGTGTGCCGATTTTGCTTGATAATATCAACCGGCATGGTATGATACATAGAGGAGATAAAATTGTACTGGCTGGTTTCGGCGGCGGACTCACATGGGGCGCAGCGGTACTGGTCTGGTAAAAGGAGATAAGAATGAATGCGGATAAAACCTTAAATGACATTCTGGTAAAGCTGTTTAATGATTTGATGGAAATTGAGGAAAAATGCTTAATCTCCGGAGAATTCATGAACATTTCCGGAAATGATATGCATATTATTGAAGCAATTGGTCTGGATGAACCAAAGCGGATGTCGGAAGTGGCGGCGAAGATGAATGTTACAACAGGAACCCTGACAAAAGCAATTGAAGCACTGGAACAGAAAGGTTATGTAAACCGTTGCAGAAATGACAGGGATAAAAGGGTGGTCCGTGTATCACTCACCGATTCCGGAGTCCGGGCATATGAGCATCATGCACGTTTTCACAGCAATATGATACATGATATCAAGGAGAGCCTGACTGACCAGGAGAGTGAGATTCTGATTGGAACACTGGGAAAACTGGTGAAGTTCTTCCAGAAGAAATATGAATCATATTTGAAAAATAAAAAATAGTATATTTATACAAAAAAAGAAGTGGAGAATGGAAATAGAAAACTGTTTTCTACTTCTTTTTAATTATAAAAATGAATTTTTTTGGTACAAAACTTGCAAAAAAGAAGAAAAAGTACACAAAAGTATAAAGTTTTTGACACAAATATGAAAAAAACGTTGCGAAAAAATTCATTTCATACTAAAATAGTAGTGTTGATGTATATATAATACTCAAATTAATATGTAAAGGAGATATAATATGAGCTACGTTGATGAAGTATTAGAAAGAGTAAAAGCAAAAAACGCTTCTGAGCCAGAATTCCTTCAGGCAGTAGAAGAAGTACTGGAGTCTTTAAGACCGGTAATCGAAGCAAATGAGGAGAAATATCGTAAAGAAGCATTACTTGAGAGAATAACCGAGCCGGATAGACAGCTTAAATTCCGTGTACCTTGGGTAGATGACAAGGGACAGGTTCAGGTTAATACAGGATACAGAGTACAGTTCAACAATTCTATTGGACCGTACAAGGGAGGTCTTCGTCTCCATCCTTCCGTAAATATCGGAATCATCAAATTCTTAGGATTTGAGCAGGTATTTAAAAACTCTTTAACAGGACTTCCAATCGGCGGTGGTAAAGGTGGTTCTGACTTTGATCCTAAGGGAAAATCAGACCGTGAAGTAATGGCATTCTGCCAGAGCTTTATGACCGAGCTTTGCAAATATATTGGCGCTGACGTTGACGTTCCGGCAGGAGATATCGGAACAGGCGCAAGAGAAATCGGATACATGTTTGGACAGTATAAGAGAATCCGTGGAATGTACGAAGGTGTTCTGACAGGTAAGGGACTTACCTATGGTGGATCTTTAGCTCGTACAGAAGCTACCGGATATGGTCTTTTATACATTACAGAAGAATTAATGAAATGCCATGGTGAATCTATGGAAGGTAAGACAGTTGTTGTATCTGGTGCTGGTAACGTTGCAATCTACGCTATCCAGAAAGCGCAGCAGATGGGTGCAAAAGTTGTTACCTGTTCTGATTCTACCGGATGGATTTATGATCCGGAAGGAATCGATGTTGCATTATTAAAAGAAGTAAAAGAAGTAAAACGTGCTCGTCTTACTGAGTATGCTGCTGCAAGAAAGAGTGCAGAATATCATGAAGGCCGTGGTGTATGGCAGATTAAATGTGATATCGCTCTTCCATGTGCTACACAGAACGAGCTCCTTATCGATGATGCAAAACAGTTAGTAGCAAACGGATGTAAAGCAGTTTGTGAAGGTGCTAACATGCCTACAACCTTAGATGCAACCAAATACTTACAGGATAACGGAGTATGGTTCATCTGTGGTAAAGCTTCTAACGCAGGTGGAGTTGCAACTTCTGCATTAGAGATGAGCCAGAACTCAGAGCGTTTAAGCTGGACATTCGAAGAAGTAGATGCTAAGTTAAAACAGATTATGGTAAATATCTATCATAACATTGATGATGCTGCAAAACGTTACAACATGGAAGGTAACTATGTAGCAGGAGCTAACATCGCAGGCTTCGAAAAAGTAGCTGATGCTATGCTTGCTCAGGGCGTTTGCTAGGCATTGAACACTTAGAGAACGCGAGCCATAGGCGAAGCGTGAACTTAGTGTGAAAGCCCATCCCGAGACTTGATGAAAACGAGTCGCAGACGAAGTTTGAATCCTAGCCGAGTGGATGTCATTGAATACTTAGATAACGCAGATGTCATTGAACACATAGAAAACATCCCCGAAACGTTGTGTTTCGGGGACTTTTTAATTTACACGAGAAACTCGCAAAGCATTTCCGGTGGAATTTCTTTCCTGTTTGGAGTATAATAGAACGAACAACGGGAAGGAAAGAGACCGGAGGCAATTTAGATGCAGAAAAAAGAAAGAAATGAAGAATTAGAATATATAGATGACTTTGAGAATATCGAAGAACCAGAAGAGGAATATTCAGAAGGCGGCAGACGCAGGAAGAAAGGAAGAAAATCCGATACAAAGAATGCAGCTTCTGTGGCAGGGGAATTTCTAAGCTGGGTAATTACGATTGTAGCAGCGGTGCTGATTGCTATGTTTTTAAATCGTTTTGTGTTAATTAATGCAGAGATTCCATCCGGTTCCATGGAAAATACAATCATGACCGGAGATAAGCTGATTGGATTCCGATGGTCATATCTGTTTTCCGGACCGGAGCGGGGAGACATCATTATCTTTAAGTTTCCGGATGATGAGAGCCAGAACTATGTAAAACGTGTCATTGGCTGTCCGGGAGATACGGTAAAGATAGAAGATGGCAAAGTATATGTCAACGGAGAACTCTTAGAGGAGGATTATCTCAAAGAGACATGGACGGTAGCTACAGGACCGTATACCTTTGAAGTGCCGGAGGACAGCTATTTTGTAATGGGAGATAACCGGAATAACTCCTATGATGGAAGATACTGGACCAATACCTATGTGAAGAAAGGTAAAATACTTGGAAAAGCGATTTTCCGGTATTGGCCACTGAAGAATTTTAAAATATTGAATTAGTGCGGAACGAATAAGGGAACAAAAGGAGAAGATTTATGATAACATTATTAGCCCGGATATTTATCCGGGAAGATGACAAGCCGGAGAAGGTACGGCTTGCCTACGGTATTTTATGTGGTATTGTAGGTATTTTGCTAAATGTATTATTATTTACAGGAAAATTTATTGCGGGAACCATCAGTAAATCCATTGCAATTACAGCGGACGCATTTAATAACCTGTCGGATGCCGGCTCATCCATTGTAACATTGCTGGGCTTTAAACTGGGAGCAGCAAAGCCGGATCCGGAGCATCCATTTGGACATGGAAGAATGGAATACATTTCCGGGCTTGTGGTTGCTGCAGTTATTTTAATTATGGCAGTGGAACTGATACAGGATTCCATCAGAAAGATTCTTCATCCGGAAGCAACGGAATGCTCTGCATTAATTATCGTGATTCTGCTGATATCGATTGCTGTAAAGCTGTATATGACCTTCTACAACAGGAGAGTCGCAAAGAAGATTAATTCAGCGGCTATGCGGGCAACAGCCATGGACAGCTTAAGCGACAGCATTACCACATCTGTGGTTTTAATCACCACATTGATTGCAGAATTTACGTCAGTCAATATTGATGGCTACTGTGGTGTGGCGGTAGGACTGTTTATCTTATATGGTGGAATTAATGCAGCGAAGGAGACTTTAAATCCACTGCTGGGACAGCCACCGGAGGAAGAATTCGTAAAAGAGATAGAACATCTGGTGCTGGAAGAAAAAATGATTATCGGTATTCATGATTTAGTCGTACATGATTATGGACCGGGACGTCTGATGGTATCACTACATGCGGAAGTGCCGGCAGAAATGAATATCCTTGTAATACATGATATGATAGACAATGTAGAAATGAAATTGAAAAGGGAACTGAATTGTGAGGCTGTCATACATATGGATCCGGTGATTACCGGAAGCAAGGAACTGACCGAGATAAAAGAAACGGTTACAGGTATTTTGAAGGATATTGATGAGGTCATTACTATGCATGATTTCCGTATGGTTCAGGGACCGACCCATACCAATCTTATCTTTGATGTAGTGATTCCATTTGGCTACCGTTCCAGTGATGAAACAGTGTTAAAAGAACTGGAGCACCAGGTAAAGGAAAAGCTGGGCGAACAGTATCATATCGTGGTCAACGTAGATAAAAATTATGTGAAATAAAAGAAATAACAAAGCCCCGATGGGAGAAATCTGATAGAAGAATTCATTGATATGTACCCTCTTTACTGGACAACCAGTAAGGAGGGTGTTTTTATGCGTT
>ENA-ORRH01000754-ORRH01000754.1-human-gut-metagenome-genome-assembly--contig:-NODE-754-length-20712-cov-2.32769_pt1 | contig 20712 bp, 9 predicted proteins | sample MGYA00242173_ERZ509130 | MGnify/ENA primary metagenome ERZ509130 (study PRJEB26280, sample SAMEA2338633) | human gut metagenome | biome: human gut; feature: human-associated habitat; material: faeces... | reverse complement strand
GCCAGTTCGGCATCGGATACAGCATGAGCATGGGGGGGCCGAATACCGGAATCGTGCAGACGGCCGCCACGATAAGACGGGTGATGAGGGCGCGAATTTCCGATTCCAATCCGCGCGATTTGCCCGAATCACCCGAACCGGACGTTTGGACGGCGCCTTTTTGCGCGCATTGCACGCCTGTTTCCGCGGAACCGGATGCGTGGGCACCGTCAGCAGTCGCGCGAATGTCCGAATTGCCGGAATCGGACATACTGGCGCCGACGGAACCAACCGCGGAACCGGCGGCGGGACCGACACTTGAATGCTTTCCCGGCAGTATGCGCAACGTGCCGTGCAGCATGTTCATACCGCATGCGAAGGGATACTCGCCCGGCTGGTCGGGATGAAGCGTCAGCGTGGTCGTGCGGAAGGCGGGCAACGCAAGATCGACCCCGAAATCGGAGAACACGACATGCGACGAGCATTCGCCGTCTTCCTTGCGATCGAAGATCAGCCGCAACGGCACGCCGGCTTCGGCTTCGATGACGGCCGGGCTGTACCCGCCTTTGACTTCGACGACCGCTTCCTGCACGCCGTCGCGCAACGGCGCACGATATGCTTTGCGCGGTGCGAAGAAGAACCACAGCACGCCCGCCGTGACGAGCAGCGCCATAATAAGCGCGATTGCGATGTGCATATTCCAGCCGCCTTCCGTCCGTAATTGGCTTTCGATTTCGGCAAACACCATCACAATATACCCCTATAGGGTATATTGGCAAGAGGGACGAGCAAACTTCAGCCGTAGATAAAATTTTCAGCGCAGCGAGGAGGACGATATGAACGCCACACAACATGGGTACGCAAGCGACCAGAAGAGGATCATCGCACGATTGAATCGCATCGAAGGGCAGGTGCGCGGCATTCGGCAGATGACGGAAAACGGCGAATACTGCATCGACATTCTGACGCAGATTTCCGCAGCGGACAGCGCGCTGAAGTCGGTGGCGCTACTGCTGCTCGACGACCATCTGCACCATTGCGTCGCCAAAGCCGCGGCGGAGGGCGGTACCGTCGCCGACGAAAAGCTGGCGGAAGTCAGCGCCGCCATCGCACGCCTTGCCAAATAATCGGAACAGATCCGCCATAAAAAACTGCCGACGGGAGACACATGCGCCCGTCGGCAGTTTGAAAAAGAATTACGGTTACAGGTCGAGGAACTGGTCGAGGCCGACGGTCAGCCCCGGATAGGTTCCGGTGGAGACCTTGCGCACGGCCAGCAGCACGCCCGGCATGAAGGAGATGCGGTCGAAGCTGTCGGCGCGGATGGTCAGCTGTTCGCCGGAGTTGCCGAACAGCACCTCCTCGTGGGCGTTGAGGCCACGCAGACGCACGGCGTGCACGTGGATGCCGTCCACCACCTGGCCGCGGGAGCCGCCATCGGAACCGGACCCAAGCCGGCCGCCTTGCGCGCTTCGGCGATGCCCTGCGCGGTGTGGAAAGCGGTGCCGGACGGGGCGTCCACCTTGGTCGGGTGGTGCAGTTCGATGACTTCCGCGGATTCGAAATACGGCGCCGCGACCTTTGCGAAATGGTCGGCGAGCACCGCGGAAATGGCGAAGTTCGGCGCGATGAACACGCTCTGGCCCTCACGCGGAGCTGCTGCGAGCGCGGCACGCACCTGGTCGAGCTTCTCTTCGGTCCAGCCGGTGGTGCCGACCACCACGTCGACGCCCTGCTTGACGAGGGCGAGCACATTGCCCAGCGACACGCTCGGCACGGTGAATTCCACCACGACGTCGGTGTTTTCGGGGGTGATTGCGGCCAGGTCGTCGCCTGCGTCGAGCGCGAGCGCGAGTTCGGTGTCGGCGGCGGAATCGACGGCGTCGACCACATGCGAGCCCATACGGCCCTTGGCGCCGACTACGGAAACCTTGATCATTGCAGCTCCTTGATGCTTTCGCGGACGCGCATGTTGCGCATGTCGTACGTTTGCCGTGCGCGCTTGCCGCGCGCATAATCGCATGCGTTTTCACACATGTTTTTGAATCACGCGCCCACGTCCATAACGTGTTCCACTTACGAATCTAAAGAGACGCTTCGACGCGGAGGCAGGCGGCTATGACGCTTGACGATCGAACGTCGGTCAGCCGCGGCGACGCGCCAGCAGCCAGCCGATCAGCGCGAACGGAATCGAACAGCCCACGAACACGGCGGGCAGGCTCAATCCCGCGCTTGGATTGAAATGGTCGAGCACGATGCCGGTGATCATGGAGCCGAACGACGCGCCCATCGTGCCGGCGGTGCTCACCCAGGACAGGCCTTCGGTGAGCGATTCCTCGGGCACGGTCTCCTTGACGACGAGGTTGCCGGAGGCGAACACCGGCGAAATGGTCAGGCCGGTAAGGATCTCCACCAGTCCCATCACGATCAGGTTGCCCTGGCACAGGTGGATCACCACGAAGCCGACGGTCATCAACGCGAGGAACATGATCATATGACGCCAACGGGAGCCTTTGAGCTCGCGCGAGCCGAAGACCAGCGCGCCCATGCAGGATCCGACGGCCAGCATGGCGAGCTGCACGCCGAGCACGGAGTCGAGGTGCAGCGATTTCATGACGGCGGTCATGGATGTATCGAACGCGGTGAACGCCATGTTGAACACGATGAACACGGCGAGGAGCGGCAGCACACCCGCATAGGTGAGCACGTTGCGTTTCCTGCGGTCGCGATCGCCCGTCTTGAGCCGATCCAAATCGAAACGGTCCGCGGAAACCGCGGCACCAGCGGCACCGCCGGCCGCCAATCGCACGTCAGCATCGTCCGTATCGGCCGCGACGACCGTGATTTCGCGCAATACCGGCGGTTGAGTGTCACGCAATGCGAAGAACACGGCACCGCCGAACGCGCAGGCGAGGGTCGGCACGAACAGCTGTGATACGGGATGCACGGACGCGGCCAGGAAAGCCGCCAGAATCGGCCCGAAGATGAACACGATCTCGTCGATGGCGGATTCGAGCGCATACGCGGTGTTGAGCAGGTCCTCCTTGTCGGCGCGGTCGAGCACGTACGCCCAACGGGTGCGTACGAGCGCGCCGAACGAGAACTGCGTCATGCCCATGACCACGGCAAGCACGAACAGCAGCGGAATCGGCACGCGCATCAGTGCGGCGAACGCGAAGCCCAGCATGACGATGACCTGCACCGTCAGGATCACCGGACCGACCTTGCGCTGGCCGAACCGGTCGAACAGGCGCGCGTACAGCGGCGTGACCGCGGCGGTGGCGAGCACGTACGCGGCGCTCATCACGCCGGCGATCGTCCAATTGTCGTACATGTGGTTGAGCGCGAGCACGATACCGAGGCCCATCATGGACATCGGCAGTCGCGCGATGGCTCCGGACACGCAGAACGCCTTCGTGCCGGGAATGCGGAAAAGCTGCGCGTATGGCGATTGCGTTTTCTGCGATTCGTGCGGTTCGTGCGATTGCGATTGCGGTTTCGCGCTCGTCACGCCGTCACCTTTCCCCGGTAGATGAACATGTCGTCGAACAGTGGCGGCGCTGCCGCCGAGCCGGGCGACCGTCTCGCTTGCCGTGCGGTGCGCGATGCAGTCCAACCCCTTGTGGTCGTAGAAGCTCACGTCGCAGTCGGAATCGGTGTGCAGGTAGAACGCGGGCACGTCCCATGCGGCGAAATGCTCCTGCATGCGTCTCCAAAGCTGCCCGCCCACACCGTGGCCGCGCACGTCGGGGTTGACGATGAACAGTTCCAGCTCGCCCATGGTGGTTTCGTTGGCGCGCCCTTCGCGTTCCAGATCGAGTTCCACCGAGAAGCCGGATTTCAGCGCCGCCATATGCTTGGCGGCCTCCGGATCGGCGTCGATGCGGCGTTCCAAGGCCTTCATTTCCTCGCCGACTTCGATTTCGTCGAGCTGCGGCGCCTCGCCGGCGACGCGGATGAACGTGACGCCCGCGAGTGTGCCGTCGGCGGCGAACGCGCCGTTGGCGAACGTGGTCGGCAGCAGGTAGTGCAGCACGAAATATCGGGAGATCAGCCGCGACATGTCCGCGCCGACCTTGTCCACATCCTGCGGCCAGGTACGGTCGAACAGGTCGACCACCGCGTCCAGATCGCCCCAGACGATGGGACGGAAGACGATTGCCGATGCGTTGTTTGTTCCGGCACCCATGCCGGCGTTCGGGATTGCGGTTGCGCTGTTCGCAGCCATATCAAACACTCCTTAACTGTCGTTGCGTCCGGCATGTGCGCCCGCCCACACATGCTGCACGAGGGTAGCGGCGTTCCTCCACAACGCTGCCTGCATAGCGGTTTCTCCCGCAGGCAGGCCGGAAAGCGCCGCTCCCCCGCTTTCTTCGGTCAAGGAGCCATTGCGCACCGGCACTAGTCGTTGTCGGATTGCTGCGGAATTCCGTAGCTCAACTCGGCAAGGATCTCTTCTTCTGTTTTGTCGAGGGCGTCAAGCTCCCGATCGGCCTCGTGAGGCTCACTCACATAGTAGAGACAGGCGTCGATTGCATCCAACGGAACCCCTTCCATCGCCGCGAGCAGCAGGCGGTACAGGTCGAGCTGTGCGAGCTTCTCCTTGATTTCGTCCGGTTTGCGTGGTTTTACGCCGGTTTTCCAATCGACCACGGTGTAGCGTTTCGTCTCGTCCGTTTCGTCGAGACCGCCGAAGAACACCGCGTCGAGTTTGCCGTTGACGATGGTGCCGAGCTGGGGCATGTCGACGACGAGCTGGCGTTCCGCCCATGCTGGACGTCGTTTTGCCCACGGCGAGGCGACGAGACGACGCTGCCAAGCGGCCAGTTTCCGTTCGTCTCGCAATTGGGCGTCCTGCGATGGTGCGTCCTGCGATTGCACGCCGCCGTTGTCCGCGTCGACTTGCGTATCACCTATCAATGCGATCAGTTCCGCACGCGACTGCGCGGCCATGCCGGCAGCACCTTCCGTACCGCCGATGCCGTCGACGTCCGCATCCGCCATGATGAAACGCTCAGCCCATGCGTGGAACCGCGTGCCGAGCTGTGCCGCCGGCGAGGCGACGTGCGGAATCGGACGGACCAGACCACGCCAGTAGGCGCGGGAGTCACGCTCGCCCATGGAGCCGGCGCGCGCTTGCAGCGAGGTGACGTTTTGGCGGCCGGCAGCAAGGATACGTTCGCCTTTGGCACGCACGGCCTCGTCGAAGGCGTCCTGCGATTCGCCTGCGTCAGCCGCGTCCGGTTCCGGCATGAGATGTTCGTCGGCGACGAGCAGTTTGGCGAGACGCAGCAGTGAGTTTCCGGTTTCCGGCGATGGCGTGGCGGATTCATCGGCAACGTCGCCCTGCGTTCCCGTGGATTCAGCGATATTCGGTTCGTCGGATTCGACGGCACGTACCTGTTCGGCCGCGGCACGCAGCTTGTCGGCGACATCGGCGCTCAGATCGCACGGCCAAGGCAAAGTATGGTCGTCCGAGACCGGTTCGAGCGGCGTGTTCCACGCATCGCCCACCACGGCATTCTCGAAATCGCGGGCGTGTTCGCCTACGAAATAGCCGTCGGGCAGGTCAAGTCCCAGCGTGTGCGGGGAGCCGTCCACATCGTCGGACAGGTTGTCCGGTTCGCGTACCGCGGTGACGATTCCGTTCATCGAATCGCGCGTCTCCAGCCAGAAATTCGACGGCGCGGCGCTTTTCTTTCCCTCCGCCAGACGGGAGTCGCGGCTCGTCTCGTTGCATCCGCTGTATACGAGCAGCGCCGCGTAGCGGGCGCGCGTCAACGCCACGTAGGCGAGACGGCGTTCGTCGGCGTGCAGTCGGCGGCCGTATTCCTCCTGTTGCGTCAGGTACAGGCTTGCCGGATCCATTCCTTCCATATCGTCGACGGCCATGGTTCGCAAGGCGCCGAACACCTCGTCGTCGATCACTTCCGCATCGTCCAATCCGTCGAGCGATTCCACGGGATTGCCCCCGATGGGCGCGTCGTGCGGGAATCGTGGCAGGATATCCGCGTCGGCGCGCACCGGAACCGGCACCGCGGACGGGTCTTCCAGCCAAGTGTGGGCTTTTTCGAAGTATTCCGGCGGCTCCCATACGCCGTCGCGCCGACCGCCCGGATGGTCTTCGTCCGTTTTGACGCTCAGGTGGTCGCCTTGACTGGACGGGAAGGTGCCGTCGCGCATGCCGACCACGGCCACGGCGTCCCATTCCAGGCCTTTCGACTGGTGCACGGTCATGAGCACCACATCGACGGGGGTATCTGGTGCGGTGGCGTTGTCATCGGACGCGTCACGCAGCGAATCCACCCACGAGATGAACGCGCGCAGGCTTGGCGTGCCCTGCGCGGCGATTTCCTGCAAGTAGGTGTCCACCAGAGACAGCATCGCGTCGAGTGACGAAGCGGCATGCGATGCGGCACGATTGCCGGCATCCGGATGCCGCATCCGTTCGGCGAGCAGCAGGTCGATGTCCAGTCCGAGCGCGGTGATGGCCGTGCGTACCACTTCCGGCAACGGATGGCCGGCCGTGCGCTGCACCTGTTGGATGACGCGACCGGCGTGGATGACGCTCGCGGCTCCCGTACGGCTCAATACGCCGTCGACGAGGTGCCGCAGATCGCCGCGCAGCAGCACGTCGATCAGGAAGACGGCGTTGGGCACTTGGTCGCGGTAGGCGCGCACGGTGGCGCGGATGTCGGCGTCGGACGGATTCGCATCCGCCTCCACGATGCCGGCCGACACGAGCGCGCGGTAGCGTTGCGCGGTGTTGAGCCGTTCGGCAATGCCGGCGAGCGCCTGCAGATCGTCGGCGGACAGGCCGAATCGTGGTGTGGCGAGCAGCCGCATGAGCGCGGCGCTGTCGGTGTGGTCGCATACGACGTGCAGCAGGGCGAGGATGTCTTTGATTTCGGGACGTTCCAGGAGTGCGGCCTGGCCGACGACGAGTGTGGTGAGGCCGGCTTGTTCCAGTGCGTCCTCGTAGGCTGGCATCTGCGTTTTGGAGCGGAACAGGAGCGCCACGTGCGGACGGTTGTCTTTGGCTCCGTCGGCGAGCTCGTTTTCGGTTGGCGTGTGCAGTGCGATCGCTTGTTTGGCGAAGCGTACGATGGCGTCGATTTCCTGGCCGAATGTGGCGTAGCCGAGCACGCCGAGCGTACCTTCGGGGGCGTTGTCGATGTTGGCGAGCGGGGGCACGTCCACTTCGCGCATAAGCGAGCTGCCGCGACGTCTGGCGGGCAGGCGCAATGGTTTCGTCAGATTGTTGGCCGCTTCGAGCACCATGCGCGAGTTACGTCGGGTGACGGTCAGCGTGTAGGGCTTGTCGGTGGCGTCGTGGCCGAAGTCGTGTTGCAGCATGCGGAATGCGCCTGGGCTGGCTCCTCGCCATGCGTAGATCGATTGGAAGGGGTCGCCGACGGCGTTCACCGCGCTGCGATGGGTGGAATCGGCGTGGAACAGTGCGGTCAGGAGGGCCGCCTGCGTGGTGGAGGTGTCTTGGTATTCGTCGAGCAGCACGTGCGTGTAGCGTTTGCGGTAGGTGGCTCCGATGGAGGGGAATCGGGTGACGAGTTGGAATGCGGCGATGGTGAAGTCGCTGAATTCGGCCATGTTGAGGGCGCGTTTTTCGGCGTGGTAGTCGGCCACGAGGTCGAGTAGCAGGTCGCGTTTGCGGGCCGTGCCGGCCAATTGCGCGGTCTTGTAGACGCAGAGTTGGTGGCATTGGGCGCGGTATTCGCGCATGCGGGTTTCGAAGGCGGTGTCGGATTCCTTTTTCTTCTGTTTCGGAGCCTTGCCCACTTTCGGCTCGCCATCGGGAACGTCCTCGTCTTCAAGCGCTTTGGCCACTTGCGCCACGAACGCCTTATCCCATGCGCGCACGCGTTCCACGGCTTCGTCGAAGCTGGTGCAGTCGCTGCCGATCATGGCTCCTGCGATGGCGTTGGATAGGGTGAACACGTTGCCGGCGATGGTGGAGAATTTGCCGAGTTCGTCGCCGCCTTGGTCGAAGGCCATGAGCTGGTCCATGTGCTTGTCGAGCACGGTGTGGATGAGCTGCAGCGCTCCGGCTTCGCTCAATGGCTGCGTGTTTTGGTCGAAGCCGACGAGCAGGCCGTATTGGCGCACGATGGTTTGGAAGAACGCGTCATAGGTGGAGACTTCCGGTTTGAGGAAGGCGACGCGTGTACCGCGTCCGGCTTGGTTGCGTGTCACGGCAGCGGAGACGCGCGAAAGCAGTTCGGAGGCGGCTTTGCGTGTGAAGGTCAGGCCCAGAATCTTCTCGGGACTGATGCCCTGGTCGATGAGGGTGATGATGCGGCGGGTCATGGTGTAGGTTTTGCCGGAGCCGGCGCCCGCCACCACGACCACGTCCTCGTATGAGGGGGCTTGGATGACGGCGGCCTGTTCCGGACTGTCGGTGAATTTCGGCGTGGCGGCCGGCACAGTGCCCATCGCATCGCCCTTTGCTGTGGCCCCGTTCGTTGACATGCTTCCGTTCATACCGTTACTCCCGTTCATGCCACGGTCCTTTCGAATACGGTGTTCTGCTCGCCTTGGCAGGCCGGGCAGACCCCACTGCCGTACGTTCTGCAGTATCCGACGTGTTCCACGGTCGGACGCGCGGTGATGCGGGTGGCCCGGCTCGCCGCGGCCGCATAGAAGACGCGGGAGATCATGGTCAGCGACCATACCGTCATCTTCGACCGCGATTCCAGAAGTTGCTTCCAATGTTCTTCGCTGACCTGCGCCGGCCGTTCGACGTCGTCGAGGCCGCTGGTGAAGACGCTGGCCATTTTGGGCACGTATTTGCGGGGTATGAAATCGCCCGCGTTGATGCTTCCGCCGGCGAACAGCGCCTGCTGGTGGTACGCTTCGTCGCCTTGCCCTTTGCGTGGCGCGGGTGCCGCGTATTCCATGACGTGGAACAGGGCGCTTTGGGTGATGTCCGGCATGGCTGCGATCGCCTGCGCGCCGCGTTTTCCGCCGTGTTCCGGGAATGCGAGGCCCAGCTGGTAGCAGACGAGCTGCAGGTCGCTGAACAGGGAGCGTCCGTTTGGCACTTTGCCGGTTTTGTAGTCGATCAGCCGTACCTGTTCGCGGCCGTCTGCGGTACGGCGGTGTTCAAGACGGTCGATTCTGCCCGACAGGCGTACGGTGAGCCGGTCGCTCATGCCGGTTTCCGGCCAGCCGTCGACGAGCGCGCCCATGATGGCGATGAGTTCGTCGCGGGAGATCGGAGCGTTGCCGTCGATGGCGTTGTAGGCGTCGAGGATGTCGTCGAAGTCGAATCGCGCGGCGAACTGCCGTTCCGCTTCGGCATGGTCCAATGTTCCCACGGTGATGGTTTCGGTGTTGTTCGACGGGTATCCCGCACGGTTCGACTTGACGAAATATGTGGCGATGTTGCGCAATGCGACCGATGCTTTCGCGTCCTTGCCGAGCGCCTTGTACCGTTCCTCGGGGTCGTCGATGGCGTTGAGGTCGCCACGTAGGGTCTTGTATCGGCTGATCATCCATTGGGTGATTTTGTCGATGTTGTCCTCGTCGCTTACCGCGGTGTGGTTTTGGGGCAGGTCGAGGCCGGCTTCGGTGGCCTGTTGCGCGACGGCGTGGATGAGCGAGCCGAAGCTGGTGGCCGCGCTGCCCATGCGTGGGCCGGCGAAACGGTTCTCCAGCATCCAGCACACCGGGCACGCCCACAAACTGTCCACGGCGGATGGAGAAAGGGTGACCACGTCGGATTGGCCGTCCGTTTTTTCGATGGATTCCGGTTGTTCGATAAGCTTCGCCTTGTCGGCATGCTCCGTTTTTCCGTCAGATTCCATCTTGCCGTCGATTTCCGTCATATCGTCGGCTCGCGCACATTCCGTAAGGAACGCCCAATTGTCGGGATTCGCGGCGGCGATGCCATGCGATGCCAACAACGCCAAGGCTTGCGCGGCATCGCGCGCTTGGGGGGAATCGGCCGGCACATGGGCCAGCACGCTTCGCGCGGCGGCGACCAGGCCACGTGGGTCGGCCTCCAGTCCCGCGTATTCGCCGGCCTCGCCGACCGCCGTGTACACGCGTGTTTCCGCATCGGCATCCCGGTCGCGGTCGAACCATTCCGGCAGGTAGCCGTAGAGGAAGTCGGACGGCACATGGTCTTCGTTGAGGACCGCGCTTACCGTCACGCGCTCATCGGCGCGGGTGAGCGCCACAAGGAGGCTTTTCTGTTCGGAGGCGAGCACCGCGGCGAGCTGCGCGTTTTCGCGGCCTGCGGAGGTGACGATGTCGTCGGACAGTCGTCCATGCAGCATGATGTCGGCGAGCTCCTCCCCGCCGAACAGGGTGTTGCGCGGTGAGAGGTTCGGCCATTGGCCTTGTTGAAGCGCAGGCATGAATACTAGTTTCCAATGTTTTCCGGCAGCTCCGGCGGGCGTGGTGAGCGTCACGGCCTGATCGATCGGCGCGGTGTGCGCCAGGGAATCGGCTTCGATGGCGAGCGCGCGGACCTGTTCGATGAACGCGTCGATGGTGTGCGCTGCCGTCACGCCGTTCGATTCGCCGCCGGACGCGTAGCTGAACAGGCGCATCGCGGTGTCGAGCCGGTCGTTGGCCGCGCGGCCTTCGGCGTTGTTGCGCAACGCCGTTTTCTGCCAGATTTCGGCTTTGTCGAACGCCTGCCATGCACAGTCGAGCATGTATTGCGGTTCGTGGGATGTCAGGCGTGCCTCCGACCGCAGGGTATCGTCGAGCGCTTTCCACAGGCGTGCGAAGGCTTGCGCTTGGGGGTCTTTGCGGCCCAGTACGGAGGCGATCGCGTCGAGCACGCGGTCGGTGTCGCCTTCCAATAGCAGGATGTACAGCGCGTTCATGCCGAAGGATGGTTCGTCCGCGTCCTCAGCGGCACGCTCTCCCGTCATCAGCCGGTCGTCGGTGTCGATTGCCGGCAGGCCCATGTCGGCAGCGTTTTCCGTATCTGACGCCGATGCCGCCGCGCGTGCGGTGTGGAAGGCTTCGACGTAATCGTTCCAATCGTCGATCAACTGTGGCAGCAGCGCGCGTCCGGACGTGTCGGACGTGGTCGGATCGGCTGTATCGTCATGCAAAACCGTGGCCAGCGAGCCGAGCGCGTTCATCGCCGATTCGACCACGCACAGCCGAGCCGGACGTTCGCCGGGGGTGGTGATCAGCGGCGAGTTCATGATTGATGCGACGCGTGAGCGCACGTATGCGCCGGCCGTGTCGAGGTTCATGGACGAGGTGGCGATGCCTTGCCGTTTCAGTTCGGCCAGTTCGATCATGGAGAACAGGCCCTGCACGAACGGTTCGTCCTTGAGGGGGCGGGTCACGCTCGAATAGCGTACGGGCACGCCGTCGGCGCGTAGCCGTTCACCGAACGTGCGCACGGTGGCGTTGTCGTGGGCGATCACGGCCATGTCGTTCCAGTCGCGGCCGTGTTCGAGATGTTCGGTTTTGATTTTCCACACCACGTCGTCGAGTTCTTCGACGGTGGAACGGTACATCGCGGCTTCAAGACTGCCGTCGTGCGTCTCCGGTATGGCGATGGCCGGCATTTTGCCGGGGCGGTTCGCCAGCGCGTCGTCGGTCGATTCCGTGCTGGCGATGGTCAGGCTCACGCGGCTCGTCACCGCGGCCAGGTCCGTGCCTTCGGCCATATGGGACGGTTCCAGCCGTACCAGTCGCGCGCCCAATCGCGATTGCGCCATGTTGAACAAATATTCAGGGTACGATCCGCGGAACGTCTGCACCGCCTCGTCGGGGTTGCCGACGAGCAACAGTCGCACGCCACGGTTGCGCAATGCGGTGAGAAAGTCGAAACCGGCGAGTGTGGCGTCCTGGAAATCGTCGACGATGACGAGTTTCGGCAGGTCGGACGTTTCGGCTTCGTTCACGGCGGCCGCGGCGTCGATCATGAGCTGCGAGGCGTCGAGACGGTATTGGTCCGGATATGCCTCGTTGATGGCCTGGTTGTATTCGGCGCGCAGCGCGAAGGCGAGCCGCCATTGCACGCGCAGTCGTTCGCGTCGTTCGTCGAGCGCGCCGTGTTCGTCGGCAGCGCGGGCGATCAGCATGTCTTCGAGTTCCGGTTTCGCGCCGATCTCGTTCATGCGGGCAAGCATGTCGCGCAGCTGGTTGGCGAAGGCGTCGGTGGCGTCGTCCACCACCATGCCCGACCAGTCGGCGACCACGAAGTAGGTGCGCAATAGCGCGCAGGTGGAGCATTCGTCGCCGTGCTCGGCATGTTCGGCATGCTTGGCGAGCACGCGGCGGATGACCACGTCCTGTTCGGCCCCGTTGAGCAGTTTCGGCAGGGGTTGTCCGGCATGCGATCGCACGGCGGTCATGATGCGGAACGCGACGGCTGGCAGGGTGGTGACGGGGCGTGCCTGCGAGATCGCGGACAGTTCGCGGATCACGGTGTCGCCGAGCCGGTCGGCCACCTGTCTGCCGGAGACCGTCATCACGGCGTACGCGTCGCCATGCCGCTTCATCGCAGCGACCAGCATGTCCAGCGCGAACCGGGTCTTGCCGCTGCGGGGTGCCCCCGCAACCAATGTCGCGTCATCGAGATCGTCCACATCCATCATGTCTCCCCAGCTTAGCCGAACGGTCCGGCTACGAATCGCATATCATCGTCCGAAGCCGTCCTGAAAACGTCATCGTGGACACCGCCATCTTTATATATGGACATCGATACCCTCTACAAAGTTTTTCGGACACCGCCACCAATAAGATTGACTAGCGGCGCAGCCCGGGAAGGTTCAACAGCGAACAGACGGCCTGCCCATGACGACGAGTACGGTCGAAGCATAGACGCAACGCACGGAACCGGGCAGGAACTACAGGAAAGAGGAAGCATGGAAGCCTCAAGGAGCATTCCCCCTCAGATTCCCGGCTACACACTGATCAAACGGCTGGGCTCCGGTTCCGAAGCCGACGTGTACCTGTACCAGCAGCTTTCCCCGGCCCGTCAGGTGGCCATCAAAATCAGCAAGAACACGCTCGACCCACGTGCCGCGGTCCGCTTCCGTTCCGAAGCGAATTTCATGGGGCAGATCTCCACACACCCCTACATTCTTTCCGTCTATGAGAACGGCGTGACCGTCAACGGGCGCGGCTACACCGTGTTCGAATACGCTCCGGGCGGCAATTACAAGACGTTCCTCGAGCATGGCCGTCTCACCGCCGACCAGATGCTCACCGTCGGTATCGATCTGGCGAGCGCGCTGTTCACCGCGCATCGCAAAGGCATCATCCATCGAGACATCAAGCCCAGCAATATTCTCATCAACGCGCACAATATGCCCATGCTCGCCGATTTCGGCATCGCCGGGTCCGTCTATGGGCGTCCGGGTGTCGGCTTCACCATCGCGTGGGCCGCGCCGGAGGTGCTTGCCCAAGGCGGTGGCGGTAATGAATCGTCCGATATCTATTCGCTTGGCGCCACGCTGTTCGCCATGCTGATCGGCCAATCGCCGTACGAGTATTTCTACGCCGATGTGCTGGGCGATTCCCAACGGCAGGTGCGGGCCGAACGGCTCAAGTCCGTCATTCTCAACAATCCGCTGCCCAAGCTCAACCGTCCCGACGTGCCGGCCGAAGTGGAACGGGTGTTGCGTAAGGCCTTGAGCCGTACGCCCGAGGATCGTTACTATTCCGCGTTGGAGTTCGCGCGCGACATGCAGCGCGTGCAACAGGCCTTGTATGGCCGTGCCGTGCAGACCACCGTCGAGGGTGTGCCGGATTATCCGCAGAACATGTACGCGCAGACTTCCGCATTCGACCAGTCCGCCCCGGTTGCGAAACAGCATGCCCGGTGGGCGAAGCCGTTGGCCGTCACGGTTGCTGCGGCCGCCGTGGTCGTGATGGCGTTGGCGTTCGTCACCGTCGTCATGCCGAATATGGATGCGTCCTCCGACAACAGCAAGGTGCAGGTGCAGAACCATGGCGCCCAGAACCATGCCGAGGACGATCCCGATTCGGCGATCACGTCGGGCAGTGTGCCGAGCGTGCAGGATCTTACGGGCGAATACACCGCCGACGGCAAAGTGCGGTTCACATGGGTCAATCCTTCGCCGAAGGATGGCGATTCGTACGCGTGGTCGCTGGTCGGCGATTCGGGAACCGACCCGAACGCGCAGGGCACCACCACGGAGTCGACGAGTATCGAAATCGATCCGGCCGACGGCGCGCAGACGTGCGTGCAGGTGAGTCTGGTTCGCGCGGACCGGCAGATGTCCGAGAATCCCATGATCGCGTGCGCGGCCAAGCCGTGAGTTTGCGACCGGATGCGGGTGACATGAACCGATACGAACCAATACAGCCCGGCATGCATGCGGGCAAACAGGTAGGCGCATGCGGTTGGATGCGCGGTCAAGCAAAGTTTGGGCACAATCAGGGAAGAGCCAGTCGATGAGCAAGCATAGGAACGCCGAGAACCAGTCGGCGCAATCGTACGAACGGCAGTTGCGATTCGGGTCGATGCTGCGCAAGCTGCTGCCTTCCGGCAGTCGCCGGTGGATCACGCCGATCGTCATGCTGCTGCTGTTGCTGGGCATCGTCGCCGGAGCCGTCATCGTCAGTTCGGTGACGCAACGTCACGTGCAGCTCGACGATGGCACCGTGTGGGTCACTTCGCTCAAGGACCGCAAGGCCGCCCGTTTCAACGTGCGCAACCGGGACGCCGACGCGGGCGTCGCCTCCACTGCGGCCCGGTTCGACGTGGCCCAGCATGATGGCTCCACCGTGATCTCCGAAGGTACGAAGGCCAGCAACATCGAGGCCTCCACCGTCAGCGAAAGCGGCAACACCACCATCAAATCGGATATGCGGACCGTCGTCGGAGGCAACACCGCGGCGTTCATCAACGTCAAGACGGGCAATGTGTGGGTCGGGTCCGCCGATGATGTGAAATCCATGAATCCGACCACCGATTCGCCGAAGATGAAGCTGGGGTCGGGTGGCCGTATCGCGGTGACGCATGACGGTGTCGTCTACGGCTACCGCACGTCCGACGGCGCGGTGCTCAGTGTCGACGGACCTCAGGGAACACCCGGCAAGGATGCGACGATCAAGGGCGCCACGAATGTCGAATCGTTCACCGTGGTCGGCAAGACGCCGGTCGTAGCCGGTGCCGGCAAGGTGTTCTGGCCGAAGGGCAGCGCGGATATCGGCCTGCAGGGTCAGGCGACGTTGCAGGCGCCGTCCACGGATGGCAGGCAGACTGGCTGGGTGGCGGTTTCCACGCCGCGGGGCATCGCCATGGTCGATTTGGGCAGCAAAAAGGTCACGCAGCTGCCGAATGCCGGCAAGGGCGATGCCGCGCAGCCGGTGTCCACCAATGGCTGCGTGTTCGCCGCGTGGGCGCAGAAGGCCAACAATTACATCAGGGTGTGCGCGGCGAACGACAAGGACGCACAGTTTTCCTCGTTGGAAGATGTCAATCCCACCTCGCAGCTCGTGTTCCGCACCAACCATCGTCTGGTGGTGCTCAACGACGTGGTCAACGGCAATGTGTGGAATCCGCAGGAGTCCACCAAGGTCATCAAAATCCAGTGGAACAAGGTGGAGACCAAGCAGTCGAAGCAACAGCAGCAGAACAACGACAGCGCCAACAACCAGCACAATTTCAGCAAGAACTGTTCGGCGCAGTCGGGGCAGATCAAGGCCGTGGACGATTCGTTCGGCGCGCGCGTGGGATCGCAGCAGATTCTCGACGTGTTGCGCAACGACGAGCAGACCGACTGTTCCGTGCTGCGCATCACGTCGGTGAGCGCTCCGGATGGCGCGAACATCACCGTCTCCCCCGTGTATGACGGCCGGTATCTGCAGCTCGACGCCTCCGGTGCCGCCGCGGGCAACGTGTCCTTCAGCTATGAGATTTCCGACGGACGCGGGCAGACGTCCAGCGCCACCGTGTCGCTCACGCTGGCCGGCGGCGACGACCATGCGCCGCTGCAGAGCGACACTCCGCCGGAAATCGACGTGGAGCAGGGTGCTTCGTACACCGCGAACGCGTTGGGCAGCTTCTCCGACCCCGACGGCGATCCGCTGACCTTGGTGTCGGCATCGCCGCAGAACACCGATCAGGTGACGGTGTCCACGCGAGCCGACGGACAATTGGTCTTCAACGCCGGTTCGATGTCGTCCGGCAGGGCGGGCATCGAGGTCACGGTGTCCGACGGCCAGCAGACCGGCACCGGCATGATCTACTTCTCCGTGAAACCGGCGAACACGCTGGGCGCGGTCATCGACCCCGTGGTCAAACAGACCCGACACCCGCACCACCATCGCGCTCAAACCGTACGTGCACGGCACGTCCGTCGAACCGGCCGAATTGACCGCGGTGGAGACGCCGTCCGGCGCGGCCACCACCATGAACGCCACCGACATGTCGATCACGTTCACCGCCTCCAATCCCGGCACCTACTATGTGCCGTACACCATCACGCAGGGTTCCATTCCGTCGACCGGTCTGGCTCGTGTGGAGGTGCAGGCGGTGGCCGGAGACGCCGCCAAGCCGATCGCGGCGAACGATGTGGCGCTGCTCGGTGCGGACAATACCGCGATCGTGGAGCCGCTTGCCAACGACGTCGACCCGATGGGCGGCGTGCTGTCGGTGACCAGCGTCACCGCGGACGCGCAAAGCGGCATCAAAACCGGTGTGGTGAGCAACAAGCGCGTCTATATCACCGCGCGTCAGGTGCCTACCGAGCCGGTGCGGATCTCCTACACCGTGGCCAACGCGGCCGGATCGTCGACCGGCGTCATCGTCCTGCAGCCGCCGGCGCTGACCACGTCGAATTCCGTGCCCAAGGCCGAGAACATCACCACACAGGTGCGCACCGAAGGCATCGTTTCCGTGGACGTGCTCGACCATGTCACGTATTCCGACGGCACCACGGTGAGCCTGCAGAACGATTTGCAGTATGACAAGAACACGTTCAAGGGTCTGGTGTTCGTGTCCGGCGACACCGTGCGCTATCAGGCCACCAGACAAACCGGCTCCTTCCCCGTCACCTACACGGTGAAGGACAATCTCGGCAACGCGGCCTCGGCCACCATCACCATCAACGTGCATCAGAAGGACGCGTCCAACAAGGCGGCTCCGACACCGTCCGACGTCGAGGCGCAGGTGGCGGCCGGTCAGAAGGTGCAGATTCCGATCACGCTCACCGGCATCGACGCTGACGGCGATGACGTGCAGCTGCTCGGCTTGGGCAACAAAGCGCCGAAACTGGGCCGTATCAGCGAGGTGGGCGCCACGTATCTGGTGTATGAGGCGTATGCCGATTCGTCCGGAACGGACACGTTCTCCTACGCCGTGGAGGATTGGACCGGTCAGAGGGCCACCGCGCAGGTGCGTGTGGGCGTGTTCAAATCCGGAGCCGATTCGGGTGTGTACGCGCGCGACGACGAGATCACGCTGCGTCCGAACACCGCGGCCACCGTGCCGGTGGCGCAGAACGACATTTCCGGGGACAATACTGATCTGACCGTGGCCAAGGACGTGGAATCGCAAGGCATCGACGGCATTCAGGTCGTTGACAACATGCTGTCGTTCACCACGCCGAAGCAGGCGGGCACGTATTACGTGGTCTACACCGTCAAGGACAAGGCCGGCCTGTCCGATTCGGCGACGTTGACGGTGAATGTCGACGAGAACGCCGCCATCGACCCGCCGACCGCGTACGATTACCGTGTTCCGGCCGCCGCCACGATCGACAAGAAATCCGTGGACGTGGACGTTTCGCAGTGGATCGCCAATCCGTCCGGCACCGCCGACGAGCTTCAGGTGGGCGTGGATCCTTCCGCGACCGACCATGCGCATGTCAAGGGCGGCAAGGATTCCACCATCATCACCGTTGATCTGACCGACGAGGCGCGCGCGGTGCCGTACACCGTCACGAACACGACGTACGGCATCACGTCCACCGCGTTCATCCAAGTGCCCGCATATGGCGTGTTTCCGCCGGTTCTGCGTCCGAAGGCGCCGGCGTTGAAGGTCAATGCGCGTGAGACCATCACCATCAACATCGCCGACTACGTGCGTGTGGGCGCGGGCAAGACCGCGTATGTGGACGGCGCCGATTCGGTGAGCGCCACGAAGGCCGCGGACGGCGACCTGTACGTCAACGACCAGACGTTGAGGTTCACCGCGCCGAAGGATTACGCGGGTCCCGCGTCCATCACCTTCACCGCGGTGGACGGCAAGCGAGACAAGAACGACAAGGTAAAGATCGTCAATTCGGCGGTGCTCACGCTTCCGATCACGGTGATCGGACGTGAGGTTCCGCCGCCGACGTTCTCATCCTCCACCGTCGATGTGGTGGCCGGCGAGAAGGCCACTACCATCGATCTGACGGCGCTGACCCATTCGGCGTCGGGCCTGTACGAGGATGAGAAGCAGTACTCGTATTCCGGCGGCGTGAATTCCGGCAGTGTGGATGCCAGAGTGTCTCCCTCCGGCACGTTGACCGTGTCCGCGGACAAGACGGCCACGCCGGACACCACAGTGAGCGTGCCCGTCTCGATCAAATATGCGAAGGGTACGGTGAGCGCCGGTATGACCGTGCGCGTCACCGCGTCCAACAGGCCGCTCGCCCGTGTCACCGAGAAGACCGTGAAAATCAAGGCCGGTTCCAGCGAGCAGGTGAATCTGCTGTCCGACGCGTACAATCCGTTCCCCGACACTCCGCTGACGGTGACCGGATGCACGTCCGATGGCGCGTCGAAGCTGACGGTGGATTGCCCGTCCAACGGCTTGGTGTCCATCAGGGCGGCTTCCGACATCGGCGCGAACACCAACAAGGTGGTCGTCACCGTGCGCGACGCCACCAAAACAAAGGAACGTGAGGTGACCGGCACCATCAGCGTTTCGGTGATGGACAAGCCTGATGCGCCGCTGCTTTCCGCAGTGTCCGGCGACCCGCAGGATGGCGCCGTGAATCTGAGCTGGACGGCCGGTTCGGCCAACGGCAGCCCGATCACCGAATACAAGGTGATGTGGGGCGGAGACGCGTCCGGCGAGCGCTCGTGCGGGCAGAAAACCTCCTGTCTCATCGACGGGTTGAAGAACGGCAAGACCTACTCGTTCAAGGTGCAGGCCAGGAACGAGGTCGGCTGGTCCAAGGATTCCAACGCCGTCGAGGGCACGCCGGACAAGCTGCCTGATGCGCCGACGGATGTGACGGCCAGTGTGAAGGGCAACACGGTGAGCGTCACGTGGAAGGCTCCGGACGGCAATTTCTCGTCGGTGGACAATTACGAGGTGACTTTGTCCGGCAGGAACGCGCCGTCCAAGCAGACGACAAATTCCACCGGAATCGATTTTGTTTTCGATAACAACGCGATTTCCGACGGCGACTCGTACACAGCGACGGTACGCGCCCACAACAAGGTGAATTGGAGCCAACCGTCCAAGGCGTCCGACGCGGTCAAGCCGTGGGGCAAGCCCGATGCGCCGAAGATCTCCGTGACGAACGACGACACCACGGGAACCGTCACCGTCGAATCCGTGGGCAACACCCGCAACGCGGGATGCAAGGCCGTCGAGATTTCCGGAGATGTCAGCGCAAGCATCGACGGATGTTCCGGATCCTACGATTTCAAGATTCCGGACCATGATCTCAACACCAGGGAATACACCATCAAGGCGGCGGTGGTCGGCAAGGAGAAAACGACCAGCGACGATTCGACCGTGCGTTTCACACCGAAATACGCGGTGAAGGCGCCCGAATCGGTCAGCGTCAAGGGGCATGACGACGTGTGCGTAGTCAATTGGAAGGAGAACGGCCACGCCGACGGGTTCACGGTGAGCGCGGACGGACTCGGCTCCTACCATGCCGGTGCTTCCGAACGATCGCACGATTTCCCGCTCAAGGAATGGCAGTCCTGTTCCTCGGGCTCCGTCACGCAGCATTTCAATGGCGCGGCAAGCACCTCCAAGTCCGGCAGGGCCGATCCGGCATACGTCCGCAAGGTGAAGGCCGCCGTCAAGGCGCCGATGCTGACGTGGGACGCCAATGATCCGAACATCATCAAGGTCAGCGGCGGATCGGTGAACATGTACGGCCAGCCCGGCAAAACCGTGATCACCTTCACCGCGGACGGCAAATCCTATGACGTCGCCTGGGCATTGGGCTCCGACAAACTGAACGTCAAGGACGTGCTGCCGACCGGAGCCGATTACGCGTGGAAGGCGAAGGTGGTGGGCACCGACACCGCGCTCAACAACGAGGACAATGGCGGCACACTGCTGGACCATGACAGGTACAAGACTCCCACGCCGAAACCCGAACCGTCGGAACCTTCAGAACCATCAAAACCGTCGGAGCCATCGGATTCTGACGCGTCCACGGAAGGCGAAGCGGCCACGCGGAATGACCGGCCTGTGGCATCCTCCGTCGCCCTGTCCACCGTCGACGGCGCATCCAAGCCTTGGATCCGCGGCCTGGCCTACTACGCCAGATGGTGAAACGGACGATCACAGCAATCGCAAACACAACGAACCATCCACACGAGCAACACAACAAGCAAGGAGCAACCCATGAGCAACGATTTCGATGACGCCACCCAGCTGGGTTCCATCGGCCATAATCCAAACGTTCCCAGCCAACCCGGCCAGCAGCAGCCGGCGTTCCACACGCCGAATCTGCCGGAGCAGCCGCAAGCCGATGAGGATCCGGAGGGCACGCTGCTGAGCGCGCACGGCACCGCCCAACCGGC
>ENA-ORRH01000750-ORRH01000750.1-human-gut-metagenome-genome-assembly--contig:-NODE-750-length-20758-cov-3.53263_pt1 | contig 20758 bp, 14 predicted proteins | sample MGYA00242173_ERZ509130 | MGnify/ENA primary metagenome ERZ509130 (study PRJEB26280, sample SAMEA2338633) | human gut metagenome | biome: human gut; feature: human-associated habitat; material: faeces... | reverse complement strand
CAGAAAAAGCAGGACTACGCTGAGTACCGTCAGATCAGAAAAGAGAAAGAAGAATTGCTGATTGCCAAGCGGACGGTTGAAACGATTCTGAATATTGACAGACAGAAAGAGCAGGAAAAAGAACAAGAGAAAGAAGAAAAGGAAAAGAAGAACTTCCGTTAAAGCAAAAAGCCACGGTCTGCACTCCCCCAAAGGGTGCGGATCGTGGCTACTTTTTTATTTTTCGACCTCAGCGCTTTCAGCCATTTTAATAATTTCAGAGTCGTCAATTTTGCTTGGCTCATACTCCAGAACATAGGTGATTTCGGGAGAATATGTCCAGCAGAGGAACGCCTTGTCATCTTTTTTATAGAGGGCGCCATACCAATCCTTAATCATCATTTCTTCGCAGCTGTCCATGCTATCGACCGGGAAAAGCACCCCAAGAGCTTCTGTGTGCAAGCCGGTGATCTCAGCTGGATCGCCATCATAAAATGTCGTTTTCAAAATGCGGTAGTAGATGGTTCGGTCTTTATCGGTCTGATCTCCGTAAGTAAGCGTTGCTGCGAGTTCTGTTTTGGTGACTTTCTTTACATCTTCTCCAAGAACTTCTTCAGCGCTTTTTTCAAAACGGTCAGCAAATTCATCGAAGTCCATTTCCTTTTTCTGATGTGAAGTCACCGCAATTATGATTCCAACTGTCACAACAAGAATGACGGCAAAAAGAATAGCTATTCGTTTCTTTTTATTCATGTTCTTCCTTTCTGAGAAAAATAAAGCGAAGTCAACGAGGTACATCTGTCAGATTCATGATCTTTGCATCTGCCTTTTTTGCATATTGCATGGTCTGATAAGCTCCGCCAGAATTGTGTTCTATGCAGAAAATAACTAAATCCGACCGGTCAACCATGGATCGATTTCTGACTTGATGGGCGGACTTGAAGTGCTTTTCTGCGGATTCGAGACAGATTTCAATTTCATCATAATACTCATGAAAAGACTCCTCGTTGTTCCGGTATTCCGCCGTCATATATGGCAGTACAAGAACGAGAGAACTGTTGTCATCACGGATGGTTCGCTTGCATCTGCGAACCGTTGATGAAACAAGCTGATCAAATTCTCCGTCTCGCCCAACAAGGAATTCGACATATTCTTTGGTAAGAAGCAGCTCACGGATGATTGATTCCAACTGTCGCTCAATCAAAAACGGATCATCAACTTGTCTGTGTCCAAAGAAACTGACAGCGAATAAATTCATAGAAATCTCTCCTTTGGAGATGCTTAGTACTGGAATCACCAATCAAGCCAAGATATTGATAATTATATCACCAATACAAGAAAGGATAAAGAGAAAATTCGTTTTCTCGCTACCAACGTCGCCTTCCGATTCATACTACAATAGTTGAGGAAGGAGGGACAGGAATGGCCAACACGCAGTATGATGAATTTATTCGTATCAGGATTACAGAATTAAGAATAGCAAAGAATATTTCCGAACACAAAATGAGCTTGGATTTGGATAAGAGTGGCTCATACATTCGTGGAATAACCAGCGGAGCAGCCTTGCCGTCTCTCAGGGAACTGTTCAATATCATCTCGTATTTTGATATGACACCGGCAGAATTTTTCGCCCCGCTGGACGATGCGAATACCCCGTATCGTGAATTGTGCGAGAAGCTGAGAACCATGAATGAGGAAGAACTCGAAAAGGTCAGCACCTTTATTGGCTGGATTGAGAAGAAAGAATAATCAAATGGAATTAAGATTTTAACCTGGATGCCAAATGGCAGTCCAGGTTTTTTCTTTCTCAGGAAAGCGTTCAGAATGAACGAGCAGCCGGTATCGTAGATACCGATCAAAGGGGATTGGGGATGCTTCCCCAACAAGCAAATTTGCGAAGATTGCACCGAAGGGAAAATCGAGAAAATGAGTGAACCTGTACAGGTTTACACTGCTTGCCAATTTGTGAGATCCCAGTATTCCCTGCTTTCGTAGCCTTCTTTGTATACTGACTGCAATATATAAAAGATTTGCCGTGACATAAAATATATAATCACCAAATAATCAATAAAAACTTTGCAAAGTGCAAGTCATTTCGTTGTATTTCGAGGCTGTATGTGGTATCATTAGCATTGGAATGATTACGAATAGTTTTTGTGAAACGAGGTGCATCCATGATGGTAAGCTATAATAAGCTCTGGAAACTTCTGATTGATAAGCAAATGAAGAAAAAAGATTTGGGAGATGCTGCTAATGTCAGTGCAAACACTCTGGCAAAGATGGGACGAAATGAATTAGTCTCCCTTGATGTGCTGGTTCGTATTTGCCGTGCGTTGCAGTGTGACATCGGAGACATTATGGAAGTTCTCCCGTGAGTCCGTTCTATTGGACAGGCAATAAGATAGAGTATTATAGGAGAATTATGCGATGAATGATATAACCGCTTACAGTGCCGGTCTGATGTCACAGTCTTTCTGGTTTCTTGAATTTAAGAAAGTGGTCAGACTCAGACAGGACGGACTTGGCTACGATGAAATAAAAAAGAAATGTATGGAAGAAAATCTTTTCGGTGCTGCCAAAGAGTATCGTGCATTAAGAATGGCCGGGTACATTATCACCCGTGTAAAAGCAATGGATGATAGAATGGTCGAACTGTTTTGTTCCTCCGATCTGGCAACACAGAAGTTAATCAACCTCGTTACCATTCTTAGAACAGACCGACTGTTTTTTGAATTTGTCTATGAGATATATAGAGAAAAAGTGATTTTAGGAATCGGTGTCATGGAGGATGCAGATGTAAATGTGTTCTTCACCAGAAAAGAAGCACAGAGCGATTTGATTGCTGGTTGGAAGGACAGCACCAAGAAGCATTTGCGTTCCTGCTATCTGAACTTTATGGCCGACGCCAATTTGTTGACAGTGATAGAAAAAAAGAAAACCATCACTCCTCCGATTTTGGATATTGCTCTGGAGCGTTATCTGCAATCTGTGAATGAGGAAGTTATGGTAAAAGCTCTGACGGGGGTGAATTAACAGAATGACTCTTGAAGAAAGATTGAATAAGGCAGAAGCTATGATGAAGAAACCGTCCTTCCGTCAGAACAAAGGACTTGGCAACGAGGTCGGATATTATATCTTTGATTATCCAGCCGAACAGGAAATGTTCGTGCGTGAAAGGATTGAGTATATCCGAAAAAAGAATGAGCATTCAGCTGACGAATATCGTATCGTGGTGTTTGACCTTTACGAGATTGTCATTGAAATATTAAAAGACAAAGGTTACTTGGAAAAGTGTTTTGAGTTTGAGCGGAAAAAAGGCTTTGACCGTATCACGAAGTCTGTCGGCAACATGCTTCGCATTACTGCCAAGGACAGCCTGATTGTAAAATACATTCAGGAGCATACCCCGGAAAAAGCGATTGTCCTGCTTGTGGGTATCGGAAAGTGTTATCCGATTCTCCGTTCTCATACAGTGCTGAACAATCTCCATCAGGTGATTGACGGTGTTCCGGTCGTGATGTTCTATCCCGGAAAGTATGACGGACAGGAACTGGTGCTTTTCTCAGAAATAAAAGACGACAACTACTACCGAGCTTTCAAGCTCGTTGAATAAGAGGAGTGAACACGATGAAGATTAAGCAGATGTTCGCCAAGCCGATTGATCGTGACATGAAGGGTGTTATCAAAGTCGGTCAGGACGATAATATCAATATCCAGCAGGAACTGGAAGAATATGTTGTAACCCGTGAATTACAGAAACACTTCCGTGATTTCTTCGATAGCTATAAGCGTGGCATTACCGGTAACACCGATAAGATGGGTGTTTGGATTTCCGGTTTCTTTGGAAGCGGTAAATCTCACTTCCTGAAAATCCTCTCTTATCTGCTGGAGAACAAAACCGTAAATGGCAAGACTGCACTTCAATACTTTGAGGAAGATTCTAAAATCAAAGACCGCATGGTTCTTGCTGACATGAGACTGGCTGCAACGGTTCCTACCGATGTAGTTCTGTTCAACATCGACTCTAAGGGTGAACAGAGTGGCAAGCAGGACAAGGATGCCATCGTTTCTGTTTTCCTGAAAGTGTTCAATGAAATGCAAGGCTTCTGTGGAGCTATCCCTTTCCTGGCTGACCTGGAAAGAAAACTTTCCGAAGAAGGTCGCTATGAGGAGTTCAAAGAAAAGTTTGAGGATTCTTTCGGAACGGAATGGACAGAAGCGAGAAATGATTTTGACTTTATCCAGGACGACATTGTTGAAGTGCTGGCTGATATGGACTTTATGAGTGAAGAAGCTGCTCGTAACTGGTGTGAAAGAGCAACCACTGAGTATTCCATCAGCATCGAACGCTTTGCCGATCTGGTTAAGAGATACATCGACCGTAAGGGAAACAATCATCATGTGGTTTTCCTTGTTGACGAAATCGGTCAGTACATCGGTGACGATTCCAAGTTGATGCTGAACCTTCAGACAGTAACCGAAGATTTGGGAACCGCCTGCAAGGGTAAAGCGTGGATCATCGTCACCAGCCAGCAGGATATTGACTCCATCACCAAAACTAAGGGCAACGACTTCTCTAAGATTCAGGGTCGTTTTGATACCAGACTGTCCCTGTCCTCTGCCAATGTTGATGAAGTTATCCGTGAGAGAGTTTTGAAGAAAACAGAGTCTGCCAATGAGACCCTGTTCCTCTACTATGATGATAAAGAGACCATCATTAAGAACCTGATTCTGTTCAATGATGGCGTTGAGAAAAAATTGTATGCGAACCGCAGCAACTTCGCTGAGGTTTATCCGTTCATCCCTTACCAGTTTAATCTGCTGGGCAGTGTGCTTACTTCTATCCGTACTCACGGTGCATCCGGTAAGCATCTGGCAGAGGGTGAGCGTTCCATGCTGGCTCTGTTCAAAGAGTCTGCTGTTAAAGTAATGGAAAGAGAACCGGGTACGATTGTACCTTTCCATCTGTTCTACGATGCGTTGGAACAGTTCCTTGACCATTCCCATAAGGGTGTTATCTCCCGTGCATTGGATAACGATTATCTGAATCCGAACCATGCCGAGGAGTGCTTCGATGTCAATGTCCTGAAAACCCTCTTTATGATTAAGTATGTCAAGGAGATCAAGTCCAATCTTGAAAACCTGACGAGCTTGATGGTCAGCGATATTGATGATGACCGCATGGAGCTTTCTCAGAAAGTTGAGGACGCTCTGAAGCGTTTGGTTCGCCAAACTCTCGTCCAGAAAAATGGAGACCTATATGTTTTTCTGACTGATGAAGAACAGGAAATCAACCTTGCAATCAAGAATCAGCCTGTGGATGCCGGTGAAATTACTGCCAAAGTATCTGAACTGATTTTCGACGGATTGTTTGATGAAAAGAAATACCGTTATCCTGCTTTCAACGGTCGTTACGCATTTGGTTTCAATCAGATTGTGGATGACAAGCCTTACAAGGCAGGACAGAGTTATGATATTACTCTGAAAATCCTGACTCCGAACAGTGATGAAATTGCAGACGAGACCACTATGAGAATGTTGTCTGCACAGAGCCGTTGTGTCCTGGTCGTTCTTCCTGATGATAGAACTTTCCTGGATGAAATTCAGTCCTCTTTACAGATTGAAAAGTTTATCCGTTTCGATGCAACCAATACCGTCACCAAGTATGAGCAGATTAAGGAAGCTAAGAAAGTGGAACTCCGTGAACGCAGTGCGGCAGCTCGCCTATTCCTGGAGGAAGCTCTGAAATCCGCAACCATCTATGTGAATGGTGATCGTGTGCAGACCACATCCAAGGATGTCTCTGCCCGTATCAATGAAGCCATTGGCAAGTTGGTCGGAACCGTATTCCACAAGCTCTCCTATATTGATACTGCAATGAGTGAGTCTGACATTAAGAGACTCTTTACTGATAATGGAAAGCAGCTGACTTTGGCTGGAACTACAACCACTCCGAACAGCCTTGCTCTCCATGATGTGAACGACTATATCAGTGTAAATACTTCCCGCCATACCAAGACTTCCATGAAGTCCTTGTTGGATCGCTTTATGAAAGCTCCTTATGGATTTATTGAAGCTGATGTGCAGTGGCTGGTTGCAAAACTGTTCAAGGATGGCGATATTGCTTTCTTTGTAAACAGCGAGTCTGTGTCTCTGCTCTCCAAGAGCATTGATGAGATTGTACGCTTCATTACCCGCAAGGAGTTTAATGAACGCCTGATGACTGAGAAGCGTGTCCGTGCCAGCGAGAAACAGAAAAAGTCTGTCCGTGAAGTGATGAAGGAACTGTTCGGTATTGCTCCGTCCAGCGACGATGACGATGCTGTTATGGGCAGTTTCCTGAACTACGCTGGTGGGCTGAAGAACGAACTTGAAAAGCTGGAAATCCATTATAAGAATCAGCCGTTGTACCCTGGCAAGGCTCTGGTCGCACAGGGAAAGAAGCTGATGACTGATGCTCTCCAGCTAAAAAATGCCAATGAGTTCTTCGCTGCGGTGGACAGAAACCGTGACGATTATCTGGACTTCGCAGAAGATTTTGAGCCTGTCAGAAAATTCTTCAACGGCGATCAGGTGGCAATTTTCGACAGAGCTATCCGTCTGATGGCAATTTATGATGACAGCCGTACTTTCATCGTAAATGACGAGATTGAATCCACCGTTGGTCAGGTAAAGGATATTATGAAGAAGCCTGCTCCTTATAGCGACATCTTCAAGCTGCCGGGTCTGCTGGATACTTACATTTCGGCTTACAGCACTTTGCTGACTGAAATGGAAAAACCTATCCTGGCTGCGATTGATGAAGCCAGAGCCAGAGTATTTGGTGAACTGAAAGGCAAACTCTGCGAGGACTCTCTCCGTCAGAAGTTTATCGACCGTTTCAGTGATCTGTATGAAAAAGCTACCCACTGCAACAATGTAGCTACTTTGCAGAATATCAAGGTCGAAGCGGATGCTTTGAAAGTTCGCTGCCTGAATGAAATCTCTACTGCGGAGAATAAGCTGCTTGCAGAGAAAGTAGCTGAAGAAGCCAGAAAACAGGCTGAACAGCAGAAAGCACAGCCTGACCATGTTACCGAAGAACCGGCTCCTTATGTAGCTCCTGCTCCTGCACCGAAGATTAAGAAACAGCGTACTGTCAGCATCAAGTCCATCAATACTGAAACTACTTGGCAGATGGAAACCGCTGACGATGTAAAGAAATACATTGCCGAGCTGGAGAGAAAGCTCCTGGCACAGCTGGAGGAAGATACTGTCCTTCATGTTGAGTTCTAAGCGAGAATGGAGGTATTGCTATGAATAAGACAGCAATAAAAAACTTCTCAATTTGGGCGAGAAATAAGCTGATTGAGGATATTACATACAAGGCTGGACTGATTGGCGTGAGCGAAAAAGGTATTGCACAGCCCCTTTCTCAGTCCACCAAAGACTTGCAGTTCTTTGACATTGGTACAAAGGACTATGCCCAGGTTGCCGGCAAGGAGATCGAGCAGCGAAACGGTTTGGTAAAGGTAATCAAAGAAAAAGAGCGTGACCTGAAATACGCTGATGCTTTCAAGGCAGTTATCGAAGAAATCGCCTACACATGGTTCAACCGTCTGGTTGCTATTCGTTTCATGGAGGTCAATGACTACCTCCCTTCCCGTGTCCGGGTACTTTCTTCTGAGAATCCTGCAAAGAACGAGCCTGACTTCGTGACTACTCCGTTTGATACCGACTTGGAGTTCACTCCTGCCGAGCAGGATAGAATCATGCAACTGAAAGACGAGAACAAGCTGGATGAGCTGTTCCGTATGTTGTTTATTAAGCAGTGCAACAAGCTCCATGAGATTCTACCGGATATGTTTGAGAAAACTAATGACTATACAGAACTTCTTCTCACAATATCATTTACAGATAAGGAGGGGTTTGTATGCCATTTGGTGAATGACATTGCAGAGGACAACTGGCAAGAACAAGTCGAAATCATTGGATGGCTTTATCAGTATTATATTTCTGAAAAGCATGAAGAAGTTGTAAATGTACTCGGAAAGAAATCGGTAAAAAAAGATGACATTCCAGCAGCGACGCAGTTGTTTACAACAGATTGGGTTGTTCGCTATATGGTGGATAATTCTCTTGGCAGATATTGGGTTGAGCGTCATCCTGAAAGTAATCTGGCTGAGAAACTGGACTTCTTTGTGAAGTCTAAGAACAGACAAATTCAGTATATCAACGAGAAAGTCGAACCCCAGGAGCTTACTTTCTTTGACCCTTGTATGGGTTCCGGTCATATTTTGGTGTACGCCTTTGATGTTCTGATGGAGATTTATCGTGAGTGCGGTTATGCAGATCGAGATGCTGTTTCGGAAATAATGCAGCATAATCTTTTTGGTGTTGATATTGATGACCGTTGCTCTCAACTGGCATATTTCGCCTTAATAATGAAAGCTCGTAGCTATGACCGTAGATTTCTCTCCAGAGAAATTAAACCTAATGTCATGGCAATCCAGGAAAGTAATGGTATCAGCTCTTTTGGTAGATCCAAGAATACCCCTGATGCAAGCATGAACAAAATTGGCGAGGATCTGATTGATGTGTTCCGCCATGCAAAAGAAATCGGCTCTTTGCAGACAGTTGAACGGCGTGATTATGCAGGTTTTAAGAAGTATCTGACTACCTGCGTTGACAATGCTGTTATTGACATTGAGTTTGCGTTGTGGCAAGCGGAAGTCCTCCCTGTAATTGAAAAGTTAGCAAGTCAAGCAGATATTTTGTCTAAAAAGTATGCTGTTGTCTGCACCAATCCACCGTACTTAAATAAAATGGAAGGTCATCTTAAGGATTTTGTTGTTGACCGATATAAGCCGTATTCTGGTGATTTATTCAGTGTATTCATGTATCGTAATTTTGGTTTTTGTAAAGACGATGGATATTCTGCATTTATGACACCGAATGTATGGATGTTTATTAAGTCTTACGAACAGTTACGAGAGTATATAATTAAGCAAAAATCTGTTTCCACCTTAATACAAATGGCAAAAGGTGCATTTTATCGAGAGGCAACTGTTGATGTTTGTTCTTTTGTGCTACGAAATCAAGGAGCAAATAAGTATGGTACATTTATCAGACTTGAAGATTTCAAAGGTGATATGGATGTACAAAAAAAAGCATTGCTTGATTTAATGAAAGCAAACAATAAATATATCTTTGCAAAAGACATTAGGAAATTTTTAGAAATTGAAGGAATGCCTTTCGCATATTGGATTAGTGACATTACAGCTTCAGCATTTAAGCTTCCAACTACTATTGGGAAAATATCTCCGCCGAAACAAGGTCTTGCAACTGCTGATAATGACAGGTTTTTAAGACTTTGGTTTGAAGTTGATATTCATAATATCGGATTTGGCTGTACTGATACAGCCAGTGCTTTAAGGACAAAGCTCAAATGGTTCCCATATAACAAAGGTGGAGCATACAGAAGATGGTTTGGCAACCGAGAATATGTGGTAAATTGGGAGAATGACGGATCTGAAATCAAGAATTTTAGAGACGAAAATGGCAAAGTGCGTTCTCGCCCTCAAAACATTCAATACTATTTCAAACCTGCCATAACATGGTCAGATACAACGAGTGCGAGCTTTTCGGGCAGATATGCTGAAAATGGATTTATTTTTGATATTAAGGGTTCGAGTGGGTTCCCTAATGAGAATGATTTGCCTTATGTTTTAGGATTATTGAACTCCTGCGTTTCCCAAGAGTTTATTAGAATCCTTAACCCAACGATTACTACGCAAGTTGGAGATATGGCAAGAATCCCTGTTGCATTGAAAGCAAAGCGGCGTCCTGAAGTAGAACGAATGGTGCTTGAAAATGTGCAAATGGCTCGTGATGACTGGAACTCTTTTGAGTTCTCCTGGGAGTTTAAGCGACATCCGCTTGTAAGAAAACATACTACTATACGGGAAGCCTTTGCAGAATGGGAAACCGAATGTGAGGAAAGATTTGCAAAAGTAAAAGCTAATGAAGAAGAATTAAACAAAATCTTCATTGATATATACGGCCTTTCTGATGAACTGCTGCCAGATGTAGAGGACAAGAATGTAACCATTCGTAAGGCTGATTTAAGCAGAGAAATCCGCTCGTTGCTGTCCTACGCTATTGGTTGTATGTTCGGCCGATATTCCTTAGATGAAGATGGCTTAATCTATGCAGGTGGTAAGTTCGCTTCCGAAAAATACAACTCGTTTATTCCAGACAAAGATAATGTGATTCCTATTAACGACGAGCCATATTTTGAAGATGATATTGTAGGATTGCTTTGTCGGTGGTTACAAAAGGTATATGGACAGACTACTTTGGAGGAGAACCTGGATTATATTGCTCATGCACTTGGAAATAAAGGGGCTACAAGCAGAGAAATTATCAGCAATTATTTCCTAAATGATTTCTTTAAGGATCACTGTGCGACTTACTCCGTAACAGGTTCAGGTAAACGACCTATATATTGGCTGTTTGATAGTGGCAAACAAAATGGCTTCAAAGCGTTGGTTTATATGCACCGTTGGGATGCAGATAGCGTAGGTAATCTGCGTGTTGAGTATCTGCATAAGATGCAGCACACCTATGAGCGTGAAATCCAGCGTATGCAGGAGACCATTGATGACGGTCGTGATTCTCGTGAAGTTTCCAAGGCTACTAAGCGTAAGGACAAGCTCCAGAAGCAGCTGAAAGAAACCAAGGATTACGATGCAATGTTAGCTCACATTGCCCTCTCCCGTATTGAAATTGACCTGGACGACGGTGTTAAAGTGAACTATGAGAAAGTGCAGACTGGCAGAGATGGCAAGAAAATGCAAATTTTGGCAAAGATTTAAGAAATGGAGGATGAATAGAGTGTTTGGGAAACAATCTGGCTTTGATTATATATTTATGACAAGATCGTTCTGGCTTGAAATGCAAGTACCAAACGCTCTTGTTCTCCGGAAATATAAGGAATATTTTGGTGAAGAAAAGCAGACAATCACTGAAAGTGCAGATGCTGTGGCATATCTTTCTGCGATTATAGGTAGATTGCAGGATAAGTTTGTCAAACGGTTACAGACAGATAATCCTAAGAACACGATCAAAGATTTGTATAAAATCCTTGACGAAGTGTGGCATTTCTACTTCAATCAAAAAGAAGCAAGGCATGAACTCAGCAAATTGAGAGCCAATTCTGATATTGAGGACACCTTTGCTGCTAATCGAAATATGGCAAGGAATGTGATTGATGCAACGAATTTGTGGCTCGAAAACGCTGTTTTATATCAGGACAATTTATCGTTGCCGTATGATAGTAAGTCCTTTAATGTAAATCAAGAGCTTTTCGTTGAACTTTGTATATATGGCTCTGTTTCAAGAGCGTTGTCTCTGGTCAATATGAGTAGAAAATTCGGAGATAAAGCCTTGTTCTATGGAGTGTCCGTGGATATTCATGCTAAAGAACCGTTAGATATTCTCAAATATCATCCGGTTACATATTTTGATCACTTGCTGACGGGAAATCAAAATGCAATTCCAATCACCAAGTATGATCTAGAACACGCAGATGAAAGTGAGTTTGGAAAAGGGTTTGAAAGTGAATACGGATTGAGCTTTTTATATGCAATGAGAACATTTTCTACAATCGAGCAGAAAATGTTGAAGGGTGGAAAGTATGCTTTCACGGTAATAACGAAGCAACAGTTAATCGGCTGGGTAAACCATTACACAGACGGTTTTGTAGATGGCAGCAAGTTTATTGACTGTTTTGCTCTGACAAAAAGTAAGTTAAAAAAGCATATCAGGAAAACAGACCCTATTATCTGGATTATGGGTTCTAATAAATATCGTCATGAAATTAGACCTTTAATTCTGCTTGATGATGATAGTATCGCTATTTCGTATGCGGCTCTTGAACAAGCGAAGCATCTATGGGTGTCGATTTTCTCAAATGGCGGAATGGCGTACTCAACATCAAAAGATAAGTTGACTGCGGCTATTGAAAAGCGAAACGAAGAACTGTCAGACAAACTAGTTGAGATTCTTCGTGAAAAGCTGAGGAGCCATTATACACCTGGCTTCGATGAAATAGATGTTCAATATTATCGTATCTTTGGTGAAAGAGAATATAATTACGGCGATTATGACTTGGTTTTTTACGCTCCAAGTGAGCAGGAGCTATTCCTGATAGAAGCTAAGTTTTTCTCGGATTCTTTGAATAACAGCGGTATCATTTCCGATCACGAGAAATTATTTAAGGAAAAAGGCTATTATGAGCATTGCAGAAAACGATATGATTTGGTTCTTGCGGAACCCCAAAAGGTAAAAGCCTTCATTGGTGCGACCGGAGAAATTAAAGTGCATTGTCTCTTTGTATCCTCCAAACCGCTGGAGATTGAGTTCCAAGACGATGATGAAGTTGTAACCTTCCCTTGTCTCTCTATTTTTGATGATTACTTAGAGGGAAAGTTGCTGCCTGAAGTTGGCGACACGCCAGTAAGACCAGTACACATTATTTAGGAAGAACGGTGACGACATTGGCTGAATTGAACTTAAAACAAATAACAGACAAATTGAATAGTGAGTTTGCCGGTGAAGTTCGCAAGCTGGTCTTTTGGTACGATGCCAGTGCTGAGTTTGCGGAGGATGTGGATACTCTGGATCTTGAAAATGCCAAGGTGTACCACCTGAAACCGGACAATCAATTTGAAACAAAATATTTCCTGGAGTGTGTCGATACCACGACGAATTATCTGATTTACGCTCCTTTTGCGAAGCCTACCATTCGTGAAAATCATCTTGCGGATACAATTAAGTATTCCAAGGAGTTTTTCGCAGACAGAGCTTCTTTGCTGACCCTGGACTTGGGTATTGATGAACGCTACAAGCCGGTGATTCAGCACTATATCAAGTTCTTCGGAGAGAAAAAGCGTACTCAGGCTTTCTACGATCTAGAACTTGAAACTTTTAACCGTAATACGATTGAGATCGCCCTGATGGGTGTTCTCTGCAAGTGCAAGACTCCTTCCTATGAAGAAGTTGTCCGCACTGTCCTAACGGATGCAGGATTTGAGAACAATCCGTATCTGGATGAATTTAAGAAATATGACTTGCTGGATGCGTTCTGGCAGAAGGCTTCTGACATCTTTGGCTATGCCGATGAAAAGCCTACCTTGGAGAAGTTCACGATGACGATGTTCGTGACCTATACTGCCAAGGTTCTGACGGTAGATGTACCGGCAGCGTGGAAACCGTTTGTCAGTTTCAAGTCCGGTAACGTCATTGCATTTATTGATAACCTGATGAACAGCTACATCTATGGAGAGCGTTTCGACGAAATCTCCAAGATGGTTTATGACAGTCTGAAAGCTGATGCAGAGTTCCGCAAGCTGCCCGTTGAGTCTCTGGTTTCTTGTAGCATCTTCGCTGGTATCGACGAAATCCTGATTGCCTGGGCAACTGAACGACTGGAGCTGGAAGATGTGGCAGCGAAGCTGGACGACACTACAATTCCGCAGCTCGTCAAGATGCGTCGTCAGGAACACTTTGGCAAGAAGTACCGCAGCGAGTATTTTGTACTGGAAAATGCGTGGCATATCATTTCTGGTGCGAGATATGTTTCCTCTGCCGGCCTGAATGAGATGGTGAAGAACTACACAGATAACCTCTATCTTATGGATTGTCGTTATCGTTACTTCTACTTCTATCTGGACAAATTGGAAGATGCAGCGAGCTTTGATAAGCTGAAAGAACTGGTTGAGAACATTTATGCCAATGACTATCTGGCGAAGGTCTGCACTAACTGGAACGACCTCTTTAATGCAGAAGTTGAATCTTTGCAGATTCCAAAACAGCCGGAGTTTTTCAACAGAAATGTTCAGTATTCCAAAGACCAGTTGGTTGTCATTATCTCTGATGCTCTGCGTTATGAGGTCGGCTCGACCTTATTAGAAAAGTTGCAAGCTGACGAGAAATGCACTGCAACAATGAAAACGATGGCAAGTGTCCTTCCGTCTGTTACACAGTACGGTATGGCAGCTTTGCTTCCTCATAGAACACTGGAACTGACCGAGGATTATGCCGTATTGGTAGACGGTCAGAAAGTCGATACGCTCGAACAGAGACAGGCTGTTTTGCAGAAATATAAACCTGCCAGCCGTTGCGTTCAGTACGATGACATTAAGGGCATGAGCGTGGCTGACCTCCGAAGCATTTTCACCCGTCAGGATGTGGTCTATATTTACCACAATCAGGTGGATGCCAGAGGTGATAAGTTGAATACCGAAAACGAAGTGTTCAATGCCTGCAACGAAGCGGTCGATGAAATCAGTGCATTGATTCGCCGCCTGACTACCAGTGCAAACCGTTCCCATTTTATTGTCACCGCAGACCACGGTTTCTTATATAGGCGCAGCAAGCTGACAGAAAGCGACAAGATCGCTTCTGTGACCGGAGCTGCCAGTGTAGTCGGTCGCCGTTACCTGCTTTCCGAAGCTGGTGTAGTATCCGAAGGTGTAGCAAAAATTGAACTGAGTGTGATGATGAAGAACCAGGATAGCCGTAAGGTTTCCTATCCGATTGGAGCTGATATTTTCAAAGCTCCTGGCTCTGGTCTTAATTATGTTCATGGCGGCAACTCTCCGCAGGAAATGCTGATTCCGCTGATTGAGGTTAAGACCGAAAAGGGATACAAAGAGACAACTACAGCACAGATTGCCCTGGTAAGTCTGACTTCCAAGATTACAAACCTGATTACCTCTTTAGATTTTGTCCAGACCGATGCTATCAGCGATGTTGTCAAGGAAACCACCTACCGTATCTACTTTGTGGATAGCAATGGAGAAAAGATTTCCAACGAGCATCTGTATGTTGCGGATAAGAAGGACAAGGATACGGTGAAGCGTGTGTTTAGGCTCCGTTTCTCCTTTAAGAACAAGAAATATAGTAAGGCACAGAAATATTATCTGGTGGCTTATGATGATAATAACGCACTTGAAGTCCTGCGACATGAGGTAATTATGGATATTGCCTTTGCAGATGACTTTGATTTCGGATTCTAATACAACTGCTGATAGCAGAGAAAGGATTTAAGCATGGACGAATTTATGACTACTGACGATACCCGTTCGGTCATCAAGACAAAATTACGACAGTATTTTGACGGAAGAATTGTGCGCAAAGACCTGACCAAAAAAATCAAGGAAGGTGCAAATGTTCCTGTGTATGTCCTGGAATTTCTGCTGGGACAGTATTGCAGCAGCGACGACCCTGAAATCATCGAAAGCGGCGTTGAAACAGTAAAGCATATTCTAAGCGATAACTTTGTGCGCCCCGATGAAGCACAAAAAATCCTTTCACGCCTGCGCTCTCGTGGTAGCCATACGGTAATCGACATGATCACCGTGCATTTGGATATGCGCAAGAATACATATCTTGCGGAGTTTTCCAACCTGGGCATTAAGGATATTCCGATTGCCGATGGATACCCGGAAAAGTACGACCGCCTTTTGTGCGGAGGTATTTGGTGCATCGTTCAGCTGAGCTATGAGTTTATTGAGGAAGAAAAGAACGCTGCGCCAATTCGCATTGATAAGCTAACTCCCATTCAGATGCCTCATATTGATTTGCCCGAATTGCAGCAAGGGCGTAAAGCATTTACCAAAGAAGAATGGATGGAGCTGATGCTGCGCTCTGTCGGTTATGAGCCGGAGTCCTTGACTGTGCGTGAACAGTGGCTGTTGCTGACTCGTATGATTCCGCTGGTGGAGAACAACTTCAACTTATGTGAGTTGGGGCCTCGCAGCACGGGTAAATCTCACCTGTATAAAGAAATTTCCCCGAACAGTATTCTCGTATCCGGTGGTCAAACTACGGTAGCCAACCTGTTTTATAATATGGGGCGCAAAACTGTGGGCTTGGTTGGTCTTTGGGACTGTGTGGCATTTGATGAAGTAGCCGGTATCCGCTTTAAGGATAAAGACGGCGTACAGATCATGAAGGACTACATGGCGTCCGGCTCCTTTGCCCGTGGCAAAGAGGAAAAAGCAGCTTCGGCATCTATGGTCTTTGTAGGCAATATCAATCAGAGCGTAGATGTGCTGTTAAAAACCAGCAGCTTGTTTGACCCCTTCCCGCCTGAGATGGGCACTGACACAGCGTTCCTGGATCGTATTCATTGCTATCTGCCCGGTTGGGAAATCCCCAAATTCCGTCCGGAGCATTTTACCAACAGCTACGGATTTATCAGCGACTATCTGGCAGAGTTTATTCGTGAGCTGCGCAAGGTGCAGTATGGCGATGCGCTGGATAAGTATTTCAGATTGGGCAAGAACCTGAATCAGCGTGATACGATTGCTGTGCGCCGCATGGTAGACGGTTATCTGAAGCTGATGTACCCCAACGGGGAATTTACCAAGGATGAACTGGAAGAAGTGCTGCGTCTTTCTTTGGAAATGCGTCGGCGTGTAAAGGAACAGCTGAAAAAGCTGGGTGGCATGGAGTTCTACGATGTGAACTTCTCCTACATCGACAACGAAACCTTTGAAGAAAAGTATGTTTCTGTTCCGGAGCAAGGCGGTGATACGCTGATTCCTGAAGGATTGGGTACACCGGGGCAGGTATATACGGTTTCTCACGGCAAGTCTGGTATGATTGGTGCATTCCGCTTGGAAAGTCAAATGCTGCCCGGTAACGGCAAATTCGATAAAACCGGTTTGGGCAGCGATGCCAAAGCCAAGGATGCGGTCAACATTGCATTCAATTTCCTGAAAGCAAATGCACGGCGTATCAGCGGCAGCATCAGTACCACAGATAAGGATTACATCATCAACTATCAAGACCTCCAGGGCATTGGAATGACCGATAAACTGGCGCTTCCCACAGTGATCTCGCTGTGTTCGATTGCCATTGGTCGCCCGACATTAAGCAGCCTTGCGGTACTTGGCGATATTTCTATTGGTGGTACCTTGATTAAGGTTGACGAGTTGGCGAATACCTTGCAGGCTTGCGTGGATTGCGGTGCAAAGAAAGTGCTGTTGCCGGCTGTGTCAATGATTGATTTTGCAACAGTACCCGCAGACTTGATGTCGGCTTTCCAGCTGATTCCGTATCAGAGTGCCGAGGATGCTGTGTTTAAGGCATTGGGAGTGGAATAAAGTAAAAATGTTAACATAATGTTGCTCCGCCTTATCACATGGAAATGGAAATAATGGAACGAAAAGAACTATTTGAATGGGCAAAAGAAATCTATGGCGCAGAATCGGATTACCCGTGGAATGACTGGAATTGCGTTTTGCGCCATAAGAACAATAAAAAGTGGTTTGCATTGGTAGTTGAAATCAATGCAAGAAAGCTGGGATTGGCAGAAGATAAAGCGGTTGATGTCCTGAACATCAAGTGCGATCCGATGATGATAGGCTCACTGCGTATGAAAGAGGGATTCTTCCCCGCCTACCACATGAACAAAGAGAATTGGATCAGCATTCTTCTCGATGGTACAGTCTCGGCAGATGAAATCAAGCCCTTGCTGGAATTGAGTTATCAACTGACCCGGTAACGCAAACGAAACGGCAGATGGGTTTTAGGAGGTGCGATATGCAGATACATTATTTTCAGAGATACCACTCCAAAGAGAATGTGGATACCTCAAACACCATGCTGATGCTTTCTCGTTTGTATAACTATAACGCTGATAAGTTCTTTTCTATGTTGAACAGTCTTATTCTTGGAGAGGACGAAAGCCCGGAAATCACCTTTGATTTGCAGGTCGTTGGTGACGATAGTGTTCCGGATGCGGTTATCAGTCAAAAGAGCTTCAAAATAGTGGTGGAAACAAAGCTCTACAATCAGTTTTATAAGCAGCAACTTGTAAATCATCTGGAGCAGTTTGGCGCTGAGGATATAAAGGTCTTGCTCACCCTTGACCCCAAGCCGATGAAACCGCAACTGTTTGATGAATTGGCGATTGAACTGAAAAAGTATAATAGCGAAAATGCAACCCGGCTTATCCATCCGATCAAGCACGTCAACTTGACATTCGAGCAGCTTGTGGACGCTATGGAGGATATTGTTGACGACAGAGATACGGAAATCATCGCCGTTTTAGACGATTTCAAGAAGTATTGCTTTGATGAAAAGCTGATACCGGATGGCTATAAATGGATGAGAGCAATCGTAGCCGGTACAACTTTTCAGGACAATATGGATTTGGATTTGTTCTATGACCAGGAATCCCGCAACTTCTCAGAGCATGGATATATCGGCTTGTATAAAGACAAGAGTATCCGTGCCATTGGTAAGCTGAAAAAGACCATCATCGCAGTGGAAAATAACGGCAGCATGACTTATCGTGCCGAAAGCGGAGCCGAACCTACCGCAGATGAGATTGAACGAATCAACGAGGCAATCCGCCGTGCAGATAATTATGGCTATAACCTTCGGACGATTAGTCATAGATATTTCATCGTTGAAAAGTTCTACCCGATGGACTTTAGAAAAAGCAGTAAGAACCCGATTCAGAAAAGCAAGTTCTTCAATCTTGCTGATATGTTCGGATATAAAACAATGCCTAACACCGATGTAATCGCAAATAATCTGAACGGTCGGACTTGGGAGGAGTTTTAATCCGATTTGGAAGGAGGTCGCAATGGAGTATTTAGAGCAAGTACACTTATTCGCCACAAAGTGGATTGAGAAATTCAGAGATCAGAAAATCAGCTACATAGAGCTGGTTGACCATTACTTGGCTGATGATTGTCAGGCATTGGGATTCCAGATGGATTGCGGCCATGCTTTTTCAGAAAAATATGGCGATGCTGCAAGCAGTTGTGATGCGCTAAATCGTATCATTGACGAGGTTACGGACATTAAACTGCTTGGGTCGGCAATCTATTCCCAATGGCGATATTTTAATCATTGGGCATACGATGCAGCAGCCATCTTGAACACCGAAAATCGTTCATGGTTTATTCTGGCATTGAGCCGCCTTGCCCTGCTTTCCGGCGAGAATCCCTTCCTGTTCAAAGGAGAACTTAGAAAGATTCGGCTTGTTTCCAATCGGCTTGGTTATGGGCCTTGCCCGGAACCGGACGAAGAAGTTGAACAGCACATAACCCTCAATTCAGAAGGACAAGTATGGTTTTCTTCGTATGTTTTCGGACAGCGCAGAGATGGTCGATACGAAAAAGCCAACAGTCAGAATCTGCGGATTGATAAAGCGGTTGCCGCCAGAATCATTTCTGCGTTTACAGAGTATTTCAGCAATGGGTACGATGAAGTTTTTGCAACTGATATTGGAAACTGGAATATGGAGCTGACCAATACCGCTGGAAAGGTCTATAAGTTCAGCGGTTCGTTATGCTCGTCTTTTGAAGTAGGCGGAATTGACCTGTCAGATCTGCTTCGTGACAGCTTGAAAATGCCGGATTTGTATGCCTTTGATGGGAATAATAAGCCTGATATGGTGAATCGAATCGAAGTAAACTATCATCGAATCACAAAGATCAAGCCAAAGGTTCCTATTTCAGAACACGCAGAATACGCTGTCTGGGATTATACAGAGTCTTTAATTGTGGACAGAGAGAGCGAAAGTATTGAACACATTCAGAATATCGGTTCGGGGTGTTCTGTAAGCAGAAAATACAAGGTTGAGGGCGGGGTTGAAAGCCTTCTTGAAGATATGGATGCGGAAAGCATCTTTGACCATATAGAAGGAAACCCGGAGAATATAGTGGTTGATCCGCTTGAAACCATAGACTACACCATTAAGGTTATTTCTCAAAAGGGCAATGAAAAGCTCATTCAAGGAACCTACGATAAAAAGGGGCTTCCGGACGATTGGGCGGAGTTCATGGAGTCCGTCTTTGAATTTATGTCTTTCTACGGGTGGGGTGAAATTATGAACCCGTCTGTGTATGGAAAGGTGCGGCGCTGTGACAATGATATTATCTATTGCAGCGTAGAGTTTGAAGATGGGTGTAAGAGCTACTATTATATTTCGGATGACGATTCTATTCAGGTGGGCGATTTCGTGATCGTTCCTGCTGGCAAAGATAATCACGAAGCAGTAGTTGAAGTCGTAAAGAAAGAATACTTTGCAGAGGAAAATGTGCCTTTGCTGATGGAGAAAACAAAACATATTATCAGAAAATGTACGGAAGATGATTTTGACCTTCCGGACGATGGATCTATTCGACTTCCAGATAATAACTAAAAAGTCCACCAGTCATGATGCACTGCGCATCGCACTGGTGGACTTTTTTGTAAGGAAATAAAAAACTGATATTCATATATCGCCATAATCAATGTCGTTATCGTAGGCGTGGAGGTCTCCTTTCAGGAAATCTGCTTTACGAATATACATCGAATTTACCAGCTCCCCTTTTTCATGGAGCAGGCTGAATTTGTAATCTAATAACGCTGCCGGTACATAGAGCATTTTAGCAGTTTCAAAAAATGTGTGTTCCGAAAGGCATTCCAGAACTTCCTCATCTTCTAACAGAAGCTCTGCCGCAAAGAAGTTTGCTTCGTTTTCTTCGATTGATCTATCATCAAACACTTCCATTTCTTGAAAGCCGTGCATCATGGCAATTTTCGTATGCAGGACAGCGTGTCCTAATTCATGTGCGACTAAGATACGTTCCAGGATACCGTTCACATTGTGATCTATAACGATATTCTTCTGTCTGGACTGGTAATAGAAGAAGCCCTTCAATTTCTTTTGTAAATCGTAATAATGGATTTTAATACCTAACAGCTGACACAACTCGTAAGGGTCTCT
>ENA-ORRH01000742-ORRH01000742.1-human-gut-metagenome-genome-assembly--contig:-NODE-742-length-21003-cov-14.5756_pt1 | contig 21003 bp, 17 predicted proteins | sample MGYA00242173_ERZ509130 | MGnify/ENA primary metagenome ERZ509130 (study PRJEB26280, sample SAMEA2338633) | human gut metagenome | biome: human gut; feature: human-associated habitat; material: faeces... | reverse complement strand
TGTTGCACTTGCCTTGGAGTCACCTCCACCGGACGTTATCCGGCATCCTGCCCTGTGAAGCCCGGACTTTCCTCGTCTGCCGCCTTTCGGTCTGACAGCCGCGATCATTTGTCCTACTTGCTTATTTATCATATTAAATCACTTTATTATCCCCATTACGGGATGTGCAACCATTTTAATCGCCTGCGGCGTGGGCTGCACAAAGTAGTAAGGATCTCTCCCTTTCCTGTCGCAGGCGCACGGGATGTGCAGCCATTTTAATCGCCTGCGGCGTGGGCTGCACAAAGTAGTAAGGAATCTTCCCACTTCGTGGGTCCCTCCTTACTACGTGGGTCCCTCCTTACTACACGGGAAAACAACTGCCACCCACAAACTCTCTTACAATGGAATTATTGGGCAGATGTTCCGTACTGACCCCTAAAAAATATTCGAGGAATTTCAGCAGTCTCTTTGCCTCATAATATTCCGGTTCCTCTTCCGTGATATTAAACAAAAGCGGTTCCGCAAACTGTTTCAGTACTGCCAGCTCATAGATCAGCACACTGTTAAAGAAGGCATCTGCTTTTTCCTGATATGGGAAAATATTTTCCTCTTCTCCCTTTCTGACACTCGGCCACATCTGGATCGTTCTCTTTGCAGATGCGCCTCTGGTACGTGCATCCCTGACCATACGGCGGATCAGTCTGCCGTCTGTCGTCGGGATCCGGTTATGTTCATCTATATTCAGGCTGGTAAGTGCGCTGATATAGATCTTATACTTACTGCTGTTCGGCAGAGAATACGACATGGCATCATTCAGCCCATGGATACCTTCCAGTACAAGGATATCTTCCTCGCCCAGCTTCTTTACATTGCCTCTGTATTCCCGCACTCCGGTTTTAAAATTAAAGATCGGAAGTTCTACCTCTTTGCCTGCCAGCAGATCACTCATATCTTTATTGAACTGCTCTACGTCCAGCGCTTCCAGACATTCAAAATTATAATCGCCGTTCTCATCACGCGGTGTCTCGGATCTGTTTTTGAAATAATCATCCAGTGCGATCGGATGTGGTACTAACCCAAGCGTGCGCAGCTGAATGGACAGTCTGTGTGAAAATGTCGTCTTTCCGCTGGAAGAAGGTCCTGCGATCATCACAAACTTTACACCGTCACGGCTTGCGATATCCTTTGCGATCTCACCGATCCTGCGCTCCTGTAGTGCTTCCTGCACCAGGATCAGATCGTTCAGCTTTCCTTCACAGATCTGATCATTCAGATCTCCGACCGTATCGATCCCCAGCTTCATGCCCCAGTCCGTTGCCTGGGAAAGCGTTGTAAAAAGCTGCTTCCTCGGTTCAAACGGCGAAACAGCCTCCGGATCTTCCTTATCCGGCAGATTCAATATCATACCGTTTTCATATGCCTGCAGGGAAAAATGTGGTACATACCCTGCGTGTGGCAGCATATAGCCATAATAATAATCATAATAGCTGCCCATATTATATACATTGATCATAGAACTGCGTCTGTAACGGAACAGCTTCACCTTATCGTCCATATGCATCTGCACAAACAAAGCGATTGCTTCATCCTTTGGCATTGCCTGCTTATGGATCGGCTCTGCCTGCTCCACAAGCTCTCGCATACGCGTTTCCGCTTTTGCCACGATCGCGTCTGTCAGATTGACACCTCTGACACTGATATAATACCCCTTTCCGATTGAAAATTCCACCTTTATCTGATCCGGATGCACCTCAGGCAGAATGTCATACATGGCACGCATCAGTACCATGGTTGCGGTTCTGACATAAGACTTGTGTCCCGCATCATCCGCATATGTCAAAAAGGAAATCTCCGTATCACGCTCCGGTGCTTTCAAAAGCTCCCGGATCTTTCCGTTTGCGATCACAAGTGCGATCCTTGCAGCATATTTGCTCTGGAAATCCTTTGCGATCTCTTCATACGTCGTTCCTTCTGCGTATTCATATATCTTACCGTCATATTTGATATGCAGCATTTTGCTACCTCCCATTACCTTACAGGATACGGAACGGATCCGCTTTGCCCTGTGTTATGATCTCGATACCTTCTGTTTCTCTTTTCAGATATTCCTGCAGATACGGCACAAAAATCTTCTCCAGCCCATAATGTCCTGCATCAATGACCGCCATGCCCTGCTCTACCGCATCAATCCCTTCATGATGGTCGATATCACCGGTGATCAGCACATCTGCACCCTTTCCGATCGCTGGTGCGATCATGGATTTGCCGGAGCCCGGCGAAATTGCTGCCCGGACAAGCTGCTGGCTGCCCTGTCCGAATACCTTTACCGCCTGCAGATGGAAACGCTCCTTGACATAAGCAGCACATTCATCAACCGTCATCGGATATGGCAGATCCCCCAATCTTCCAAATCCCTCCTTGGCGATATCATCTTCAAAGGTAATATCCAGTACCTCTCTGTTCTGCAGCTTCAGTTCATCCGCCGCCGCATCCGCCATTCCCATCACATCAAAATTGGTGTGCATGGCATAATAGCACATATCGGCCTGCAGAAGCGTTAAGATCCGTCTGCCGATAAAATCCTCACTGTTTACTTTTTTGATACCTTTAAAAATAAGCGGATGGTGTGTCAGAAGCATATCTGCACCAACGCTTTCCGCTTCCGCGATCGCTTCCGTCGTCGCATCGACAGCTATGTAGATCCTTTTGATCTCCTTATCCGTTCTGCCCGCCAGAAGTCCGGGATTATCCCAGCTTTCCGCATAAGCAAGCGGAGACAGTTCTTCCAGTTTCCGTATCACATCTGCGCAGCGCATATGCCCTCCTGTTTTCCTTATGCAAGATCCAGCATGGCTGCTGCCAGATCCAACATCTTCTTTCTGCTGACCGCCTCATCAGAACTGCTCTGATGCTGCTCTATCATTTTCAATATCTTTGTGAATTTCTGTTGTTCCTTTTGGATATAGCTGACAAGCTGTTCATTTTTCTCCTGCATCAGATATGGTCCGAATGCATGCATGACCTGTCTTTTTTCCGTCGGCAGATTTTCGCACGCCTCAATAAATGCGATCTGACCTTTCGCTGCCGTCTCTTTTCTGACTGCGCGCAGAACCGGATAATACTTTCCCTCTTCCAGCACCATATTCTCTTCTACGATCAAATATGCCTGCTCATACAGAAAAGCTCGCAGTTCTTCCCATTCCGACTGTGGCTGCAGCACAAGCTCCTGAACCGGAAGCCTGTCCAGCTCTCCCAAGATCCGCCGCATCAGGCGTCCGCCCATGCCCGCCAGAATCACCGTGTCAACCCGGTCCTCCGGCGTTACCCCGGCAAGACCGTCCGAAAGCCTTGTTTCTATGTACGGCGTAAGCTGTACCTCTTTGATATGCTGCTGTGCCCGCGACAAAGGCCCCGGTCTTACATCTGCAGCCAGTACATGATCCGCTTTTTTTGCCTGCACCAGATAAATGGACACAAAGCCGTGGTCACAGCCGATATCCGCTACCCGCCTGCCTGTTACCATATCCGCTACCGTCTGAAGACGGTTTGATAAACTTACTGCTTCCATCATTAATCCAGATAATCCTTCAGCTTACGGCTTCTGCTCGGATGACGGAGCTTACGCAGCGCTTTAGCCTCGATCTGACGGATCCGCTCTCTTGTGACATTGAACTCACGTCCGACCTCTTCCAGTGTTCTGGCGCGTCCGTCATCCAGACCGAAACGGAGCTTGAGTACCTTCTGCTCACGCTCTGTCAGTGTATCAAGCACCTCATTGAGCTGCTCTCTGAGGAGCGTAAATGCTGCTGCATCTGCAGGTACAGGCACATTGTCATCCTGGATAAAGTCGCCAAGATGGGAATCTTCTTCTTCACCGATCGGTGTTTCCAGAGAAACCGGTTCCTGAGATATCTTTAAAATCTCTCGCACACGGTCTACCGGCATATTCATTTCCTTTGCAATCTCTTCCGGCGTAGGTTCACGTCCAAGCTCCTGCAAAAGCTGTCTGCTGACTCTGATCAGTTTATTGATCGTTTCCACCATATGCACTGGGATACGGATCGTTCTTGCCTGATCGGCAATGGCTCTTGTGATCGCCTGACGGATCCACCATGTAGCATACGTCGAGAATTTATATCCTTTGCGATAGTCAAATTTTTCAACTGCCTTGATCAGACCAAGATTACCTTCCTGGATCAGGTCAAGGAACAGCATACCACGTCCTACATAACGCTTTGCAATGCTGACAACCAGACGGAGGTTAGCCTCTGCTAATTTCTTCTTTGCCTCTTCATCGCCCTCTTCCATCTTCTTGGCAAGCTCGATCTCTTCCTCTGCACTCAGAAGCGGTACCTTACCGATCTCCTTCAGATACATGCGGACAGGATCCTCAATGCTGACACCGTCCGGAACAGAAAGATCGATATTCTCAACATCAACCTCTTCTTCCTCTGCCAGCAGCATCTCTTCATCCGGCTCATCATCATCGGTAATACGCAGCACATCCACGCCGTTGTGCTCCAGATATTCTACGATCTTGTCAAGCTGATCATCCTCTAAAGAAAGCTCAGCGAAAGAATCCACTACCTGCTGATAATCCAGAACATTTTTCTTTTTCTTGGCAAGTGCCAAAACCTCTTTCAGTTTTTCATCCAGTCTTGCCTGTGTGTTTTCGTCCATCTTTTTTCCATCCTTCCATTTATGTATCTATTCTAACCTTAATCAAAAGAAATATGCGTTTTTTCAAGCTCATCCAGCTCCTGTCTGCCCGAAATAACACGGGAAAGTGCCTCCATATCGGAACCCGATGCTTTCAGATCGTGTTCGTAGGCATTCCGCTTTACCTTGACAACAATATCATGAAACGCTTTTTCTCTTTCCTGCACCTGTGACTGCGACTCCATATCCTGCTGCATATAGGGCAGCTTTGTATTAAATAAAGACGCTGCCTCCCGCTGCTCTTCTTCCTGTGAAAACCTGCTGATGATCGCCGCCGGATTCGGTTTTCCCTCTTCCAGCTTTGGGAACAGTTCCTGTGCAACCTGCCTGTACAATTCATTTGTAAAAGAAAGCGGCGTAATATATTTTTTGATCTTTTTATACAGATGCGGTTCTTCCACCAGCCATGTCAGGAGCAGCTTCTGTACATTCTCCTGTTGCTCCTTCGGCGTGTTTTTCTGCTGCACGGGCTGTTTCGGCCGTATGACCTCAGCGGCCATGCCCATCTTTGCCGCATAGCCTGTGACAAGCTTTTTCAAGCTTTCCATGCTGATATTATACTTTTCCGCCACAGCCTCTGTATAATTTTCCCTCTCCACTTCCTCGGAAAAACCACACAGCTTCTTAGCGATCTCATTGTAAAACTTCGTCTTTGCTTCCGGATCGGAGAGATCATATTGCTTCTGCATCATCCTAAGTTCAAAGAAAAAGGTATTCTCCGCCTGCGATAGACGTTTTGCAAATTCTTCCCGTCCCAGATTTTTCATAAATTCATCCGGGTCTTTATACGGCTCCAGATTCAGTACCTTACCGGTCAGACCTGCTTCTTTTAAAATACCGATCGCACGCAGTGCCGCTTTCACACCCGCTCCGTCACTGTCATATGACAAAATAACATTTTCCGTATATCGCCTGAGCAGGTTTGCCTGTCCGCTTGTAAATGCTGTTCCCAGCGAAGCGACCGCCTGTGTAAAGCCTGCCTGGTGCATGGCTATGACATCCATATAGCCCTCACACAAAATGATATTATCCTGTCTTGCCGTTCTGGCAAAATTCAGTCCGTACAGATTCCGGCTCTTGTCAAATACCGGTGTCTCCGGTGAGTTTAGATATTTCGGCTCTCCTTCTCCCATCACACGGCCGCCAAAGCCGATCACACGATGGTTGACATCCTGGATTGGAAACATCACCCGGTTCCAGAATTTATCACTCATGCCATATTTTTCATTGAATACCGCAACGCCCGACTCCCGAATCAGTTCATCCGGATAGCCCTTATGTCGCAGATACTGGCAAAGATCATTGCTTGTCTTATTGGAATAGCCCAGTCCGAACCGGTTCATTGTTTCATCACTGAGCTGTCTGCCCTTCAGATAATCCAGCCCCACACGCCCCTGTGGTGCACGCAGCTGATAATAAAAGTAAGTCGCAGCTTCCTTATTGATCTGCAGAAGCGTCTTTCTGCGGTTTTCCTTCTCTCTTGCCTCTTTGGAATCCTCGATCTCCGGCAATGCAATCCCCGCCCGGTCTGCCAGCAGCTTGATTGCTTCCGCAAAGGTGTAATTCTCATAATTCATGATAAAGGTAAATACATTACCGCCCGCTCCGCAGCCGAAGCAGTAATACATCTGTTTCCCGGGGCTGACGGAAAAGGAGGCTGACTTCTCATTGTGGAACGGACACAGTCCGAAATAATTGCCGCCCTTTTTCTTCAGATTCACATAGCCCGAGATAATATCTACTATATCATTTCGTTGTCTGACTTCTTCTACCAGTTCATCAGAATAATACATTTTATCACCAACTTAACCATGCCACGTTTTCGGAATGTAGATCTCTTCATATTTTGCGATTGCAAAACGGTCTGTCATGGCTCCTACATAATCACAAACGATCTGTTCCTTCGGTGTTCCGTCGCGGTCCATTAAATTCAGCATATCCCGCGGGATCAGATCCATATTTTTCAAATAATATTCGTACAGGGTAATGATGAGATTTTCTGCCTTGCTCTCTTCGCTTTTCGCTACCGGATTCTGGTAAACATTCTCAAACATGAAGGCACGCAGTTCTTTCATGGCATTTGCCACCGGCTCCGACATGATAATGTCATCCTTTCCCGCACTGTTTGTCACAATATCATGGATAAAGTGATCCAGCCGCTCTCCAAGCGTATAACCGATCACATCGCCGATGCTCTTTGGCACATCCGCGTCCGTCAGGATCCCTGCGCGGATCGCATCGTCCATGTCGTGATGGATATACGCGATCTTATCCGACATCCGGACGATCTTACCTTCCAGTGTCGATGGCATACAGCTCGTCTGGTGATTACGGATTCCATCACGCACTTCATATGTCAGGTTCAGTCCCTGTCCGTTCTTTTCCAGTACCTCAACAGTACGAACGCTCTGCTCACTATGTACAAATCCCAGCGGGCAGACGCTGTTCAGTGCTCTCTCGCCTGCATGTCCGAATGGCGTATGCCCCAGATCATGTCCAAGCGCGATCGCCTCTACCAGGTCTTCATTCAGCCGAAGTGCTTTTGCGATCGTACGCGCATTCTGGGAAACCTCCAGCGTATGCGTCATACGTGTACGGTAATGGTCGCCTTCCGGCGTCAGGAATACCTGTGTCTTATCTTTCAAACGCCTGAAGGACTTGGAATGCAGAATCCTGTCTCTGTCCCTTTGAAAAACAGGCCGGATATCGCATTGTTTTTCCTCGCGCTCCCTGCCCTTTGAATTTTTGCTCAGGCAGGCATACGGACTCAGGTTGGTACATTCCATTTGTTCCAGATTTTCTCTGATCGTCATATAGATTCTCTTCCTCCAAAGGCACTTGTTGGCTCCCTATTTATATTTTTCTGCACATTTCACGGGATTCCTTTTTTCTTACGTAAATTTTGTGATTTCTTTTCTTCTTCGCGCAGGCACGCATCCTTACAGCGCATAATTTCCCGCTCCGCGAGATGCCGCATATCTATCGCTGTATAGGGAATTTCCTATATAACAAAGAAAAAACCTCAGCAGATTCTGCTGAGGTCTGGTATGCAGGAGATGGGACTTGAACCCACACGATATTGCTACCACAGGCACCTGAAGCCTGCGCGTCTGCCAATTCCGCCACTCCTGCGCGCAAGATGTATTGTATCTTCTTTTAGGGCTTCTGTCAATGCCTAATTTCAATTTTTTTATTTTTTTCGATCTTTTTTTAGATAAAGCTGTTCCAGATGTCCCCGTTTGAGAACAGAGATGCGGTATAAGTTGCGGATGAACCATATACACCACTGGCTTTATTCTGGTCATTCTTTGCATACATACTGATGAAGGATGCCTTTGTCTGTACGCCATAGGCAAAAGAACCGTTTCCGTTCATCATGCTCTTCACCGTTGTCATATCCGCCGCTTTCAGCTTCTTTTCATCTACAGAAAGCTTATTATCCTCTCCGATCGTGATACCGATCCTGGAAAGCATTTTTTCATTTGCGACCGTCTGCTGCACCATATTGGAAGCTGTTGAAACAACACTGCTGTTCTTAGACTTTGCTGCAGCACTCAGAACGCTGTTATAATCATCTGCAAATGCGGATACTGCCTTATAGATCGCATCCGTATCATAGCCCTTTGTTGTCTTTTCAACGCCGTTCTCATCCTTTGTGGTAATATCCTTTTCCTTGAAGACAGAGTCCTTACCTGTTTTCAGTAAGCTTTCGGCAGATTTCACAAGCGCATTGGCACTTTTCTGCAGGGATGCGTTTTCAGATGTTGTATCCGCTGTGGCTGTTTTACTATTCGTCTTCTTTGTCGCAGAGGCAGCATCAGATAAAGCCGTTTTGTTCTTTCCATAATAGGCTTTCATCAGCTTGCCATAACTGCCATTCTTTATGCTTGCATAATCAGCGAGGGAATAACTGCCTCCGCCGATTCCTGTAGATTTTCCTCCGTTCAGGGAAGAAAATAATGCACTGTAATCTGTTCTTCCTGTGATCCGAATACTCATACGCTCCACTCCTTTGAAAAACACGTATCCGATACATGATATACCGCGTCCGTGCGAAAAACATTTTGTTATTTATAGTATCGGTCTTTTTGACAGATAATGCAAGCTTTTTTATCTGTTTTTATATATTTTTCACATCAATTCCAAAACAACTGCATCACAGCTGTCCAGCCTTATTGTTCCGATCGTACCGCCGATCTCCTCATGGGACCGGTTTGCCAGCAATACCTTTTTCAGCATATATTCCAGTTCAATATCAACAGGCTTTTTCCCGAAATTTGCAGCTACAAGTATATGGGCAGAGTCATCTTTGCGATAGAATGCCATGATGCCATCCAGATTTTCATATGCCGGAATGAACTCACCATAGGTAAACACCTCTTTATATGCAGCAGATTTGCGTAAAGCAACCAGCCTACGATAATAATTTAATACAGAATCCGGATCATTTTCCTGAGCTGCCACATTAATCTCTCTGTAATCGGAATTTACTTTCAGCCATGGCGTTCCTGTCGTAAACCCTGCATTTTCCGCTCCGCTCCACTGCACAGGTGTTCTTGCATTATCCCGGCTCATTTTACCGCAGATTTCCAAAGCCTCCCTCTCTGACAGCCCTGCCCGTACAGCTACCTGATACTGATCCTTTGTGTTAATATCATCAAATTCCTCCATGCAGCTCCATTCCGCATTTTTCATGCCGATTTCCTGCCCCTGATATATAAAAGGAATTCCTCTGAGAAGAACACTTACAGTTCCCAACATTTTAACTCCTGCAGGATTTTGGGCATACGCAGGCAAAAAGCGGGAGGCGCCTCTTGGTTCATCGTGATTTTCGATAATATTTGCTTCAAATCCATATTTCTGAATTTCAAGCTGGGAACGTACAATTGCTTCCCGCCATTTGGAAAACTCTATTTCCGGTGCGTCATACCAGCCATGCATTCCCTCGCTCAGGCAATGTGCGCTGAAATCAAAAATAGTAGAAAAATGTCCGTTTTCCCCTATAAATGCCGGCAGTTCATCTGATTTCATATTGAACACTTCACCTACTGTAAAAGCATCATACTTTTCAAATGTATTTTTCTTTAAATCCTCCAGAAGTTCTCCTACGCCTTCCACATTTTCGACCATTTTGATACAGCTTGCAAGACCGTCTGTGCCATCCGGTGCAAAATCAGGGAAAGCCGGATCTTTTTTAATGTTGATAATTGCATCAATACGGAACCCGGAAAGTCCCTTTTCCAGCCACCAGTTGATCATACGGTAAAGCTCCTGCCTCAGTTCAGGATTTTCCCAATTCAAATCCGGCTGTTCCCTGGCAAACATATGAAAATAATACTTGTCCGTTCCCGGTACAGGTTCCCAGCAGCTTCCGCCAAAATAAGACCTATAATTACTTGGCGGATTTCCGTTTTTCCCTTCTCGGAAATAAAAATAATCCGCATATTTTCCATCCGGATCTGCCAATGCTTTCCGAAACCACACATGTTGGTCAGAGCAATGATTGATCACCAGATCCATTATGATGTGCATATCGCGCTTTTTCGCTTCCGCAAGCAATTCATCAAATTCATCCATGGTTCCGAATTCTTCGGCAATTGCATAATAATCTGCTATATCATAACCCTGATCCACAAACGGTGATTTATAAACAGGAGACAGCCATATAATATCAATGCCCAGTTTTTTCAGATAATCCAGTTTAGAAATAATACCTCTCAGATCCCCAATGCCATCTCCGTTTGTGTCGAGAAAGCTCTTCGGATAGATCTGATATGCCACTTTATCATGCCACCATTTTCTTTTCATATTCTTCGCTCCTTATCATTTTCTTATTGCTTCGTGTATGTTGCAGCATCGTTCGAATTGTATTATGCTGTCATTGTACTATGTTACGCATTAAATTTCTTGCATATTTTTATCACTTTATGACACAATACTGCCATTCAAAAAGGAGCAAACCATATGAAATATTCAAATCCGCTGGCACCGGGGCAAAAAGAAAATGCCAAACACGGCCATTACTCTTACATGCAGCTTCACTTGACAACAGAAGTCCGGAACTCCATTCGGAAACTTATGTGTTTCATATGAGTTTTCTGGGTGGAAATGCAGCCGACATCTGTTCTACCCGCTATCTTACACCGTTGATCAATCATGATTTTTCCATGCCCTGCCTCATCACAGCCCAGCATCCCGCTTATATGCCGCTGTTTAAATGCTTCTGCCAGATTGCGCTGCTATATAAAGAACAGGAATTCGGATATGAGCTGGCGTTAAAATCGCTGCTATTACAGTCTGTTTTTCTCCTGCTTCCATACAGCGACCGCACCCCATCCGCAGGCTCTAATCCATCCTCTGACAAATTAAAGATTGTTCTGGACTACGTTTCGATCCATTATGCTGATACGATTCTGGTATCTGACCTGGCCGGATTATGTTATTTCAGTGAATATCATTTTATGCGCTTTTTCAAAAAACATATGCATATGACATGCATGCAATATATCAATAATGTACGGCTCGAAAAATCCGTAGAACAATTTGAACATGGAAACACTTCTATTCTGGATGTTTCTCTGTCAGTTGGATTTCATAATCTATCCTACTTTCACAGGGCATTCAAAAAGAAATATCATATGACACCCCGTTCTTTTATCCAAAAGCTGGAACAGTTCCAATAAATCGTTTCAAACTTTTTTATTTTTCTGCTACACGGGCAGCGAAAAAAATCCCTTGAATCAGTTAAATTCAAGGGATTAAAATAAACATATAATGCGGAAGATGGGACTTGAATGAATTTGTACCTTAAAAAACACGATAGAAAGGGGCTTTTCAGCACATCATTTCAAAGTGTAACAAAAAAGTAACAAAACCATCTCCGCATTATTTTGAACAAGCCGACAAATTGGGGTTTACTCTTTGAAATCACTTTTAAGAACTGCATACTGCGCAGTGTCAATAAACGTGTCCTTTTTGTAATACTTTTGTCTAGCAATTCCTTCAAACCGCATTCCACACTTTGTTAATACATGTACAGATGCAACATTTCCATCAAACACTTCTGCCTGAACACGATTTAATTCAATCTCATCAAATGCATATTTTAGTACAGCTTGAAGCACTTCCGTCATTATACCTTGTCCCCAATACTGTGGCGAAAGCATATAGCATGTATCTGACATAAAACATGATTCTTCAACATTTCCCAAATTAATCGTTCCAATCAAATCATGATTTTCTTTCCATTCAATTACCCAATGAAAATATGTATCAGATTCATAATTATCTGCCCATTTATGTACCTTTTCTTTATATATTTCCATATCCGTTACGGGATTGAACGGAAAGTACCTGCAAACTTCTTCGTATTTTGCCCAGTTTTCATACATCATTTGATAATCGTCTGGAACAATTCTTCTCAATATACAACGTTCTGTATCTATTATTTTTGTACCAATTTTATTCATTGCACTCCTCCACAACTTCTTAATTTGTAAAATTAAGTATATCACGCCAAGCTATGAAAATATAGAAAATTATTTTTTAACTTTGATATATGTAATTTCTTGCCCTGTTTCCTCGTTGGTGTATTTCTTTTGGTTGCATACTTTGGGATTTAGCTCAACCGACTTCATGAAGTTCTCAACATCATCAAGCATGATGTTCTCCACTTCTGCGGTTTCAAGATTTCTGCTACATAAATAGCGGTGCTTTCCTTTGGTGGCGATAATCATTTCTTTTGTGATGTACTTGGTTATATAACTGCTCACTTTCTGGGTGTTTTCAATTTTTGAAACCGTAGTAAATCCATATCTGAAAGTTTTGGAATTGACATTATAAATCTTCTTCCCGTTCTTTTTTATTCCACTATCTTCAAGTTTTAACCTATCGCAATTTGTACCGATACCATGAAAATGAATTCTCCCAGATTTATGGAATTCTGGAACAAAGATATATTTAAAATCTGGGTTCTGGTCTTTAATATTTTTGAGAAATTGGTGTAATCGTTTATAGCATTTATCATAATCAAAACTATCTACTTGCTTTGGATCAAATGTGATTGTGAAAAATAGTCCATTGCTCCAATCGTTAGAAAAAGCGTAATTATAGATTTTTTGCTTGGTTCTGCTTAAAGATGACTGCTCGCTATGTTCCTTGCTTTCCTTTGTTCGTTCTTTCTTGGTTGCTTTATTATACTCTACTCCGCCAATTTCTTCATATTCAACATGGGCGGAAGTTCTTTTATTACCCGTTTGAAATGGTATCTTAAAAAGTCGATACTCTTCATGATTTAAATACATTACATGCTTCATATTATAAAACTGCGGGGTTTCAAATATGGACTTAATTACGCTGCCTTTGTAGTATCTCCAAGACGCTTCCTCTTTGGTAATCTTTTGGCTTAATGCCAACTCTTTTATTTTCTGTTCTTCTTTTTGTTTCTCTATTATCTCTAATAGTGTCATGTGCGTTCTTCCTTTCTGCTACTCCGCCAAAAATGTTGCCTATGTCAAGTAAGGCAACAAGGCTGTTTATTAGTTTCATTAGGAAGTATGCAAGACCGCTTAAACTTCAAATTGTGCTATATAGCCAAATTTCATATTTTTTATGAAGGGAGGGATTTTACATGAATGAAGATGATATGACATTAGACCAGATAATTGCATTTCATACTTTAATGTGTGAAGCACAAAAGATAATTGACAGTTGGGATGCCGAGGACGATGCAGACCAATTGGGAGATGATTTTGAAAGGTACGACCGACAAACACCAAGTTATGATGATGAAAGATAAGAAGAGCCCCACCTTTGCAAAAGGTATAGGGGCTTAGACCTTTACAAGATTTCGAAGCATAGGCGGTCTTGTAAATGGTCGCACAGAGAGGAGGAATTATATGGCTTTATTAGCTTTTCATTGCCAGAACTACAAGGCTGGCGCATTAGTTGGAATTGATGGACACAATAGACGATTGCACAAGAACCATAAAAGCAACCCAGATATTGATAATGAACGCTCTGCCAACAATATAGTATATGTAGCACCGAAAAAGAATTTGTATGCGGACTGCAAAGCAATCATAAAAGAGAAAGTAATAGACACAGGGCACAGGGTAAGAAAAGACAGTAATTGGATATGTGAATGTATCTTCTCATATCCCGAAGAACTACCGCCCGACAGAATGGATGACTATTTTGAACTAATCATTAAATACATGGGCGCAAGACTTGGCAAAGACAATGTAATTGAAGCGGTGGCTCACTGCGATGAGGGTGGATTGAACCATCTACATCTTGACATTTTGCTTATAACCCCAGAGGGTCGCTTATCTTCAAAAGCACTCATCACTAGGGAATTTATCCAATCTATACATGATAAACTTCCAATCGTTTTGCAAGCCCATGGTTTTGATGTAGAACGTGGCGCAGTTGGTCATGAGGGCGGACTATCTGCAAAAGAATATAAAAAGCAGATGGAAAGCGAAGCAAAAGAAATCAGCCACAAAATAGATGAGATGGTTGAAGAACATAACCGCCTACTAGAAATTATTAAAAGGCTACGGGAAATAGCCCAACAACTAGAACTTGGCAACCTAGCCAAAGCACGAGATATAGTATCCCACCATCAAAAGTCCAGATAAATCAATTAAGCAAGCACACAAAACGCTTGCTTTTTTTAATGCCCAAATACTGAAAAATTGATTTTTATTTTTGGTGCTTAAAATGTCAAGGAAAAAATGTAACAAAAATAAAAAATTATTTAATCTCAAAACACTGATTTACTTTCTGTATAGCCCTTTCTTTTTCGTTTTTTATAAGTTCATTCTGCTTTTTTGTGCAATGTGCTGTTCTCAATTTTTGACCTCCAAAAATCAATTATCAAGCATGCTACGATAAGGCTGTAACAAGAACACGCGCGCGAGTTCATAACTTCCAGACGCTTCCCAGAGTTGCAAACTGCAAGCGTTTGGCTTCCGAATAGGAGGTCGTTTATGAATTCAAATGAATGTAATATTGTTGGTGTTAAATGCACAAAAGAAGAGTTGCTAGAAGCAACAGAGAGAGCTATGATTAGTAAGAATGATGTGCTGAAAGAATTAGAACTTATGAGACGAGAAAAAATTCTTTTACAGCATACTGAAAAATACAAAATCTGGCTCGCTGACGATGGACGATGGAAAACCAAAATTCCAGACGGTAGCAAATATGGGAAGTTAGTAGCCAGAGCCACAAAAGAGAACCTTGAAAACTACATAGTTGATTTTTACAAAGCAAAGGAAGAAACAGACAAGGTAACAATGGCAACTATTTACCCCAATTTTCTTGAATATAAGTATTTATCTTCGGAAAAAGGCACAGCCAATAAATTACAGTGGGTTTGGAACACCTACTATAAAGGCAGCACCATTATCAAAGTAGAACTTTCAAAAATGACTGTTGGCGATTTATCAGATTGGCTTTTGAAACTGATTGATGAACGAGACCTTACCAAAAAGAAATATGTAGAAGTCAAAGGTTTAATGAACCAACTCTATGATTATTGCATTAGTCACAATATGGTGCAGATAAATCTACCACGCCAAATTGCTATGCCTTCAAAAAATGTTTTCTTTGAAGCAAAAGCAAAGCCAGAAGAAGAAATTATTTATTCCAGCGCCACCAAAAGTGAAGTTATCAAAAAAGCACTTGCACAATTTGAAAAAACGAAAAACACCGCTTATTTAGCAATCTGCTTAAATTTCAATCTTGGTCTGCGTATTGGCGAACTTGTGGCACTTCGTGAAAGTGATATTGACGGAGATACTATTCACATTAGCAGAGGTGAAGTCAAAAACTACACCAAAGATGAAAATGGTAAAATTGTCCGCAATGGCTACAAAGTTGCACAACACCCAAAAACCGACGCAGGAATTAGAACCTTGGTCTTAACACCAGACGCCAAAAAGTATATTAAAATGGCACTTGATGAAAACAAAGCTAACAGACGAAACGATGAGGATTATATCTTTGTTAGTAAGTCTGGTGAAAGAATGCATGAATATGCTGTGAATAATGTACTTCGTAGATGTAATGGCGCAAGAAATGAAAAAGACCGCTTTATTATCTCTGGTAAGCCTAGCGGAAATCACGCAATCAGAAAAACCTTTATCTCTGAACTGCATGACAGTCAATTATTACCAGACAGAATGATTTCTGACTTTGCAGGTCACAAAGATATTTCTACAACGCAGAAATATTATATTCACTCTGTTACTCCACTTACAGAAAAAGCGGATGTATTCGCCATGGTTTTCGGTTCAAAAGCAATGTAACAAAGTGTAACAAAAAAATTTCATAAGGACAAAAGAAAAAAGCCTTGAAAATTCAAGGCTTTTTCTTAAAGGTTAATGCGGAAGATGGGACTTGAACCCACACGATCGCAATGATCACAAGATCCTTAGTCTTGCTCGTCTGCCAGTTCCGACACTTCCGCATGCGTTTTGTTTGCCGCGATTAGTATAATATCATTTTCAAGCGTCTGTGTCAACAGCAAAATATAATTTTTTTGAACTTCGTATTTTTTAAGTTATTTTGTCACTTTGGACAGTATTTTTTCATCTGAGACTTCTGTGTTATAAATCCATGTACGCTATAATCTTCGATATCTAAATTTATACCAAAGGAGAACATTATGGATACGACACAAACACTTATCGAAAACTATCTGGCATATTGCAGCTCGCAGAAGCGTCTGGATGAAAAGACCCTGAAAGCATACAGGATCGACCTGCGGCAGTTTTCAGAACAGACTCCTCCCGTGGAGTTCCCCGCGCTCAGTTCCGCGGCTCTTGAAGCCTATATTGCAGCCCTGCATAGGCAATACAAGCCTAAAACCGTCAAGCGGAAAATAGCCTCTGTAAAAGCCTTTTTTCATTATCTTGAATACAAAGACATTCTCATCCGTAACCCTTTTAACAAGCTACAGATCCGCTTCCGTGAACCGGCCATATTACCCAAAACAATTCCTCTGCCGGTCGTTGAAACATTCTTAACCACTATTTACAGGCAGCGTAGGACTGCAACAACACTCTACCAGAAAAGAAATGCCTTGAGAGATGCTGCTGTTGCAGAGCTTTTATTTGCAACGGGCATGCGGATTTCCGAATTATGCACCCTAAAGAGTCATGATGTCAACTTATACGACGGAACCATTCTGATATACGGAAAAGGCGACAAAGAAAGGCGCATTCAGATTGGAAGCGATGAAGTCATCCATATTTTATCAGAATACAGACATGACTTTCATACAGAAATCGAAGGCTGTTGTCATTTTTTTGCCAACCAGGCGGGAAGAGCTTTGTCCGATCAGTCCGTCCGCAGAATGATCACCAAATACTCCTCTCTTGCCGCTATCGACCTGCATATCACACCGCATATGTTTCGCCATACCTTTGCCACCAGCTTATTAGAGGCCGACGTTGACATTCGATACATTCAGGAAATGCTGGGACACAGTTCCATCAACGTCACCCAGATCTACACGCACGTTGCTGTCGCGAAACAGCGAAACATTCTGGCAACCAAACATCCGAGGAAGGATTTTCATATATGACAAAAAAGACAACCTTGCGGGGTTGTCTTTTTTGTATGGATAATCTGGTATTATCTGTCAAATTTAGATGTAAGATGATCCGCTAAATCGGAAATATAGCAGATAGCAATCGAGAGGAGATAAAAATGAAACTTGTAGTAATATTAAATGTAAACCCAGATATAAAATCTAATGCAAAAATATGTAATAATAGAGAATATACTCGTCATGAATTAAAAAGTATTTTAATTGACGGTTTCTCGGGGTTTATAGAGGATATTGTTTTTTATGATAATTTTATGCTATTTATGAATGAATCCTTTAAACATTTAAATGACTATGTACTAAATTTTGATTTTGGCTATCAAAGCAGAACTAGGAATATGAAAGTACCTGCATTTTGCGAAAACTATAATATTAAATATTTTAATCCTGACCCTTATGTCCAAGTTTTATGTCAAGATAAATATATGACTGAAAAATTTGCAGAGAATTTTGGAATAAAAGCGCCCAAAAGTTTGCTTGTTTTTTTACACTCGTATCAAAAAGAACTTTTATACTCTTTTAATTATCCGATAATAATTAAACCCAATTATGAATCTGAATCTATTGGTATTACGCAAAATTCTATAGTTTCTGATATAGAACAGGCAGATCTCATTGTCAGGAAAATGTTAAAAGATTTTGATGGTGTTCTTATTGAAGAATATATCTATGGTAAAGAAATTGCCATTACAGTTTTTGAGAATAACAATGATTTATTTTTGGAAGAAGTAGAACTCTTATTTCCAGAAGGAGGCAATTATGCATATAAAGCTTATACTGCAGAGATAAAACAACATATTGGAATCAAGGTAGAAAAAAGCAATTATTTGACCTTCCAAGATGTTAAGCGTATAAAACAACTTTATGATAATTTATGCCCCAATAAGCTAATTAGAATAGATGGAAGAATAAAAAATTCTGAATTCTATTTGATTGAAATTAATGCTAATCCAGGGTTATATCCAAAATCAGTTGTTCCCATGACTTTTCAAATCAATGGATATAGTTATAAGGAAATGTTACATAAATTGTTTATACAGATAAAAGATAATATATAGGTTAATATTCTTTTGTTAATTCTACAAATCCTTTAGATAATATCATCATTATAAATATCTTACGTTTTGTATGTTATTTATAGCAATGGCTGTATTCATTCTAGAAAAGAATAATACAACCATTGCATTTTTACACAAGAGGGGCAGATTATCTACATTTTTTTTGCAAATCATTATAAATTCGATAATTTAAAATGTACAATATTTGTCTTGGGTATCTAAATATCGATAGGTAGTTTCCAAGAAGTTTCATACATTAGTTTATAATTATAATTATCATCGAATGCTATATTGGCTAGTATTAATTTCTTTTTATAAAAATCTCTTTTTTTAAAATTAAACATTCTCAGATAATAATGATATAAATTATAATATATTTTATCAATAAATCTTTTAAAGTTTGTGTGCTCAATCATAACTTCTAATTCCAAGGCAATTTTTTGACATTCTAAATTTGATATACGATCACTTAAAATATAATAGACTAGTAAATTATTGTTAATAGCAAATTGATCATATTCATCATATGCTGTTATTTTGGCATTATAAAGTAATGCAGGAATATCTTCATTAATTTTTTGACTGTGAAATTTTATCGTAGCTTCATTATGAAGAACCATATGATTATATATTAAATTACTTCCAAAAAAATTTCTGGCATTCTGAAGACATTCCTCCGCCCGTGCTGTTTGTTTTGTAAGCGAATACAAATAAGAAAGATATACAGCATGCAAACCTGAAAATTCATCAGTATTTGTTTGATAAATATCTTTTGATATTGATTCAACCACTGTTAACTTATCTTCAAAATCATCATAAAATACATTAGATAGTCTTTTTAAGTATGGATAAAGCGGTTCATTGGTAAATGATACTAATTCATTAAATATATCAAATGCATCATTTCGTTTATTTAATTGAATTAAATTCATCATAAGTACTAAAGAAAGATTAAAATAATGTGATGATTGTTTATTTAATTCTTTTAGATTTAATATTATATAATCTCTTGATTCTTCAAATTTTTCACAACGATTTAATATTAATGCTTTCAGAAAGATTATATCTTCATGTGAATCATCTACCAAATCAATAAAAGCTTTGGCTTCAGAGTATAAATTAGAATTGTACGCTATTTTTGCAAAAATAATTGCAAATTCCTTATCCGTTTTATATAATTCGATTCGATTCACAACAAACTTTTTGAAATAATCAACGCGCTCTGCCTGAGTATTATAACTTCTAAGTCTGTTATTGATATATTGGGATAAAGTTTTTAGTTGGCAGAATTGTTTGTTGTTTACATAATATTCAGACAATATATCAACATATTTACTATCATATTGTTTTAATAATTTTATATTAGCATACTTTATAAGTGCTGAAGCAGTTGCGTACTTTAATGTTGATAAAAATTCCTTTTTATTTATTATATCATTCACAAAAGATTGATATAATAAATAATCCTCACGTTTTTCTATTAATTTTTTATCCATTAAATACTCAACATCAGACATATCAAAAGAATTATTTAGTTCATTAACAACATCCCTTATATCATAAATATCTAATTTACCATTTGCAAAAACAATTGTAATTAAGAGTACTTTTTGTTCAGTAGATAAACCTTGAATAATATCTTTGGTACTTCTTATTTGAGCTGATGTATCATTCTGTAATCTGTCATTAAAATCATTAAGAATACTTGATATTTCTTCCAAATCTCCCTTCTCAATACTTTTTTTAAGAATACATGAATCTATATTGTCAGCATGTAATTTTAAATCAAATAACAATTGCCGGATATATAATTCTATATGTTCATTTGATAATTTATTTAAAGTATATTTTTTTAAAAATATATTATGATTATTTTTTAAAGATTGTTCTATTTTGGAACTAATTTGGGAACAGTTAGTTTCAAATATAAAAACATTCCCTTTAGATATTGCAATTAGTTTACTTAATAAATCAAGGGATCCCAAATCTATAATCGAGGTATTATGAAAAATGACATGTATATTTACTTTTGTAGAAACATATTGGACATATTCAAATAAGTTTTCTACTTGAGCTGTTAATATAAAATTTTGATTTTGTTTAGGAACTTCTATCAGTGAAGAAAAATCCATATCATACTTTTTACTTTTAATAAATGTTTGCCCAAAAATCTCCGTAACTTTTAACAATAATTGAAAAGCTTTTGTATTATTAATTTTTTTATTATAGAAAGTTTTGAAATCATCATATTTATCTTCTATACTTGCCTTATCTAATTCTAAAACAAATCTTTTGAATATTGACAATTCACCATTATTTTCTGGCTGATAAATATTTAATGAATGATGTATAAAAAATTTTGAAACTTCTCTAATAAACTCTGATTTGCCAACCCCATGATTTGCCTCAACAATATATATTTGATTTATAGCTTTTCTCATTTGTATTTCATAATTATTTTTGAAAGAATTAAATTCTTCTCTTCGATTAATAAAAATCATAGTTTTCCTTTTGTATGTTATTTAGTCTCTGATATATCATCACACTATCATACCAAATTATCTTTTATATGAATAATACCAGATTATCTCTCACATATTTACAGTTACTTTATTCCTTATCCTCTTG
>ENA-ORRH01000740-ORRH01000740.1-human-gut-metagenome-genome-assembly--contig:-NODE-740-length-21040-cov-6.82411_pt1 | contig 21040 bp, 20 predicted proteins | sample MGYA00242173_ERZ509130 | MGnify/ENA primary metagenome ERZ509130 (study PRJEB26280, sample SAMEA2338633) | human gut metagenome | biome: human gut; feature: human-associated habitat; material: faeces... | reverse complement strand
CGGTGCCGTACCGGTATGATGAACCCCAGTACGCGGCGGTGCGGGCCACCAGCACCAACGACATGACCGCCGCCGGTGACAATGTGGCCAAGTACCTGAACGAGAACGCCATCCGCACCACGAAGTACAAGTACGAGTCCAAGGACCTTCTGCAGCAGGCCAGCGATCTGCAGAGCCTGTCGGAGAGCACCAACAAGCAGTTGATCTGGATCGCGGCTATCTCGCTGGTAGTGGGCGGCATCGGCGTGATGAACATCATGCTGGTGTCCGTCACCGAGCGCACCCGCGAGATCGGATTGAAGATCGCCATCGGCGCGCAGCAGAGCCGCATCCTCTGGCAGTTCCTGACGGAGGCGGCGGTGCTGACCAGCATGGGCGGCATACTGGGCGTGGCCACGGGCATCGGCCTGGCGGAGATGATGTCCCACATCATGGGAACACCGGTGGCCATCAGCGTACCGGCGTGCATCATCGCCGTGGCCTTCTCCATGGTCATCGGCGTGGTGTTCGGCCTGGTGCCGGCCATGAAGGCATCGAAGCTGAACCCCATCGAAGCCCTACGGAGAGAATGATACGCAGAAAGAAAAGACCGGCTTTCGCCGGTCTTTTTCTCTGTCTGCTCCCGGCGAAGACACAGCGAAAGCAGAAAACAGCCCCCGGCAGGGGGCTGTTTCTTTATTTACTGCGGCAGTTCGCCGGGGGCGACCAGGATGATCTTGTCGGCCCGGTCATAGTCGCTGTACGCCTCCTTGGTGCTGCGGAGGAGCGTACCGTCGCCGGCGTAGACGTTGCGGTAGGTCTGGACGGCGTAGCCGTTGTGGCCGTACTGCTCCACCTCGGTGGTGCCGGGGGCGATGCGCTCGGACTCCTGATAGACCGTCTTGCGCTCGGAGTAGGAGAGGAACTGGTTGGTCATCTCCACATAGTGGTCGTCGGTCTTGGTGCCCAGCAGGGTGATGGTCAGCTGGTTCGTCTCGTCGTTGTAGCTGGTGGTGATCTTGATGGGGTAGTTGGTGCTGTTGCGGAAGGCAAAGTCCGGGCCGCCCCAGCTGACCGTGGCATCACAGCCCGTGACGGGCATATAGCCGGGGTCGAACATATGGGCGTAGCGCAGGACGATCTGCAGGTCCGCCATGAGGGCGGAATAGTACAGCGTGGAGGATACCTGGCAGATACCGCCGCCGATGGAGGTAACGGTCTTGCCGCCGGAGTAGGCGGCGGCGGGCTGGAAGCCCCGGGCCTCGGTGCGCTGGCCCACAGTGGCGTTGTACCAGAACTCCTCGCCGGGGTTATAGATACGGCCGTTGATGGCGGCAGAGGCCAGCTTGATGTTCTGGCGGCGGCCCCAGGGGCCGGCGCAGGTGGTGGTGCACGTGCCGATCACGTCCCGGAACATGGCCTGCTCCAACTCCTCGGTGGCGGCGGGCGGGAACTGCACCTGGGCGTCAGCCAGGAATTCCTCGCCCGGCTGGGCGGCGTCCAGTTGCTTTTGCACCGTCTCCACATCGAACTGTACGCCCACGCGGGACCGGGTGGGCTTGCCGGTGGATTTGTCGCAGATGGCGGCGGCCATGGTGCCGGCGATCTCGTCGTGGAGCGCCTGCACGTCCATGGGCGCGGCGGTGCGGGCCGCGAACACACATTCCACGGACCGGGCTGCCGCGGACAGGTCGCGGCTCTCGAAGCGCTGCGCCAACTCGGCGCGCAGCGCCGCCGCGTCCAGCTTCTCGCCGTCCTGCGGCTTGGTGATGTACAGGCCCTCACCCTCCGCCAGCCGGTAGCCGCCGTCCGTTACGGTGCAGCCCACGGTGTCGGACAGCTGTTCACAGGCGGCGGTAAGCTTCGCCTCGTCCACGTCCAACTGGGGCGTGACATCCACGGCCCTGAACCAGCTCTCGATAAAGCGCCAGCCGCCGCGGAGGAACGCGGTCACATCGCTGCCCCAGCCCCGGTCCTGCACGTCGCAGCCGGCAGCCTTGGAGACATAGACGGGCAGAACGGTGACGCCCAGGTCGGAAAGGGTGGTGCTGCCGATCTCCTGCCCGTCACGGGTCAGGCGGATGGCCATGCCGTCCAGCAGGGCACTCCCCTGCTCCGTCCAGCGCTGCTCGGCCTCCTGCGCCGACAGGCCGGACATATCCATGCCCAGCACGGAGGTGTTGGGAAACGCCGTGTGGGAATACAGCGCGTTGGCGGCCACACAGCAGCCCGCGTAGGCCAGCACCAGCACCGCCGCGGCGATGCCGATGATCAGTCCGGCTCTTTTGCCGGGGGTCTTGGGAGGCTTTTCTTCCGGGGCCGCGCGCTTGCCGGCCGTCTCCGGCGCGGGATCGGCGGTAACAGAGGACATATTCAACTCGTCGCTCATGGTGTCCCCTCCTTTGTATCATCAGGTTTGGGCAATACCGGCAAAATGCCGTGCCGTTACTGCATTGTATCACGGTTTGTCAAGGAATGGGTTACAAAAGCGTTACGACACATCTTTCTGCGGCTTTGCGCGGGGAATGGTGACGGTGAGACAGATGGCGTCCTCCGTGTCCCGGCGGGAGACTTTGGCGCCGACGCCGGCGGTCTGCATGAGCCTGACGCCCCGGTCCACGCTGTTGAGAAACAGCCGGACGTCCTTGATGATATACGCGCTGCGGCGGCGGGGCTGCGTCGTCTGGTTTTGCGCGACCAGACGGTCTATGTAACCCTCGGCATCGGCGACGTTCAGCTGGTTTTTGCCGATGTGTTCGACGGCGGCAAGGCGCTGCTCCGGGTCCTCCAGACGCAGGAGGGCGCGGGCGTGGCGCTCGGTCAGGCCGTAGTGGTGCAGAGCCTCCGTCACCGGCTCCTCCGCAGCAGACGCAGCTTGTTGGCCACGGCGGACTGGCTGCGGCCCAGCTTTTCCGCCGCCTGCTGCTGACTGAGCCCGTAGCGGCGGAGCAGGCGGGCGATGGCGGCCGCCTCCTCCATATAGTCCAGATCCCGGCGCTGGAGGTTCTCGATCAGGGCCAGCAGGGCGGCGTCCTCCTCATCTACCCGGGCCAGCAGACAGGGCACCTGCCGCAGCCCGGCGATCCGCGCCGCCCGCCAGCGGCGCTCGCCGGCCACCAGCTCGTAGACTGCGCCCTGCTGCCGGACGGTGAGCGGCTGCAGAATGCCGTAGGCGGCGATGCTGGCCGCCAGCTCCTGCAAACTCTCCGAGTCGAACCGGCGGCGGGGCTGCTGGGGATTGGGACGGATATCGTTGATGGGTATGTATCGCACACGGGTAGAGAGGAAATCGGTCTTCTGGTCTTTTTTCATGGCGGTCGCCTCCTTTTTTCGCCTATTGTACGGCGGGAGGCCTGTCGAAAGCGGGCGAAGACCGTCGGGAAATAAAAAAATGCACCCGCCCCTGTCGGGACGGGTGCGGCGGTCACTGCTTTGTGCGGATATCCTCGCCGAAGAAGGGCAGGATCTGGTAGGCACCCTCGATACGGGAGAGGATGGGCGCGCCGTAGCGATGGCCCAGCTCCTCCGGGGCCAGGTTGGTGCTGATGATGGTGGACCTGCCGGAGAGCATACGGCCGTTGACGATCTGATAGAGGGCGCTCTGGACAAAGGCGGTGGTCATCTCGGTGCCCAGGTCATCCAGGATCAGCAGGTCGCAGCTCTCGCAGCGGCGGACGTCGGCATCGCTGACCTCGTCGGGGCGGAATTTGGCGTCCTCATAGCGGGAGAAAACGCTGATCGCGGTGTCGTAGACCACGGAAAAGCCGGCGTCGCTGACCTCCCGGGCGATGCAGGCGGAGAGGAACGTCTTGCCCAGGCCGGTGCCGCCGGAGAGCAGCAGGCTGCCGCTGCCCCGGGAGAACTGGCGGGCAAAGTCCCGACAGACATCGAAGTTGCGTTCCATGTTGGCCCGGGGCGAAACGCCGTAGCTGTCCCACACGGCACTGTCGTACAGGTCGAAGCGGAAGGTGTCGAACCGGGCCTCGCCCAGCGGCAGGAGCCGGGAGAGCTCCGCCAGCTGTTCGCGGGCGTAGTACTGCTTCAGGCAGGCGCAGACGCCGGACCGGGTGTAGCCGGTGTCGCCGCAGAGAGGACAGGCGGGCTTGTCCTCCAGATAGTCGGCGGGATAGCCCATGTCCTCCAACAGGGCGGCGCGCTCGCGCTGCAGGGAGAGATTTTCGTCCCGCAGGACCCGCAGGGCGGGCAGCGGGTCCTCGCCCTTTTTGGCGGCGGCGGCCACGATACGGCTCATGGTGGTGCGGAGGGTGCGGTCAATGTCCCGCAGGCGGGGCTGGCGGGCAAAGACCTCCCGGCGGCGCTGGTCCAGCTCGGCCTCCCGGCGCTGGCGGGCCTGGTCAAAGCGGGCAATGGCCCGCTGCATGATGATACCGTCGTATGACATATTCTCACCTCTTGATATAGCGGCGCATCCAGGCGTCCTTGTCCCCGGCGGGGGCGGCGGACTTACCGGCGGCAGCGGGCCGCTTGCCGGCCGCCTCGCCCTCCTCTACCTGGCGGGGCGTATGCCAGCCGGCGTCGTGCCAGCGGCGCAGGATGCCGTTAAGATAGCGCCAGTTCAGGTCCTTCTTGTAGAACACCGTGCGCTCATAGGCCAGAGCCACCGTCTCCGGTGGGAAGCCCATGTCCATCCACTGGTCGATGTAGCGGCGTTCGGCCTCCACCGGCGGCCTGTTAAGAATTCGTAAATTCGACAAATAGGAAGTGTACTTCCTGTTGCGTTCTGCCCATTTTTTCAGGTATACCGCGGCAGAATTCTGGTCAAATATGCCAAGCTGTGCCCATCGATAGCCCTCTTTTTCCACCTGGCGCATGGTTGGTCGTCTGCCCTCGCCCCACTGGCTGCGGGCCCGTTCGACACAGTGGCACACCAGGAGATAGATCACGTCGGCGGGCATACCCAGGTCATCGTAAAGACCGGCCAGGATCTGCAAGTCGGCGGTGCGGAGCTTCTTGCCCAGCTGCTGCTCCGTCTGTGGCACCAGCAGGCGGAAGCCCTCGTTGTCCGTCAGCAGTCCGGCGATGTCCTGGGCGGTGTAGACCGGGCGTTCGTCCGCCGGATCGGGCGGTGCCTGGCGGGCCGGTCGAGGCAGCAGGTCCAGGTCCTGAAGGACCTTCTCCGCCGCGTCGATCCGCAGGCGGCTGATGGGCAGGACCTTTTCCAGCTCCTCCGGTGTGACGCCCCGGCCGAAGCGGCGCAGGGCCAGATACAGCAGGGCGGCGTCGCCCTGACCGCTTTGCAGCAGCTTGTCGGCCGCATCGGCGGGCAGCGTCAGCTGCTCCTGCCTGTTCCGAAGTATATAGCCGTCCATGGCGATGACCTCCCCTCTCATTCGTGCTCTCCATTCTACACGAAAAAGGGGTCGGCGTAAAGCGGGGCGGGACAACTTTTTACAAATTTCCGCTTTTCGCCAAAATAGACTTTTCTCCGGCGGGTTTTGTGGTATAATGCTATTTGTATAAGTATATATACCCAACGAAATGAATTAAGGAGGGTTTTGGCATGGCGAACCGGGTAACGATGTCTATCTGCGGCACGGAGTATATCCTCGTAGCGGAGGAGGATGCTGCCTACATGGAGAAGATCGGCAACATGGTGGATGCGGAGATGCAGAAGCTGATGGACAGCGCCCACATGAGCCGTGACGCGGCGGCGGTGCTGGCGGCGGTCAATCTGGCGGACCAGCTCACCAAGGCGCAGGAGGGCGCGGAAAATCTGCGCCGGCAGGTAAAGACCTATCTGGACGAGGCCAGCCGCGCCAAGAACGAGGCGGCGGAGCTGCGCCGGAAGCTGCAGAACGCCCAGAACCAGAATAACCGCCGGTGATGATGGAGCTTTTGGCCCCCGCGGGGGGATATGAGGCACTGACCGCCGCGGTGCAGAATGGCGCGGACGCGGTGTATATGGGCTTCGGTGCGTTCAACGCGCGGCGGAGCGCGAAAAACTTTACCGACGAGGAATTCGCGTCGGCGGTGCGGTATTGCCATCTGCGGGGCGTGCGGGTCTTTTTGACCCTGAACACCCTGCTGACCGACCGGGAGCTGCCCGGGGCGGCCGCGGCGCTGCGGAAGGCCAGCGCCATGGGCGTGGACGCGGTGCTGGTGCAGGACTGGGGCCTGCTGACCCTGGCAAAGGAGATCGTGCCGGACCTGCCTCTTCACGCCAGCACGCAGATGAGCCTGTTCACGCTGGGCGGCGCCAATGCGGCCGCGGCGTTGGGCATGGAGCGCGTGGTGCTGGCCCGGGAGCTGGACCGGGACGAGGTACGGGAGATCTGCGCCGGCTGCGGCGCGGAGATCGAGGTGTTCAGCCACGGGGCGCTGTGTATGTGCTACTCCGGCCAGTGCGAGATGAGCGCCGTGCTGGGGCAGCGCAGCGGCAACCGGGGCGCCTGCGCCCAGCCCTGCCGCCTGCCCTACGGCGTGAACGGCCCCTGCCGGGACGCGCATCCCCTGAGCCTGAAGGACGCCAACCTGTCCGCCTATCTGCGGGATATGGCGTCTATGGGCGTGGCCTGCCTGAAGCTGGAGGGACGGCTGAAGCGGCCGGAATACGTGGCCGTGGTAACGGGCATCTACCGCCGCCTGCTGGACGAAAGGCGGCTGCCCACGGCGGAGGAGTCCCGGGCACTGGAGCAGGCCTTCTCCCGCAGCGGCTTCACCGGCGGCTACTGGCTTGGTAAAAAGGGCAAGGCCATGTTCGGCACCCGGCCGGAGAACGTGCCGGAGCCGAAGGCGCTGTTCGCCCGCGCCCGCGAGACATACGAAAACGGAAAAGAGAACCGGAAAATACCGGTGAACCTGCGGCTGACGGTGCGCCGGGGCGAACCGGTGCGGCTGGGCGGCGCGTGCGCCGTCCGGAACGGCGTGACCATAGCCTTAGCCACGGGCGATATGCCGGAGGAGGCGCGAAACCGCGCCGTGACGGAGGAGGAGCTGCGGCAGCGGCTGACCAAGACCGGCGGCACGGTGTTCGCGGCGGATCAGATCGAAATAGAGCTGGACGAGGGGCTGATGGTGTCCGCCAGCGCGGTGAACGCGCTGCGGCGGGAGCTGCTGGACGAGCTGGCGGATCGGCGGATGGACACTCCGAAGCGCCGTGAGCTGCCCGCCTCTCCCCTGCCGGAGGCCCCGGCGGGCGCGGCGGAGCTGGACTTTACCGTGTCCATCAGCAGGCCCGATCAGCTGACGGCCGAGCTGCTGGCGGAACGCCCCGCCATCGTGTATATCCCGGCGGAGCTGCTGGATAAGATGGACCTGATGCCCTATATCGGGCAGGCGGAATTCTGCGCGGTGCTGCCCCGGGTATTCCGCACGGCGGACGAACCGGTGTTCCGGGATATTCTGCAGCGGCACCCGGAGGTCGCCTCTGCGGCCATCGGCAACCTGGGCCATCTGGCCATCGTGAAGGGACTGGGCAAAACGCTCCGCGGCGACTTCGGCCTGAACGTGTACAACAGCCGGGCGGTGCGCTTCTGGCAGGAGCAGGGGCTGTCGTCCGTGACGGCCAGCTTTGAGCTGCGGTGGCAGCAGGTGCGGGACCTGGGAAAATATGCGGACTGCGAGGCCCTTGTCTATGGCCGCCTGCCGCTGATGATCACCGAAAACTGCGTGACGAAGAACAGCGTGGGCTGCGCCCATGGGGCGGGCAGCGTGCTGACCGACCGGCGGGGCGAGCAGTTCCCGGTGCTGTGCGCCTACGGGTGCCGGTGCGAGATCGAGAACGGAAAGACACTGGTGCTGGCGGACAAGCCGGAGGTGTTCCGGTGCGGCCTGCGGTACGGACGCCTGCGGTTTACCACAGAGACGGCGGCGGAGTGCGCGGCGCTTCTCCGCGCCCACCGGGCCGGGACCGTCACCGCCGACGACAACAGCACACGCGGGCTGTTCTACCGGGGCGTAGAGTAAAACAAATGGTATAACACTCGTTATAATTTACAAACCGTATTCAATTCAGGAGAAAAAGGTGTTACTATGGAGCTGAAGATCAAAGCCCTGTCCCCCAAGATCGGGACGGAGATACCCCTCCCCCGCTTTGCCACCGCCGGCGCGGCCTGCATGGACCTGTGTGCCTGCATCGACGAGGCGGTGACGCTGGCAGCCGGGGAACGGCGGCTGGTGCCCACCGGCATCGCCATCGCCCTGCCGTCGGCGGACTACGCGGCGCTGGTGTTCGCCCGCAGCGGGCTGGGCATCAAGAAGGGCGTGTGCCTTTCCAACGGCGTGGGCGTCATCGACAGCGACTACCGGGGCGAGATCGGCGTGGGGCTGGTAAACCTGGGAAGCGAACCGTACACGGTGCAGCCCGGGGACCGGATCGCCCAGCTGATGGTGGTGCCGGTGGTGCAGCCCACGGTGACGGTGGCGGAGGACCTGGACGAGACGGACCGGGGCGCCGGCGGCTTCGGCTCCACAGGCAGGTGACGTATATGGCAAAGATCGTGCTGGCCTCCGGGTCCCCCCGGCGGCAGGAGCTTTTGCGTCGGATGGGCATCACCGACTTTACCGTCCGGGTGCCGGAGGTGGAGGAATACTTCCCCGCCGGGCTGACGCCGGAGGAGACGGTGTGCTACATCTCCCGGGAGAAATCCCAGGCGGTGGCGTCCGACGCGGACGAGATCGTCATCACGGCGGATACGATGGTGTTTCTGGACGACAAGAAGCTGGGCAAGCCCGCCGACGAGGCGGATGCCCTGCAAATGCTGACGGCCCTGCAGGGTCGGCGCCACACCGTCTGTACCGGTGTGACGGTGCGGCAGGGGGAGAAAGCCCTGACCCGCGCCCAGCACACGGACGTGTATTTCCGTCCGGCCACACAGCGGGAGCTGAAGGCCTACATCGCCGGGGGCGAGCCCATGGACAAGGCCGGGGCCTACGGCGTACAGGGACAGGGCGCGCTGCTGGTAGAGCGCATCGACGGCGACTTTTTCAACGTGATGGGGCTGCCGGTGGTGCTGCTGGCGGAGATGCTGGGCGAATTCGGGATACAGCTGCTGGGATAATGCCCCTTTCGCTCCCTCTGAGAGGGTGCGCTGCCGCCTCCCCTGCCGGGGGAGACTTCAGAGAGGAACAAACGACACATGAAGCGATTTTTTACGAAAACGGGAATATGGCTGCTGGCCGCGGCGGCCACCATCGCGGTGATGCTGTGCGTGGTGTCGGCCCTGAGCTCCGGAACGGGGCTGCTGCACAACGCCCTGGGCGTGATCGCCTCGCCCTTCCGGGCGGCGGGTTCCGCCGTGGCGGGCTGGGTCGGCGGCATCAGCCAGCGGTTTGAGGACGTGGAGACCCTGCAGCAGGAGAACGACGAGCTGCGGCAGCAGATCGCGGAGCTGGAGGAGCAGCTGCGGCAGATGGAGCCGGCGGCGACCGAGAATAAAGAGCTGCGCCAGCTGCTGGGCCTGCGGCAGCAGCGCAGCGACCTGGTGTTCGAGGCGGCCCGCGTCACCCAGCGCGACGTGTCCAACTGGGCCAGCACGCTGGTGCTGGACCGGGGCAGTCAGCACGGTGTGGCCATAGGCGACTGCGCGGTGGACAGCGCCGGGAACCTGGTGGGTGTGGTCACAGACGTGGGCCTGAACTGGTGCCGGCTGTCCACGGTGCTGGACACGGACTCCCAGTTTGGTGCACGGGTATTCCGCACCGGCGAGACGGCGGTGGCCGGCGGTGACCTGGCGCTGATGGCCGAGGGCCGGCTGCGGCTGCAATACCTCAGCGACAGCGCGAGCCTGATCAAGGGCGATGTGATCGTCACGTCCGGACTGGGCGGCTACTATCCCGCCGGGCTGGTCATCGGCACGGTGGAGTCCGTGCAGACGGATGACGGCGGGCTGGCGCGGTACGCGGTGCTCTCGCCCAAGTGCGATGTGGCGGCGATACAGGAGATGTTTATTATCACGGATTTTGACGTGATCCAATGACGGAGGACGGCTATGACACGGCGGGCGATACTGCTGAAGTGGATATTGTACTGTCTGTGCGCCCTGGCACTGGCACTGCTGCAGGGGCTGGTGCTGGTATACGTGCGGGTATGGGGCGTGCACCCCTTCCTGCTGCCGGCCATCGCGGTGATACCGGCCACGCTGGAGCGCAACGAGCAGGCGCTGCTGTACGCGGTATTTTTCGGGCTGGCGTGCGACCTTCTCTCGCCGGTGGCGGGCCTGCCGTGCTTTTACGCGCTGGCGTTCCTGCTTGGCGCGGCGGCAGCGTGGCTGCTGAGCGGGCAGGTCATCATGGCGGGCGTGGTGTGCTCGCTGGTGGTGACAGGCGTATGTATGCTGCTCTGCGGACTGCTGCACATGGCGGTGCTGGCGGGACACAGCGGCGCGGGGCTGGCCGCGGCGAGCCTGCTGCTGGGCAGGGAGCTGGCGGTATCGCTGCCCTTCGCGGCGGCGGCGCACCCGCTGTTCCGGTGGGCACAGCGGCGGACACTGAGCGAATGACCATAGGAGAACCAAGCTATGATGAAAAATCCTCACCCCTCCCGGCGGCGGGTATATGTGCTGCTGGGGTTTTTCTGTGCGTTTCTGGTGCTGTTTTTTGCGGTGCTGTATGACGCACAGGTGGTGCACGGCAGCGAAAATCGGGCCAGATCCATCACCAGCAACACCGCCAGCGAAACGGTGACCGCCTCCCGGGGCATCATCACCGACCGGAATGGCAAGGTGCTGGTGAGCAACCGGCTGGCCTATACGCTGGTGGTAGACAAGAGCAGCTTCGGCAAGGACGAGGCCGCACTGAACGACGCCATCTGGCAGCTGATACAGCTGTGTCAGGAGCAGGGCGTCACATGGAACGACACCCTGCCCATGACCACAGGGTCCTCTCCCCAGCTGACCAGCAAAAGCCTGACCGAGAGCTTCCGGGAGTATCTGGACGACAACAAGCTGCCCACGGACGGCGGCAGCGCGGAAGTGCTGGCCGCCATGCGGAAGCTCTACAAGGTCGATGACAGCTATACCGACGCGCAGGCGCGTCTGATCGTGGGCGTGCGGTATGAACTGGACGGGCGCAGCAGCTACACTTTTGCCGAGGATGTATCCACGGAGTTGCTGGGCCGCATCACCGACGGAAAGTACCGGGGCGTGACCATCAAGACAGCGGCGGCGCGGGTGTACAACACCAAGCTGGCGGCGCACATTCTGGGCACCGTGGGCGCCATATGGCAGGAGGAGTGGCGCAGCGACGAGAGCACCGGCTATGTGGGCTACGCCGACAAGGGCTACAATATGAATGACCTGGTGGGCAAGGACGGCGTGGAGAAGGCCTTTGAGGAATATCTCCACGGCAATGACGGCAAGCGGCTCATCACCACCGACGAGAACGGCAAGATCACCGGCGAGCTGTACACCCGGGAGCCCCAGCCCGGCGGCACCGTGGCGCTGACCATCGACATCGACCTGCAGCAGGTGGTGGAGGACACGCTGGCCAGTACCATTCAGGGCATGATCGACAAGGACAGCAACGAGCGCGGCGGCGCGGCGGCGGTCATTCAGGTCGGCACCGGCGAGGTACTGGCCATGGCTAGCTACCCCACCTACGATCTGGAGACGTTCAACCAGGACTATGATGAGCTGGTGAAGGACGAACGCCTGCCCATGTTTAACCGGGCCACCCAGGGCGTGTACGCCCCCGGCTCCACCTTCAAGCTGTGCACGTCCGTGGCGGCGCTGGAGGAGGGCATCATCACCCCCAGCACCATTATCGAAGACAAGGGTATCTACACCTACTATGTGGACCCGCAGCCCATGTGCTGGATCTGGCGGCAGGCCCACACCACCCACGGGCGCATCAACGTCAGTCAGGCCATCGTGGACTCCTGCAACTACTTCTACTACGAGGTGGGCCGGCTGACAGGCATCAAGAAGCTGGACGAGTACGCCACAGCCTTCGGCCTGGGGCAGTCCACGGGCATTGAGATCGGTGACGTCAGCGGCGTGCTGGCCTCCCCGGAGTGGGCGGAGGCCCACGACCGGGAGTGGACCGACGGCCAGACCATCACGGCAGCCATCGGCCAGTCCTACAACCTGTTCACCCCCCTGCAGCTGGCCAACTATGTGGCCACGCTGGTATCCGGCGGTGAGCACTATGAGACACATCTTCTGAAAAACGTAAAATCTTATGATAATTCACGAGTTGTCGGCGTATATGGCAAGGGGCCGCTGAACGACCTGAACATCTCGGACAGCACCATGGCGGCGGTGACCAAGGGTATGCACGATCTGACCTACGACTCCCTGCGGAGCGCCTTTTCCCGCTGTGTGGTGGAGGCCGGCGCCAAGACCGGCTCGGCCCAGGTGGGTACGGATATCGCCAACGGCACCTTTGTGGCCTACGCCCCCTATGACGATCCGGAGATCGCCATCGCCATCGTGGTGGAGAAGGGCGGCAGCGGCAGTCTGCTGGCCAATGCGGCCGTGGACATCATCAACGCCTGGTTCACCCGGGATGGCACCGGCGCCACCGCCGCCGGCGAGGACGCGCTGATGCGGTAAATCTGTTATAGAGACAAGAGGCACACATGGGACCCTATTTCAATTCGAGAGACAAACATTATAAAGACCCCTTCGGCGCCGTCCCCTGCGGCGCCGAAGTGCGCTTTGCGCTGGCGGACGACACCTACTACGGCTGCGAGCTGCTGGTGCTCCGGGAGTTCGCAGGCACGGAGGACACGTGCGCCCTGCCGCCAGCGGAGGGCGGCTTCGCCGGCACATACACCGCGCCGGCTGGCGGTGAGCTGTGCTGGTACTGCTTCCGCCTGACGGACGTGGACGGGCGCTGCGTGTGGTACGGCAAAAATGGCGTGCAGGACGCGCCGGAGAAGGCGGCACGCTGGCAGCTGACGGTATACGAGCCCTCCCCCGCCCCGGACTGGTTCGGGCGCGGCGTGACGTACCAGATCTTCCCGGATCGGTTCCGCCGTGTATCCATGCCGGATGTGAGCCATATGCCCGGGCACCGGTGGCTGCACCGCGGCTGGAACGAGCAGCCGGTGTTCCTTCCGGACGAGCACGGGCAGATCACCAACCGCGACTTCTTTGGCGGCTCGCTGCAGGGCATCACGGAGAAGCTGGACTATCTGGCGGGCCTGGGTGTGACGACACTGTATCTGAACCCCATTTTTGAGGCCGCCAGCAACCACCGCTACGACACCGGCGACTATCGGGCCATCGACCCGCTGCTGGGCACAGAGGCTGACTTCCGCGCCCTGTGCACCGCCGCCCATCAGCGTGGGATGCGTGTGATACTGGACGGCGTGTTCAACCATACCGGCAGCAACAGCCGGTACTTCAACGCCGAGGGCTACTATCCGGAGCCGGGGGCGGCCCAGAGCCAGAATTCAGAGTATTACAACTGGTACAGCTTCCACCCGTGGCCGTCGGACTACGACGCCTGGTGGGGCGTGAAGACTCTGCCCGCCGTCAATGAGGCGCAGCCGGCTTACCGTGACTTCATCTTCGGCGATCAGGACAGCGTGGTCCGGCATTGGCTGCGCTGCGGCGCGGACGGCTGGCGGCTGGATGTGGCCGACGAGCTGCCCGGCGACTTTATCGAGGGCATCCGCTCGGCCATCGACGCGGAAAAGCCCGGGGCTTACCTGCTGGGTGAGGTCTGGGAGGACGGCAGCAACAAGATCGCCTACTCCCAACGGCGCAGATACCTGCTGGGCCGCCAGGTCCACGGCCTGATGAACTACCCCTTCCGCACGGCCCTGCTGAACTGGCTGGCCGGCGGCGACGCCGCGGTCTTCCGCGACAGCATGGAGACAATTCGTGAGAACTACCCGCCCTTCGCCTTCTATGGCGCCATGAACTTCCTGGGCACCCACGACACAGCGCGCATTCTGACGCTGCTGGGCGCGGAGGGCACACCGAAAACCAAGGCGGAGCGTGCGGCGTACCGCCTCTCCCCCACTGAGCTGGCCCGGGGCCTGGCAAAGCTCCGTCTGGCGGGAATGCTGCTCTACAGCTTCCCCGGCTCTCCCACCCTCTTCTACGGCGATGAGGCCGGCGTGCAGGGCTTCGAGGATCCGCTGAACCGGGGCGCCTTCCCCTGGGGCAGCGAGGACGCGGCGCTGACGGGCTTCTTCCGCACTCTGGGACAGCTGCGGCGAACGCGGGAGAGCCTGCGCTCGGGCGCCCTGCGCTATCTGCTGGCCCGAGGCGGCGCTCTGGCCATCGAGCGTGAGCACGGAGGCGAGCGCACGGTAACGGCGCTGAACGCCGGGGATGCGCCGGCAGACCTGACGCTGGCCTGGGACGCGCCCACCGCGCAGGACGCGATGACCGGACAGCGATTTCTGGTCATCGACGGGAAAGCACATCTAACATTGCCGCCGCTGGACGGCGTGATACTGGTATAAGGAACGGGGCGGTTGTTTCACGTGAAACAGCTGCCCTGTTTTTGTCCCTTTATGTTTCACGTGAAACAAAAGGGCGAAAATTTGCATTTTCCCTCTTGAAACCCTCCATGCAGGTGGTATATACTATCATAATGAACTTAGACAGAAAGAGGAATTTGCTGTGGCGAAAATCATTGCGATCGTAAATCAGAAGGGCGGCGTGGGCAAGACCACCACCTGCGTAAACCTGGCCGCTGCCGTAAAAGCCGCTGACAAGCGGGTGCTGCTGTGCGATTTTGACCCCCAGGCCAACGCCACCAGCGGCATGGGCGTGGACAAGACCACCAGCAACGGCGTCTACGATGCGCTCATCAACGGCGCGGAGACGGCCCAGCTGATCGTGACCACGCCCTATGGCGACGTGCTGCCAAGCAGCAAGGCGCTGGCCGGCGCCGGCGTGGAGATGATCAGCATGGATGACCGGCAGTTCCTGCTGAAGGCTGCGCTGCGGCAGGTGGCGGACAATTACGATTTCATTTTCATCGACTGTCCGCCCTCGCTGGAGCTGCTGACGCTGAACGCACTGTGCGCCGCCAACAGTCTGCTGGTCCCGGTGCAGGGCGAGTATTACGCGCTGGAGGGACTCAGCGACCTGATGAACACCGTGCGTATCGTGCGGCGCAGCATGAACCCGGGGCTGGACATCGAGGGCGTGCTGCTGACCATGTTCGATGGCCGCACCAACCTGTCCATTCAGGTGGCCCAGGAGCTGAAGCGGTTTTTCGCCGGGAAGGTGTACAGCACCGTGATCCCGCGGAACGTGCGGCTCAGCGAAGCGCCCAGCCACGGCAAGCCCATCACCGCCTATGACAAGACCTGCCGGGGCGCGGACGCATACACGGCGCTGGCGGCGGAATTTTTGCGGAAGAACAACTGCTGAAAGGAGACGCGGTATGGCGAACACAAAAGGTCTGGGCAAGGGGCTGAGCGCACTGCTGGGTGACGACGTCATCGCCGCCAAGGACGAGCGCGCCTCCTCCCTGCTGCTGCCCATCAGCCAGGTGGAGAGCTGCTCCACCCAGCCCAGAAAGAGCTTTGAGCCGGAGGCCCTCAGCGACCTGGCGGACTCCATCCGGATACACGGCATCATCCAGCCGCTGACCGTGCGGAAGCTGCAATCCGGCTACTATCAGATCATCGCCGGTGAACGGCGGTGGCGGGCGGCGCGGATGGCCGGGCTGACACAGGTGCCCGTGGTAGTCATAGAGGCCGACGACCGCAAGGCCATGGAGCTGGCCATGATCGAAAACCTCCAGCGAGAGGATCTGAACCCCATTGAGGAGGCCGAGGGCTACCGGGTGCTGACGGAGCAGTACGGCATGACCCAGGACGAGTGTGCCCAGCGGGTGGGCAAGTCCCGCCCCACGGTGGCCAACGCCCTGCGCCTGCTGGGGCTGACCGAGCCGGTGCGGACCATGGTGGAGGACGGACGGCTTTCCGCCGGACACGCCCGCGCCCTGTTGACGCTGGGCAGCAAGCAGCAGCAGGCCGCGGCAGAGACGGTGGTCAAGGACGCCCTCTCCGTCCGCCAGACGGAACTGCTGGTGAAAAAACTCACCGCCGAGAAAAAAGAAAAGCCCCAAAAGGACGCGCTTTCCGTCAATTATGTTGAGGAGGCCGCCCGTGAGCTGGGCGAAAAGCTGGGCCGCCCCTGCCGCATCGTCAACGGCAAAAAGAAGGGGCGCATCGAGCTGGAATACTACGGCACCGAGGACCTGAACGCCCTGCTGGAGGCTCTGGAGAAGCTGGGAAAGCGATAAGCGTTTCACGTGAAACATCATCGAATAGAGGTATAGAATATGCTTGACATCAAGTTTATCCGGGAGAACCCGGACCTGGTAAAGGAGAATATCCGCAAGAAGTTCCAGAACGCCAAGCTGCCCCTGGTGGACGAGGTCATCGCCCTGGACAGCGAGCGCCGCGAGGCTATCAACGAGGGCGAGGCCCTGAAGGCCGAGCGCAACAAGATCTCCAAGGCCAACGGTCCCCTGTTCGGCAGGCTGAAAAAGTGCGCCGACGAGGCGGAGAAGGCCGCCCTTCAGGCGGAGATCGACGCCAACAACGCCGCCGTAAAGGCCAACGCCGAGCGCATGACCCGGCTGGAGGAGAAGAAGGCCAACGCCGAGGCCGCCATGAACAAGCTGCTGCTGGTCATCCCCCAGATGATCGACGAGTCCGTGCCCATCGGCCCGGACGACAGCTGCAACGTAGAGGTGGAGCGCTTCGGCGAGCCCAAGACCCCCGACTTCCCCATCCCCTACCACACGGAGATCATGGAACGCTTCGACGGCGTGGATATGGACGCCGCCGCCCGCGTATCCGGCAACGGCTTCTATTACCTGATGGGCGACATCGCGCGGCTGCACTCCGCCGTCACCGCCTATGGCCGTGACTTTATGATCGACAAGGGCTTCACCTACTGTATCCCGCCGTTTATGATCCACGGCAACGTGGTGGAGGGCGTGATGAGCCAGACGGACATGGACGCCATGATGTACAAGATCGAGGGCGAGGACCTGTACCTGATCGGCACCAGCGAGCACTCCATGATCGGCAAGTTCATCGATCAGATCCTGCCGGAGGACAAGCTGCCCCAGACGCTGACCTCCTACTCCCCCTGCTTCCGCAAAGAGAAGGGCGCCCACGGCATCGAGGAGCGTGGCGTGTACCGCATCCACCAGTTTGAAAAGCAGGAGATGATCGTGGTCTGCAAGCCCGAGGACTCCAAGGCCTGGTACGAGAAGATGTGGCGCTGGTCCGTGGAGCTGTTCCGCAGCCTGGACATCCCTGTACGGCAGCTGGAGTGCTGCTCCGGCGACCTGGCGGACCTGAAGTGCAAGTCCTGCGACATCGAGGCCTGGTCCCCCCGGCAGCAAAAGTACTTCGAGGTGTGCTCCTGCTCCAACCTGGGCGACGCCCAGGCCCGCCGCCTGAAGATCCGCGTCCGCGGCGAGGACGGCAAACTGTACCTGCCCCACACCCTGAACAACACCGTGGTGGCCCCGCCCCGTATGCTCATCGCCCTGCTGGAGAACAACCTGCAGGCGGACGGCTCCGTGCTGGTGCCCAAGGCGCTGCAGCCCTACATGGGCGGCAAAGCACGCCTGGTACCGCTGCACTGATAGCGTATCGTAATAGTTATCCGTAATTATACTTTTAGTATAGGAGCTTTTACACATGAAGAAGTTTTTTGCGGAATTCAAGGAATTCGCCATGCGCGGCAACGTCATGGACATGGCCGTCGGCGTGATCATCGGTACCGCGTTCGGTAAGATCACCACCTCTCTGGTGAACGATGTGTTCATGCCCCTGATCGGCCTGCTCATCGGCGGCGTGGATCTGGGACAGCTGAATATCGTGCTGAAGCCGGAGGTGCTGGACGAGGCAGGCCAGGTGGTCACCGAGGCCGTTACCCTGGGCATCGGCACGTTTCTGAGCACGGTCATTGACTTTGTTCTGGTGGCCTTCGTCATCTTCCTGATGGTCAAGACCATCAACCAGCTGCACAAGCTGGGCAAAAAGGACGAGGAGCCGCAGGAGGAGGAAGAACCGGCTCCCACCAGCGAGGAGCTGCTCACCGAGATCCGCGACCTGCTGAAAGAGCAGCAGAAATGAGGGACCTCCTGACCGCCGGCCTGACGGCCCTGGACCTGGACCCCGCCGCCGCGGACAAGCTGGCGCGCTACGCCGAACTGCTGCTGGAAAAAAACAAGGTGATGAACCTCACGGCCATCACCGCGCCCCGGGACGTTGCCACCCTGCACCTGCTGGACTGCGCGGCGCTGGCGGCGCAGCTGGACCTGTCCGGCAAGCGCGTCATCGACGTAGGCACCGGCGCAGGCTTTCCCGGCATGGTGCTGGCGATCTTGACGCCGGACGCCCGCTTCACGCTGCTGGACAGTCTGGGCAAGCGGGTGGACTTCCTGAAGGAGGTCTGCGAGCAGCTGGGGCTGAAAAACGTCACCTGCGTCCACGCCCGGGCGGAGGAATTCGCCGCGCAGCACCGGGAGCAGTTCGATCTGGCGGCCTCCCGTGCCGTGGCCCAGCTGAACGTGCTGTGTGAGCTGACGCTGCCGCTGGTAAAGGTAGGCGGACAGTTCGCCGCCATGAAGTCCGTCTCCACCGACGAGGAGATACGGCAGGCCCACAGCGCCATCGCCCAGCTGGGCGGACAGCTCTCCGGCGTCACGGACTACACCGTGCCGGAGACGGACGTGGTGCACCGCATCGTATCCATCGAAAAAACACAGCACACACCGAAGCAATTTCCCCGGGCCTTTGCCCGGATCAAAAAAGCGCCGCTGGTATAAGCGGCCCGTGAAAGGAGGAAGTCCATGGGCAAGATCATCGCCGTGGCGTCCGGCAAGGGCGGCACCGGCAAGACCACCTTCACCGCCAACGTGGCGCTGGCGCTGGCCCACATGGGGCAGCGGGTGCTGTGCCTGGACTGTGACATCACCCTGCGGAACCTGGATCTGGCGCTGGGGCTCAGCGACCGGGCGCTGATGGACTTCTCCGACGTGCTGGAGGGCCGCTGCACCCTGCATGAGGCGGCGGTGCCCCATGAGCGATACCCCTCCCTCTCCCTGCTGACCGCGCCCATGGCCGACCGCCCGCTGTCCCTGTCGGTGCCGAAGCTGCAGACGCTGGCGCGTGAGATACGGGAAAGCTACGACTGGTGCCTGATCGACGCGCCCGCCGGACTGGGTCAGGGCTTCCAGATGGCAGCGTGCATGGCCGACCAGGTGATCGTCATCACCACCACGGACGTGTCCGCCATGCGGGACGCCCAGCGCACCGCCGCAGAGCTGTCCGCCTTCCCCAGCGGGACGGTGCATCTGGTGGTGGGGCGCGTGTCCAAAAAGGTGCTGCGTCAGCTGCACACCACCATCGACGACGCCATCGACGCGGCGGGCCTGCCGCTGCTGGGCGTGATACCGGAGGACCCGGACGTCCCCTACTGCCTGAACCGCGGACTGGTGCTGCGGGAGCAGAACTACTACGCCGCCCGGGCCTATGAAAACATTGCGAAACGCATCATGGGGCAGAAACCCCCGCTGATGAAGATATAAGGAAAGGAGCCCTCCATGAATATTGCATTGATGGCACACGACAACCGCAAAGAGCTGATGGTCCAGTTCTGCACCGCCTACTGCGGCATCCTGGCCAAGCACACCCTCTGCGCCACCGCCCGCACCGGCCAGCAGATCGCCGACGCTACCGGGCTGACCATACACCGCTTCCTGTCCTTCGCCCACGGCGGCGGACAGCAGATCGCCGCCCGCATCGCCTATAATGAGATCGATATGGTGCTGTGCTTCGGTGACCCCAACCAGAAAACGCCGGACGCAGACATCACGTATATTTCCCGCCTGTGCGACCAGAACAACGTGCCCTTTGCCAGCAACCTGGCCACCGCTGAGATGCTGGTGCTGGGTCTGGACCGGGGCGACCTGGACTGGCGTGACATCGTCAACCCCAAGAACAAGCCCTTTACGGCTTGACAACCATCGGCAAATCGCATACAATAAGGGATAACCGTGCAGACCTCGCAGGAGTAGCCTGTACACCGCCGCTGCAAGAGAGGTGCGCCATCGGCTGAAAGCGCACCGCGGCAAGGCACAGGTGAAGACAGCGAGTTAGCGGGGATGGAAACATCCACGGCGCGCTCCCCGTAACAGGAGCAAAAAGGGCCGCAAGGCCGAATTTGGGTGGCACCACGAAGTGTTTTACGCTCTCGTCCCAATGCAGGGACGGGAGCGTTTTTTCGTCCGCGCCGCCGACACAAACACAAAGGAGAACGCTATGCAGGCTGTTTTGGACTTCATCAACAACCACGTGCGGGACATCTTCATCCCGCTGACGGCGCTGGCGCTGCTGCGGGTCGGTATGTGCCTGGCGCAGCTGAAGCGAATGACGCACCTCCGGGAGAAAAAAGGTGCCTACCACGCCGTCCGGGGCCACTGCGAGGAGCTGGGCGTCTGGTTCGGTGCGCTGGCGGGCCTGCTGCTGCCTGTCATTGTACCGGGTCTGTGGTATGCGGGCCTGGCGCTGGCCATAGTCGGCGGTGTCATCGGCCAGCGCATCGGCGTGAAGAAGGGCCGGGCCCTGGATGATATCTACCGCGAGGTCGCCTGGGAGCTGAAGCACGAGGCGGAGGCCGAGGCCGCCCGCGAGGCCGCCGCCCACACGCTAACGCCCGGTGCGGAGGAGCTGCCGGAGACAGGCGAGCAAAACGAAACCACCGAAGATAAAGGAGAGACGGAAAATGGCTGAGATGACCCCCCGGACCCTGTCCGGCTTTATGGAGCTGCTGCCCAAGCCGCAGCAGCAGATGGAGCGCATGATGGACATTCTGCGCCGCACCTATTCCCTGTACGGCTTCACCCCGCTGGACACCCCGGTGATCGAGGCGGCGGAGGTGCTGCTGGCCAAGGGCGGCGGCGAAACGGAGAAGCAGATCTACCGCTTCAACAAGGGCGACGCCGACCTGGCCCTGCGGTTTGACCTGACGGTGCCGCTGGCCAAGTATGTGGCCCTGCACTACAACGACCTGTCCTTCCCCTTCCGCCGCTACCAGATCGGCAAGGTCTACCGGGGCGAGCGCGCCCAGCGCGGCCGCTTCCGTGAGTTCTATCAGGC
>ENA-ORRH01000717-ORRH01000717.1-human-gut-metagenome-genome-assembly--contig:-NODE-717-length-21610-cov-3.15463_pt1 | contig 21610 bp, 19 predicted proteins | sample MGYA00242173_ERZ509130 | MGnify/ENA primary metagenome ERZ509130 (study PRJEB26280, sample SAMEA2338633) | human gut metagenome | biome: human gut; feature: human-associated habitat; material: faeces... | reverse complement strand
CCACGACACAGCGCCGAGCGTCGCGCCGATGGGGATGATGTAGATCGACACGAGGTCCATCCACGGGCCCCACTTGGAGATGGGCTCCATGAGCAGGCCGAACCCGAGGCACAGCACGCACAGGATGCCGAGCACGGCCGAGCGGCTGAGCTTCGGGAACTTGTGCAGGAGCGACTCGGCGACGGCCTCGAACATGTTCTGCAGCGAGCTGACGCCGGCGAAGATCATGGCGACGTACAAAATGACGGCGAAGAGCCGGCCGAGCGGAATGTCCTGCAGGATGGTCGGCAGCGTCACGAACAGCAGGCTCGGGCCCGCGCCGACGTCCAGCCCGTAGGAAAAGCAGGCGGGGATGATGACGAGCGCGGCGACGACGGCGGCGATGGTGTCAAAAACGGCCGTGTGCTGCGCCACGCCCACGACGTCTTCGTCCTTGGACAGGTACGCACCGTAGACGATCATGCCGCTGCCGGTGACGGACAGGGAGAAAAACGCCTGCCCCATGGCCCAGATCCAGATCATCGGATCCTTGAGCGCCTCCCAGCGCGGGGTGAACATGAACTTGTAGCCCTCGGCCGAGCCGGGCAGCAGTGCCACGCGCACGGCCAGCACCAAAAAGATGATGAAAAACAGCGGCATCATGACCTTGTTGGACTTTTCGATGCTGTGCGCGCCGAGAAAGAGCGTCAGCAGCGTGCCGGCCACGACAATGACGTGATAGGGGATGACGGAGTACGGCTGCGTGGAAAACGACGCGAACCACACGGCGGCGTCGCCGGTCATGAGCGTGCCGAGCAGGGAGTCGACAAGCGCCTTGAGGATGTACGTCACGATGACGGCGTAGCCGATGGCCAGCGGCAGCCAGCCGAGCAGGCCGCCGACTTTTCCGGCGGTCTTGCCGCGCGTGGCCCACGCGCTTTCATAGGCGCCGAGCGTGCCGGTGCCGGCGCGGCGGCCCATGGCGAACTCCGTCGGCAGGCCGACGGTACTGAAGATGACCACAAACAGCAGGTAGATCAGCAGGAAGGCCCCGCCGCCGTTGCTGCCCATCTTGTTCGGGAAGCCCCAGACGTTGGCCATGCCGACGGCCGAGCCGACGGACGCCAGGATAAAGCCCCAGCGGCTGGCAAAGCTCTTTGTGTTTTTCGTTTTCATGCGCTCTCCCATCCAGACGTGAAAAACATCTGTGCAGCGCGCCGCGCAGATGTCGGGTCTGTTTCTTGTTTTCGCTGCGCTTTGCCCGTGCACAGCGGCTTCATTTTAAAGTATTGCAGCGGGAAAGTCAAGAAAATTGCCGGATTTCTGCAAAAATCCGGCAGGGTTTCTTGTGGATTTGACGAAGGGTGACAGGAAAAGCAGAGCCTCGCGGGTTTTGCCCGTGAGGCTCTGCGGTGATTTTAGCGATCTGCTTTAGAACTTGATCTCCTTGCCGGCCTTGCGCCACTGCTTGAACTCCGCAACGGCGGTGAACAGCGCGTCGGACGAGGAGTTGATGGCGGTCTCAACGGAGTCCTGAATGACGCCGATGATGAAGCCGACGCCGACGACCTGCATGGCAACATCGTTGGAGATGCCGAACAGGGAGCAGGCCATGGGAATGAGCAGCAGCGAGCCGCCCGCAACGCCGGACGCGCCGCACGCGCCGAGCGCCGCCATGACGGACAGGATGATCGCGACGGGCAGCTGCACGGTGATGCCGAGCGTGTGCACCGCGGCGAGCGTCATGACGGTGATGGTGACGGCCGCGCCCGCCATGTTGATGGTCGCGCCGAGGGGGATGGACACGGAGTAGAACTCCTTATCCAGGCCGAGGCTCTCGCACAGGGACATGTTTACGGGGATGTTCGCGGCGGACGAGCGGGTGAAGAACGCGGTCACGCCGCTCTCCTTCAGGCACTTGAACACCAGCGGATAGGGGTTCTTGCGGATGATGATGAACGTCATGATGGGGTTGACGACGAGGGCGGCAAAGAGCATGCAGCCGACGAGGATGAGCAGGAGCTTGCCGTACTCGGTAAAGATGGCAAGGCCGCTGGTGGACACGGCGGAGAACACGAGGCCCAGAATGCCGAACGGGGCGAGGTTGATGACGAAGCGCACCGCCTTGGTGACGGCCTCGGAGGCGTCGGCGAGGAACTTCTTGGTCGTGTCGGACGCGCCTTTGAACGTGAAGCCGAGCACAATGGCCCAGAACAGAACGCCGAGATAGTTGGCCGAGACGATCGAGCCGATGGGGTTGGAGACAATGTTGTTGAGCAGGCCGGTGAAGATGGCGGCGAAGCTCTCAGGCGCACTGTCGGTGGCGGCCTCGGTCAGCGTGATGGTCACGGGGAAGAGGTATATATAACCGTAAAACGGGTATATCCGGATGCAGGCCACTTATGCCTGCTCTAAAAACTGTTCATAGGTGAGCACACTGATCTCTGCCTTGTCATACATGGATGCGCTTTGCACCTGCCGCATACAGTATCTGTATACGCCTGCTTGTAGCCGTGCTCTGCCTTCGCCATCGCATCGAACATCTTGATCATCGTCTGCTTATTCAGCTCAAAGCAGTTGCGCAAATCCTCCATTGCCGCGGCATAGGCTGTTACCTCACATATTCATATTGAAAGTCGGTATGTATACGGAGATGATTTTCCTCAATGCCGATATTCGCTTCATTGCCATTAACAACGGCGTAGATAGTGCAAACCAGGCTGAAAACGACATGACCCCGTTTATCAATATCTTTAATGAATTTTACGCCAAGGATACCAGTCGTAAGATATGCGCCGTTTTCAAAGCAAAGGGACAGTCCGGCAAGCCGCTCAGCACGAACCCGCCATACGGATATGTGAAGGACCCGGAAGACAAAACGCACTGGCTCGTGGACGAACAAGCCGCCGAAGTAGTCCGAGACATATTCCGGCTGTGCGTACAGGGCTATGGCGTATCGGAAATTGCAAATGAGATTACACGGCGGAATATCCTTAACCCGACAGCATATGCAAAAGCCAGCGGCCGATCCGTTCCCGACAACAGGGATGGGGATAACGATTACACATGGCGCGGCAGTACGATTTCACATATGCTCTCCCGCCCGGAGTATCTTGGACACACGGTCAACTTCAAGACCTACCGCAAGTCCTACAAGCAAAAAAGCAGCTGCACCACAGCCCTTCCGAATGGCAGATTTTTGAGAACACGCATGAAGCCATCGTTGACCGTGAGACCTATGACATCGTGCAGCGCATCCGCGACGGCAGGCGCAGACGCACACCAATGGGCGAAATGCCGATGCTTTCAGGCATGGCATTCTGCGCTAACTGCGGAGCAAAGCTGTATCAGGTGCGCTCCACAGGATTCAGCCCCGGACAGGAGTACATGGTATGCGCCACTTACCGCAAAAAGGGCAAAGAAAAATGCACCTCGCACCAGATACGCAATTCCGTCATTGAAGAGTTCCTGCTGGAGGGCATCCGCAGCATGACCACTTATGTGCGTGAGCACGAGGACGAGTTCGTGGAGACGGTCACCAAACTATCCAAAGCGGAAACCGAAAAAGCGCTCCGAGATGAGAAGCGGGAACTGGAACGGGCGCAGACACGGGTACACAAGCTCGATACCATCATCCGGCGGCTCTACGAGGATAATGTCGAGGGAAAGATATCTGACGAGCGTTTTTCCAAGATGTCCGAAAGCTATGAAGTGGAGCAGAAAGCACTGGAGAGACGCATTTCAGATCTTCGCAGCAGCATTGCCGCCCAGCAGGAGATCCGTGTGAATGTAAACAGCTTTGTTGCCCTTGTGCGTAAGCATACAGACATACGGGAGCTGAGTGCGGAGATCGTCCGAGAGTTTGTAGAACGGGTCGAGGTGTTTCAGCCCGCACAGGTTGGCGGCAGAAAGGTTCAGCGACTGCGAATCGTATGGAATTGCATCGGTGAATTTGCGCCGCCGTAGCCCTAAATGGGCAGAAAAACGGCATAGCCGCATATTACGACTATGCCATTTTTAGGGGATTACAAAATCCCTAAGTTGCACCCGCTTTCCGGAGCCGTTTTCTTATGCCGCTGTTGTTATCAGCCGTGGCAGCCGTGGTCGCCGCAGACGTGACTCGCGCTGTGCGCGTGGTCGTGATGATCGCAGCGCGCCTCGGGGTCATAACCGAGCGTACCGTTGAGCAGCGCCTGCACCGCCGCGTCCGCGCTGCCGCTCACGCCTCCGTAAAACCGGATGCCGGCCTCCGTGAGCGCCGACTGCGCACCGCCGCCAATGCCGCCGCAAATGACCGCATCGGCGTGATGCGCCACGAGGAAACCCGCCAGCGCGCCATGGCCGCTGCCGTTCGTGGACACGACCGCCGCCGTGACAGCGCCGCCGTCGACGTCATAAAACTTAAACGCCTCCGAGCGGCCAAAGTGCTGAAAAATGTTTCCGTTTTCATAAGGGATCGCAATACGCATATAAAATTAGCTCCTCTCTGCTATTTTTTCTGGATTTACGACTGGGCCGGGTGCAGCCTTGAGCATGAGCGTGACGGCGTAGTCACCGCCCGGCTCCAGTTCGTGCCGGAAGCTGCCGTCATACTTCTTAGCGAGGCTGCTGAGCACGCGAAAGCCCACCCCGCGCTCCAGCTCCGGGATGCGCCGGGGCTTTGCCGCTGCAGGCTCACCGCGCACCGGGTTGCGCTCGTGAATGACGAGGTACCCCTTCGCGAGATACGCCTGCAAGCGGATCTGCGCGCCGGGCACGCCCTCGCAGGCCTCCAGGGCGTTATCGAGCATGTTGCCGAACGCGACGATCAGGTCCGTGTTGGACACCGGCAGCTCCACCGGCAGCGACACGTCCGCCTGCACTGGCACGCCCCGGTGCTCCGCATCCTGTATGCGGCTGTATAGGAATGCGTCCACGACCGGGTTCTGACACTTGCCGAGCCGGGAGATATACGTCTGCATCGGCAGCAGCTGCTCGGAATATTCTGAGGCCGCTTTCAGATTGCCCGCCTGCAGGAGGGCGTTGATGGTGTTCAGATGATGGGAAATGTCGTGCCGCATGGCGCGGATCTGCTCATACTGCGCGGTCAGGTCGCTGTAATGCGCGAGCTGCGCATCAAGCTGCTTTTCGAGCAGCTGGTTTTCCACCTCGAGCTGCACACGCTGCTCAGTGTGCACCATGGTGCGGTAGAGCAGAATGTCCGTGACCAGAAACAGCGCCGACACGATCAGCTGCATGGGGATATACTCGAAGTGCGGCGGTGTGAACATCAGCGTCACGAGTGAGGCCTCGCAGACCATCTGCGTGATTGGAAACGCCGAAAAAATCAGCAGCTGCTTGCCGGAGAGGTTGTTTTTCGAGCGCGTGAACAGCAGACTGAGCAGCCCCAGCCCCAACGCCAGCACCGGCAGAAACGTCACGCCGTAGATCAGCGAGCGCGGGTCGGCCCAGACCGACAGTTTATCGCTCGGCACCAGGTCGATCATCAGCGGTGTGAACATCAGCTCCAGCAGTAGGGAACTGGCCAACTCCGCAGCAACCGCAAGCAGCTTGCGCCCAGGCTTACCGCGAAACAGCAGAAACGCCATTGCAAGCGAGCACAGCGGGAACATCAGCGCGCGCACCTGTCCCACATTGGTGAGCAGCAGCGTCGAGGCCATGTACACCGCACCGATGGCCGCGGCAAGCAGCGCCGTCAGCCAGGTCGAAAAGCGCGGCCCGTCGAGCACGCGCCACAAAAAGGCCGCCCACAGAGCGATCGCGCAGGCATTGAAAAACAGGTCCGCCAAATAACCGTTATACGCCATTGCACGCGCCCTCCGGTACATCCAGCCGCGCGGTGCGCCCGGCCAGCAGCCGGAAAAACGCCTCGCGCGCATTCTTGCGATACGAACGGCTGATGGGCACGCGCGTGCCGTCGCTCAGGCAGAAGGTCTCGTGCTCCATGCCGACGATCGCCCGGCAGTTGACCCAGAAGCTCTGGTGGCAGCGGATGAACTCGCCCGCCGCATCGCCTGCGAGCAGGGCCTGCGGGCTCTGCGTCGTCTCGAGATCGCCGTCGGTCGTGTGCACAATGGTTTTGTGCAGCGACCGCTCCAGGCACAGCACCGTGTCCAAAGTGACGAGCTGGTAGGCCGCGCCACGCCGAACCGTCAGCGTCCGCACCGTCGTCAATGCGGCCAGCGCCTTGTGCAGAGCGACCGGCAGCCGCGCCGCCTCGTCGGACTTGAGCACATAATAGATGTGCTCGGCCTCATATGCGTCCATGAGATAGCCCGCGTAGCTCGACAGGAAGATCACGCGGCAGGCGGGCGCGAGACGGTTGACCTCCTTGGCGAGTGCAATGCCGTCCACGTCCGCCATGCGGATATCCAGCACGGCAATATCCGGATGATAGCATTTCTCCTCGAGCGCGATCAGCACGGCATCCGCGCTTTGAAACGTCTGTATATTATAAGGTATCTCCCCCAGCGCTCCCCGCAGGATCTGCACCGTCCGGTCAAGACACCAGACTTCATCATCACACACTGCAACTTGAAGCATAGCCCGGCGTTCTCCTTCTTTCTTACGCACCGTGATTTTCCACGGCTGGTATTATCATGCTGTATTGTATATCAGACGCAGAAAAGTTTCAAGCTTTTCAAGCATGTGCAAAAGGCGGGCGCTGGACCCATACGGCCCGCGCCCGCCTCCGGGCAAAAAGAGAAAGCGATCACAAAGTGGTGAAAATTGCGGTTACAGAACTTTCTTGTTCTCCGCGCCGGGCGTCGTGACGATCACGGTCTCCGGCGTGATAACCAGCGCGCCCTTCGCCGTGGCCGCGCCCTGGAACATCTGCTCGACCATGGTCTTGAACGTGGACACGACCGGCCCATCCGTGACGTGCTCGGCCGCGCCCCGGATCTGGTAGCCATCGAACGTCTTGGCGTCGTACACGGACACGGCGATGCGGCCGTCATTCGCGGCGAGGTTGCGCAGCGTCGTGTCCAGGAACACGTCACCGACGACGAGCTTGCCGTCATCCGTCACATCCTTGAACGCGACCGGCACCACATTCGGCACACCGTCGGCGCAGGTGGCCAGGTCCCACATGTTTTCCTTGAGCAGTTTTTTGCCGTTTTCGTTGAGCATGATGCGTTCCTCCTTGTGGTTTTTGAGCTTGTCTTTAGGATAGCAAACCGCATGGGAAAAACAAGATATCCGCAAATTTATGAGCAACTCATAAATTTCATAGCGGCAGCTTGACACCGGCGGGCAGAAGGATTAAGGTAGACGAAAAAACCGCAGTGCGGCGCGGCCGCGCTGCCGAAAAGGAGCGTTTCTCTTGGCTTATGGCCGGATCGGCGTGATCGGTGCCATGGATTCGGAGCTCGCTGCGCTCGTCAAAAAGCCTGATAAAACTGATAAATCAGTTTTTCAGTCGTTTTTGATGGCTATGATCCAATTGCGAGCGGGGGCTTACCCCCCCCCTCGCGCTCCCCCGCTGTACACTTGTCTTTACGAAACAGGCTGTAGTGCTCCATGTCTACATGGAGCCCATTTTAGAAGTGAAAGGAATGAGGTTATGGAGCTTTATACGAACGCCAGATTCATCTCCTGCGAAAAGGAAAACCGCATTTACACCGCGATGGCGGTAAAGGGCGGTCACATCGTGTGGCTCGGCGATGAAAGCAGCATCCCTCCGCGCTACGGCAAGGCAAAACGGGTCGATCTCGGCGGCGCGACGGTAACGCCCGCGTTCGGCGACACGCATATGCATTTCGGCTCGCTGTGCGTTTTCGAGAACACATTCTATCTCATGGATGTCAAAAATTTTGCCGAAGCAAAGGCGGCGGTCAGACGCTATGCCGACAGTCACCGGAAAAACAAGGTGCTCATGGGCTACGGCTGCACCGCGAACACCGTTGCCGAGCATCGGCTGCCCGAAAAGCGCGATCTTGACGACTGGACGGAGCGTCCGCTCATGGTCATGAAGTACGACGGTCATGCTGCCGTGTGCAACAGCGCAATGCTAGCACTGCTGTCGGATAAGGTGAAATCCGATCCCGGCTGCAATACCGAGACCGGATGGCTGTACCAGTCGGCGTTTTATAACGGCGTGAACGAGGCGACGGCGTATATCCCCACGATGGATATTATACGCGGTCTCTCCGGAGGCGCGGAGTACCTTGCGTCGGTCGGCATCGGGCTCGTGCACACCGTTGAGGGCGTGGGCTTTGCAAACGATCTGGATATAGACATGATCAAAATACTCGCGCCCGGCCTGCCGCAGGCGTTCCGCATATTCTTCCAGACCATGGACCTCAAGGCCGTGAAAAAGCACGGCTTCAAGCGCGTCGGCGGCTGCTTCAAGCTTGCCCTCGACGGCTGCTTCGGCTCAGAGGACGCGGCGCTCAAGGAGCCGTACGCGAACGATCCGAACAACTACGGCGTTTTGAATTATCCGCAGGAGCGCGTGAACGAGTTCGCCATCGGCGCAAACCGCGAGGGCTGGCAGATAACCATGCACGCCATAGGCGATGCGGCGGTGGAGCAGTGCATAACGGCATATGAGGCGGCTTATGCCGATAAGCCGTGGGACGATGCGCGCCATGTGATGATCCATGTCTGCCTTGCAAGCGAGGAGCAGCTAAAGCGCGCGGCAAAGATAAAGCTGTGCATAGCCGCGCAGTCGCCGTTTATATATTGGAAGCAGGAGCCGGACGAGTATCTGTGCTCGGTGCTCGGCAGAGAGCGCACTGACAAACTAAACGCGCTGGGAACGATGCACCGCCTCGGACTTGTCGTAGGCGACGGCTCCGACGGACCGTGCACGCGTCCAAAGCCCCTGTACGGTATGGCGTGCTCCGTAAATCATCCCAATCCGGACGAGCGCATATCGCGTCTCGACGCGCTGCGCATGATAACGGCAAATCCCGCGTATATGAGCCATGAGGAGAATAAACGCGGCACTCTTGCACCCGGTATGATTGCCGATTTCGTCGTTCTCGGCGATGATCCGCTCACCGCGGAGGATATAGCGGGCATCGAGGTCAAGGCACTCTATCTGCACGGCAAGAAGCATGTTGCAAAAAAGATAGGCGTCGCCGGACTTCTGGCTCGGGCGATCATAAAACGGATCACCCAAAGAGAATACATATGACAAAAAAGGCTCCCCCGGAATTCCGGGGGAGCCTTTGCGTTATTTCCGATCAGACCTCGATGAGCTCGTAGTGCGTCGTGCCAAGGCCGATGGCCTCGCCGTGCTCGACAGCGGCGCGCCAGTCGGTGTCCGGGTGCGCGGCCGTGAAGTGGTCGTGCGGATGGTCATGCTCGTGCGCGATGACGCTGTTCGGGTTGACCGGCTGGGCGTTGATCATGTCGGCGCAGGCGGTGTCGAGCGCCACGGGGTCGAAGGACGCGAACATGCCCACATTCGGCACGATCGGCACGTCGCTGAAATTGTGGCAGTCGCAGCAGGGCGACACATCCACCGCAAGCGCGATGTGGAACGACGGGCGGCCGTCGACGACGGCTTTGGCGTACTCGGCGATCTTGCAGTTGAGCAGCTCGTTTGCGATCGCATAGTCCGCATGGATGGCGTGCATCGGGCAGACGTTGATGCAGCGGCCGCAGCCGGTGCACTTATATTTCAGAATGGTACACTTGCCGTTTTCGATGTGCGGGCCGTTGTGCGCGCAGTTTTCCACGCACTTGCCGCAGCCGATGCACTTATCCGTATCGACGACGGGCTTGCCGGAGCTGTGCATCTCCTCCTTGCCGGCGCGCGAGCCGCAGCCCATGCCAATGTTCTTGAGCGCGCCGCCGAAGCCCGCGGACACGTGGCCCTTGGCGTGCGTGAGGGAGATGAAGATATCCGCGTCCATGATGGCGCGGCCGATCTTTGCCGCGCGCAGATATTTGCCGCCGCGGATGGGCACGAGGTCGTAATCGTCCCCCTTGAGCCCGTCGGCAATGATGCACTGCGCGCCGGTGGTCATGGGCGAATAGCCATTGAGCATCGCACTGTCGAGATGGTCGAGCGCATTGGCGCGGCCGCCGACATAGAGCGTGTTGCAGTCGGTAAGAAACGGCTTGCCGCCGAGCTCGCGCACGTAGTCGCACACGACGCGCGCCCAGTTCGGGCGCAGATAGGCCAGATTGCCGGGTTCGCCGAAGTGGAGCTTGATGGCAACATACTTGTCCTTGAAGTCGATCTGCTCGAAGCCGGCCGCCTTCATGAGCCGGTGCAGCTTCTCAAGCGTGCTGACCTCATCCGTGCGCAGATCGGAAAAATATACTTTTGCAGGTTCCATTGGAAATACCTCCGCGATCAAAAAACGTTCTCTTTCTCTGGCGGACCCCGCCCGCTCTTTTGATTTTACTGTGCTTACGCGGAACTGTCAACCGCAAAAAAGCACCGGACACCTGTCGCAGCGCCCGGCGCGTGCCGGTTTTCAGGCCCGTGCCCGCGCCGGAGACCGGACGCGAACACGGGAATATTGGGAATCCACTGGACGGCTGGCAGGAGAGAAGATTTGTCCGATAAAATCGCAAAACAGAACAGAAAGAAGGGTGGAAAAAGAGAAATTGAAAATTGGCAGCCCAGCGGAAGCAAGCGGAAAAATGGCTCAGGCGTTGACGCCGTTGCGGATGGACTTGACCTTGTCGTACTCGCCGTTGACATAGTACAGGGCGTTATCCATGGACAGCTTCGCGACGAGGTAGTTGGACGTGTCGGAGTAGTAGCCGCTGTGCGGGGTAAGCAGCACATCGTCGCGGCCGACGAGCGGGCAGGTGCTCAGGTCCGGGTCCTCGCTCTCGACCATGTCGAGCGCGGCGCCGCGGATGTAGCCGTTGTCGAGCGCCCAGACGAGGTCGTCATCGCAGATCAGCGGACCGCGGCCTTCGTTGACGATGATGGGGTGCTTCTTGCACTTCATGAACGCTTCCTTGTTGAACATGTGGTAGTTCTCCTCGGTGAGGTTCATGTGCAGGCTCAGCACGTCGGACTCGGCCAGCAGGGTGTCGAAATCGACGAGCTTGACGCCGAGGTTCTCGGCAATGGCGGGCGGCAGGAACGGGTCGTAGGCGATGACTTCCATGTCGAACGCCTGCGCCTTGCGGGCGACGGACTGGCCGATGCGGCCGAGACCGGCGATGCCCATGACCTGACCGGCGATGCGCTTGAGCCCCGGCACGACCTGGTAATCCCAGACGTGATCCTGCTGGACGCTGCGGTCATACTGGCGGATGCCGCGCTGGAGGTTGAGCATGAGGGCCATGGCACTCTCGGCGGTCTCCTGCGTGCAGTAGTCGAGGATGGAGCAGACGGCAATGCCCTTTTCCTTCGCGTAGTCGAGGTCGGCCTCGTTGTAGCCGGTGGACTGGAAGGAGATGACCTTGCAGTGGTCCATGGCGTCGATCTCTTTCTTGCCGAAGTGGACGTAGCCGTCGATGATGATGTCGGCGTCCTTGATCTCGGCGTAGAACGCGTCGTTATTCTCGGCGTGCTCGTCAAACACGGCCATGGTCAGCTCCGCGCCCTCGGGGACGCAGGACTTTTCGACGCTGATGTCTCTGTCTTTGGTATAGGGCACTTCTGCCAGAACGATTTTCATGGTATGATCTCCTTTTCTTTACTGAATGGCGCCGCTGGCTTTCATGGCGGCGATCTCCGGATCGGTATAACCAAGATCGTGGAAAATGCTGTCCGTATCGGCGCCGAGGCGGCCGGCGGACGTGTAGGGGCGCATGGCGTATTCCGTGAACTGCATCGGCGGGCACGGCATCATGACCTCAAGGTCGTCCTTGAAGGTGACCTTCTGGATATAGCCGTTGGCAATGGCCTGCTCGTCGGTGCTCACGTCGCGGATGGTGCGCATGCGCTCGCAGGAGACGTTGTTTTCCGAGAGGAAGGCTTCCCACTCGGCGACGGTTTTGGTCTTGAAGATGGCGTTGAGCCGCGTGACGATCTCGACGATGAAGTCCGTCTCGTGCAGCGCCTCCAGGCTGGCGGCGCGGGGATCGTCGGCGATCTCCGGCATGCCGAAGAGGTTTGCAAACTTCGGCAGCTCGCGGCGGTACTCATTGTCGAACACACCGATCCACTTGCCGTCGCTGCACTCGTAGAAGTGGCAGAACGGGTCGGCCGGGCGCAGGGGGTCGTTCGGGCGCTCGCCGCCGAACTGCGGCTGGTGCGACACGACGCCGATGGCGTTGCACCAGATGCCGCTGGCAAACAGCGACGTGCTCACGAACGTGCCCATGCCGGTGCTCTTCTTGCCGATGATGGCCATGAGGATGCCGGACAGGAACGCCGAGCTCGTGGCCATGTCGCCGAAGGCGTAGGGGGGGGTAAACGGGAAGGAGCCGGGCACCTGCCAGTCGGCCATCGGGCCGCTGCGCAGCCAGAATGCCGTGCTGTCAAAGCCGGGCTTGGCGGCATCGGGGCCCTTGGGGCCGAAGCCGGAGAAGTGCGCGTACACGAGGCCGGGGTAGGCCTTGTGCAGCGTCTCATAATCGAGACCCAGGCGGCCCAGCGACGGCAGGCGGACGTTCGTGAGGAACACGTCGGCCGTTTCGAGCAGACGGAGGAAGGCGGCCTTGCCGTCCGGATTTTTCAGATCGATGCTCGTCAGGCGCTTGCCGCTGTTCTGGATGGTGAACAGCGGGTTTTTATCGTCCTCGCACACGACCATCTCGAACTCACCGGCGCGGCGCATCTCGTCGCCGATCTTGGTTTCGACTTTGATGACTTCTGCGCCGAACGCGCACAGCACGCGCGACGCGGTCGGGGCGGCAACGACCGTCGCCAGCTCCACGACACGAATCCCCTCGAGGGGCATCTTCTTCATTTGCTCCATTGTGACAATACTCCTATCTTGGGATGGGGGCTTTGCGGCTCACTTGGCCGCGTAGAATTTCTCCGCCGTTTCCTGCTCCGCCGGGGTCTGGTGGTGCGTCAGGCAGATGACGACATACAAAATGGCCGATACGCCGAAACTGGGCCAGAGCGCATCGATGGAAAACAGCGGCAGCGCGCTGACCTTGCCGCCGATGAACCAGACGACGGCGATGACCGTCGCCGAGAGCATGGACGCGAACGCGCCCGCCGAGCACGACTTCTTCCAGAAGAACGCGCCGATCGTCGGCAGAAACAGGCCGGCCGAGTTGATGGTGAACGTGATGAGCAGGATGTTCATGATGTCCTGTGTGAACCAGCCGAAGATCGCGCCGAGCACGCCCACGAACAGGGACGCACCGAGACCCACGTGCAGGAGCGTCTTTTCCGACGCGTTGGGGTTTATGTAGCGCTGGTAAATATCTTTCGTCAGGCTGGCCGAGCCGGTCAGGACGGAAATGTCCGCCGTGGACATGATGGCGCTGAGCACGCCGATGAGCACGAGGCCCTTGAGCCCGTGCGGGAAGAGCTCGACCACGAGCGCCGCAATGACGTTGTTGGACGACGAGAGGTCCGGCAGGATGAGCTTGCCGGCCATGCCGAGGAACGTGCTGGCGCCGGCGATGATGAACACGAGCACGGCCGCATAGATCGTGCCGGCACGGGCGGTTTTGGCATCCTTGGCCGCGATGCAGCGGGTATAGCTGTCCATGCTCGTGAAAAACGACATGATGGTCGACAGGCCAAGCGCGAGGATCGTCGGCCAGCCCCAGGCGCCGAGGTCAAAGAAGCTCGCCGGCAGGTCGGTGACGAGGTTCGCGCCCATCTTGTGCAGCTGCGAGCCGACCAGCGGCACCGCGAGCCCGACCACACCCAGCAGCAGCAGCGCCATCTGCACGATGTCGGTATACGTTACGGCAAGCAGGCCGCCCGTCGAGACATAGAACACGATGACCACGGCCGCAAGAATGTAGCACAGGCCCAGGTTCCAGCCCGTGAGCACGTTCAGAATCGAGGCCCCGGCGACAAACTGCGCCGCCGTGTAGCCGATCATGGCGAGGATGGTCGTGATGCTGGCCATGGTGCTGTTTTTCTGGTCATAGCGCGCGTGGATCAGCTCCGGGAACGTGATGTTCTGCAGCACTTCGCTCGCGCGCTTGACGGGCTTGGCCATGACGAGCGCGAAGATCACGCAGCCGACGGCGATGGCGCCGACATACCAGACGCCCGTGATGCCCATGGAATAACTGTTTGAGGATGTACCGATGACGGACGAGCCGCCGATCCAGCCGGCCATCCAGAGCGCGCCGATCTTAAAGGCGCCCATCGAGCGGCCGCCCAGATAATAATCATCCACGCCGGTCTGTTTTTTGTTTGCGATCAGGCCGAGCACAATCATGCCGACAAAATATGCCAGAATAATGATGACGTCGAAGACATTCAAAAAATTTACACCTCCAGAGCGGGATTTTCCCGGGGCGCTGCCGGGCAGCGCCCCGGGTGCTGATTAAGTAATTATAATGAGCAAAGACCCGTGGAGTTCGCCGGTTTAGTGGATCTGCGTGCCGGCGCGGAAGCAGAGGCTGTTTTTCGGGTTGACCTTGCCCTTCTTCTCGAAGAACTCGTTGGTCAGGCGCTCCAGATCATCTTCCGTAAACAGATCGGAGTTGGCTGCCATAGCGCCCATCATGACGATGTTGGCGCCCTTCGGGTTCTCATACTCCGCAGCGATCTCGGTCATGGGGACCTTGACGACCTGGATGTCGTCGCGGTATTCGCGCTCGTGCACGAGCGAGCTGTTGACCAGCAGCAGGCCGCCCGGGCGCAGGCTGCTCTCGAACTTGTCGATCGCCGGCGCGTTCATGGCCATGAGGATGTCGATCTTCTTGGCGCAGGGGCTGGCGATCTCCTTGTCGGAGAACTTAATGGTGCAGTTGGCCGTACCGCCGCGCATCTCGGAGCCGTAGGACGGATACCACAGCACGTTCATGCCGAGCTTCATGCCGGCCTCTGCCAGGATCAGACCGGTGGTCAGGACGCCCTGGCCGCCGAATCCGGCGCAAATCATTTCTACCATCATGCCTGATTACCACCCTTCTTGTCAATGTATTCGCCGAGCGGGAAATACTTGGTCATTTCCGTGTGCACATGCTCGCGGGCCTTCACCGGCGGCATGTTCAGGTTGGTCGGGCAGGGGCTGAGCAGCTCGACGAGGCTGAAGCCGTCGCCGTTGAGCTGGTGCTCGAACGCCTTGCGGATGAGCTTTTTGCAGTTGTTCATGCCGGCAGGTCCGACCAGTTCACCGCGTGCCAGATAGGCAATGTCCATCTTGCCGAGCACGTCGACGACGTTCAGGGTGCCGTACTTTGCGGGGTCCTTGCCCTTCGGGGACGTGGCGGTCTTCTGGTGCGGCAGGGTGGTCGGGGCCATCTGGCCGCCGGTCATGCCGAAGACGCTGTTGTTGACGACGAACACGCAGATGTTGTCGTTGCGCAGCGCGGCGTGAATGGTCTCCGCCATGCCGATGGAGTAGGCAGCGCCGTCGCCCAGGTAAGCAAAGACCGGGTTCTCGGGGCGGATGTGCTTGACGCCGACAGCCGTCGGGATGTCGCGGCCGTGGGCCGCCATGATGGTATCGTAGCGCCAGTAGTCAATGTTGAACGAGCAGCAGGCAACGTCCACGACTGCCAGCATTTTTTCCTGAATGCCGAGTTCCTCGGAGACCTCGCCGATCAGGCGGGTGGCCAGGCCGTGGCCGCAGCCGGGGCAGAAGCCGGCGGAGGAAAAGACAGTTTCGGGTGCTTTGAGTTTCATTTATTTCCCCTCCTTTTCCAGCATGGCCTTGGCCTGCGCGACGATCTCTTCCGGTTCCGGCAGACCAAAGAACGTGCCATAGAAGCCGACCGGATACTTGTTTTCCACAGCCAGCTTCACATCGTCGACCATCTGGCCGAGGATGTTGATCTCGACCGTCATGAACGCCTTGGCGTTCTTGCAGGTCTCAAACGCCTTGACCGGGTACGGCCAGAGCGTGATCGGGCGGATCAGGCCGAGTTTGAAGCCCTCGGCGCGGGCCATGTTCACCGCTTCCTTCGAGATGCGGGAGCTGATGCCGTAAGCCACGAGCACCACGTCAGCGTCCTCCGCATAGTAGGACTCCCAGCGCTGCTCGTTGTCCTCGATCGCCTGATACTTGCTGCGCAGGAACGCGGGGTACTGCGGGTTGGTGTAGTAGACGTTCTGGACCTTGCGGGGCGCCTGGCCGGCCTTGCAGCCGCGGATCGCCCAGTCATACTGATCAATATCGTGCTCGACGAAGTCCTTGAGCTCCACGCCCTCGACCATCTGGCCGATGGCGGCGTCGGACGCGACCAGCACGGGGTGGCGGTACTTCTCCGCCAGATCAAAGGCGGTGGCCATCATGTCGCAGTTTTCCTGCACGGAGGCCGGCGCCAGCACGATGGTGCGGTAGTCGCCGTGGCCGCCGCCGCGGGTCATCTGCCAGTAGTCGCCCTGGCCCTGGGCGATGTCGCCGAGGCCGGTGCCGATACGCATGACGTCGATGATGACGGCCGGAAGATCCGCCGCGACAAGGTAGGAGATGCCCTCCTGATTCAGGGAGAAGCCGGGTCCGGCGGAGCTGGTCAGCGCACGCGCGCCGGCCGCTGCCGCGCCGAGGAGCATGTTGATGCCCGCGAGCTCGCTTTCGGTCTGCACGAACGTGCCGCCCACTTCGTCCATACGCTTGGCCAGGTACTCCAGGATCTCGGTCTGCGGGGTGATGGGATAGCCGCTGTAAAAACGGCAGCCGGCGCGCAGCGCCGCTTCTGCCAGGGCCTCATTGCCCTTCATAAGTTGTTTGCTCATGTTCTTACCTCTTATTCCAGGATTTCAAAAACACTGTCGGGGCACACGCGGTAGCACGTGCCGCAGGCGACGCACAGGGAATCGTCGACCTGAACGGTGTCATAGCCCTTGTCGTTGATGTTGCCGGAGAACGACAGCGCCTTGCGCGGGCAGTCGTTCACGCAGTAACCGCAGCCTTTGCAGCGGGCTGTGTTGATCTTGATTTTGCTCATGGATAAGCCTCCTTGTATTTTGCGGGGAATGTTACGCTGCGTTGGCAGCGGCCGCATTCCGCTTTGCAACCTTTTTCGCCTGCGCGATGGCCCAGACGGCTGCGATCACGCCCAGCACCGCCGTGCCGACGCCGTAGAAGAGGATCTTCGTGTAGCCCGCGTCGCCGTAGGCGTCGATCCAGTTGCCGAACATCGTGTGCACGAACATATCCGGAATGTAGCCGACAAACGTCGCGATGGCAACGGCCGTCGCGGAGATGTGCGTCGGGATGCCCATTTCTGGCTGGATGGAGAAATATGTGCCCTTGCACAGGAACATGGCGATGCCGACCAGCAGCAGCAAAACCACGAGCAGACCGCCGCTCGTGCCGCCGGGCAGGACCAGGAAGATGCCGATCGTCACCAGGCAGGCAAGCTGGCCGAGCAACTGCTCCTTGGAGACAGACTTGAACGCCTTATCGGCCAGATAGCCGCCGAGCGGGCCGCCGATCAGGCGGCAGCCGTAAGTGCGGAACGTGCCGATGGTGGCCGCCAGCGTTGCGGACATGCCGAGCACGCCCGTGCTGTACGGCGTCAGGTAGCTGGCCACGGCGGAGATGGTCACATAGCACCAGACCAGGATGGCCATGATCCACACGCCGGGGATCTTAAAGGCGGACACATAGTCCTTGAAGGTGATCTTTTTCTGATTTTCTTTTTCTTCTTCGCTCACGCCGTAAGCCGCGTCTTTCGGCATCAGGACCGCAACCAGGATGCCGGACACGATGGACAGACCGCCCATGAATGCCAGCGCACTCTTGAAGCCGGTGATGAGGTCGCTGCCGCCGACGACAGCCATGACGCCGATCATGATGAAGCTCAGCAGCAGGGAAGCCAGACCGTTGAGGGCCTCGAAGATGCCGTACATACGGCCCTGCTCTTCGTCGGTGCCCGTCATGCGGATGCCCTTCATGATGGCCGGCCAGAAAGCAAAGCCGCCGGTCAGGCCCATGAGCAGCCAGATGATGACGGCCATGGTGTAGCTCTTATACGTGAACATGAACAGGAAGCTCAGCGCTGCCTGACCAAAGATGGAGATCAGCAGAACCGGCTTCGGGTTGAACTTGTCTCCGATCCAGCCGCCGGGCAGATAGGAGACGGTGCAGCAGATGCAGTAAGCGGTCATCAGAGAGCCGAGCTGGGCATTCGTGCAGCCCATGGCGGCAATCATCTGATCGTAGAAGCTGGACTTCATGTACGGCATGACGTACATAAAGCCGTAAGCGATCCCGAGCGCGAACAGCAGTAGGAAACGCTTGACATTTTTTGATGCGTTGCTCGTGTTTGACATTTTCTTCTTCTCCTCTAAGTTACATTTTCATTCCAAAATCTCTGCTTTTGCGATACAGGGGGAATGCTGCTCCAGTTCTCTCGATGGCTCACCTCACTCGGCGCTGATTTGGCTTCTTTCTTTCTGTGTCCCATAAAGCGTCAGTTGTCTGACAAATCATTGACTTAAAAAAAAGAATGTGCTAATGTAGACACAGATCATAAGTCACCCGATAATTGTCAGACAACTTTCCGGCGAATAAGGAAAGGACCTCTGGAAGGCCCCGAATTTGTCTGACACATTTGATTGCTTCCATCATACCATCGCTCTTTTTCTTTGTAAATAATCATAATGTTCAAAAAAACGATGCGATTTTTGTGAATATCGCTCAGCGAGGTAACAACATGAAACCAGAGTCCAGTACAAATTACAAAAAAATCGTGGACGCCGTCCTCGATCAGATCAATCACGGTCAGCTCCAGAAGGGCGACAAGCTGCCGACGGAGCTGTGTCTGGCGACGAAGTTCGACGTCAGCCGCACGTGCGTGCGCGAGGCGATCAAGAGTCTGGAGGCCATGGGCATTGTGCAGAGCATCCAGGGCAGCGGCTCGTACATCACGAACACGCCGGAGCTGTCGATCAACCGGCCGATCTGCGCGCTGTTCGCGCTGAGCAACGGCACGCTCGAAAACGTGCTGGATCTGCGCATCGTGCTGGAAACCGATGTGTGCCGGGACATCATCCGCAACGCGACCGACGCCGAGATCGCGCGCGTGTGCGCGCTGGCGGACTACGATTACATCGGCACGCCGATTGACCAGCAATCCGCGCTGGACTCCCAGTTTCACAATGCGCTCATGCGCATGTCACACAACGCCCTCATCAAGTACATCTACACCACGCTGTCCTCGCTTATGGACATCTACCGCGAGCGTGTGCTCGAGAAAACCTGGCGCCTGGACGAAAACGCGCTGACGCACGCCGGACACCAGGCCATCTGTCAGGCCCTGAAAGACCGCGACGAAGCCGCCGCAGCCGCCGCCGTATGCGACCACCTGACGCTGACCGGCCCGTACCGCGAGTTTCTGGGCGAGCAAGACACCGGCGAGGAAAGCTGACCTCAGGAGGTTTCTACATGAAGACATTCGACCTGCCTTCCAACAGCAACTACGGCGACCAGCCGATCCCGATCGCGTTCCCCGACAACTGGGACGTGCACATTTCCAAGATCCACGGCTATGACACCCCGGCTCTGACCGAGGCGCAGATTGCCGAGAAGATTCACGCCGCCATCGGCGCCAAGCCCATCTCCGAGGGCGCAGCCGGCAAGAAGAGCGCCGTCATCATCATCGACGACATCACCCGCCCGACGCCGTGCGAGCCCATCGCCAAGGCCGTCATCGCGGAGCTGCGCGCCGCCGGCGTGCCGAAGGAGAACATCTGGTTCATCATCGCGCTCGGCACCCACGGCGTCATGTACCGCACGGAGTTCGTGCGCAAGCTCGGCGAGGAGATCGTCGAAAACTACGAGGTGCACAACCACAACCTGTTCTTCAACCACGTGTTCGTCGGCAACACGACCAACAACGTGCCCGTCGAGATCAATGCCGACGTCATGTCCGCCGACTACAAGATCGCCATCGGCACGACCATGGCCCACAGCTACTACGGCTTCAGCGGCGGCGCCAAGTGCATCCTGCCGGGCGTGAGCTCGCTGCGCACGATCATGCGCAACCACAGCTTCACAACGACGACGGAGTTCAACATGGGCAACCCCCACACGCTCATGCGCAGCGACGCCGAACAGGCCGCGCGCATGATGGGGCTGGACTTCAAGATCGACGCCATCCTCAACGGCCACGCGCAGATCTGCAACCTGTTCGCCGGCGACTTCGAGGCCGAGATCCAGCACGCGGCCGCCTACGCCGCTGAGCACTACGCGGCGAAGTTCGTGCCCGACTGCGATGTGGTCATCGCCAACAACTACTTCAAGCCCGCCGAGGCCAACTGCGCCTACACGCCTGAGGTCATTGCCTCGCTCAAGGACGGCGGCTCGTTCGTGCTCGCGGCCAACTCCCCGTTCGGCCCGTGCGTGCACTTCCTGTACGACAAGTGGGGCCACTCCGCCCCCGGCGGCATGATGTGGTCCGGCTGCTACACGAAGGGCAAGAACATGGCCCACGCCGTCGTGTTTGCCGAGCACACCGTCAAGGGTATGCGCGACCCGTGGTACATCGACGAGCACTCCGGTGCCGAGTACGTCAAGACGTGGAATGACGCCCTGCGCATCCTCGACGACGGCACGCCGAAGAAGGTCGTGCTCTACCCGAACGCCGAGTGCCAGGTGCTCGATAACTCCAAGCAGTTTTACAAGCAGGGCAAATAAGCGGCACTTCCGGAACAAAACCGGCGGAAACGCGTTGCGTTTCCGCCGGTTTTCGCGTACAATAGACAAAACGAAAGCGAGGTGAGCGCGCATGGAAACGCGCGTGGCGCTGATCGGCATCATCGTGGAAAACAGCGAGAGCTCAGCGCAGCTCAACGCCCTGCTGCACGACGCGGGGCAGTACATCATCGGCCGCATGGGCCTGCCCTACCGTGAAAAGGGCGTCAGCATCATCAGCGTCGTGCTCGACGCGCCGCAGGACGTGATCTCCGCGCTCGCGGGGCGCATCGGCCGCCTGCCGGGCGTGAGCGCCAAAACCGCCTATTCCAAACCGTTCCCGCCCGCCGGGGACTGACCGCACCGATCGGAGGGACGACCCATGCACATTCCAAAGGGCGAGAGCCAGACGTGCGCACTGCTGACCTTTGACGACGCACTGAACTGCCCGCAGCACGACGACTATGACGCCGCGCGCTGGCTGTACGTGCCGCCGTACTACACCGAATACCGTTACATCCTCGGCACGCGGGGCGAAAACCCGCTCATCTGCATCGGCATCAACCCGTCGACCGCGCAGCCGGGCGATCTGGACAACACGCTCAAGAGCGGCGAGCGCATCGCCCTCGGCAACGGGTATGACAGCTTCACGATGTTCAACGTCTACCCCCAGCGCGCGACCGACCCGAACGCCATGGACACGACCTTCAACCGCGCGCTGCACGAGCAGAACATGGCAGCGTTTCGCTACGTGCTCGGGCAGTACGCGCCCGGCAACCGGCCGGCCGTGTGGGCCGCGTGGGGCACGCTGATTGAAAAGCGGCCGTACCTGTTCGACGCGCTCGAGCAGATGCTCGCCATCGGCGAGGAATACCACGCACAGTGGCTGACGTTCGGCCCCCGGTCGAAGGCCGGACACCCGCACCACCCGCTCTACCTCCGGCGCGACAGCGTGCCGGAGCCATTTGACGTGCGCG
>ENA-ORRH01000714-ORRH01000714.1-human-gut-metagenome-genome-assembly--contig:-NODE-714-length-21667-cov-29.4944_pt1 | contig 21667 bp, 14 predicted proteins | sample MGYA00242173_ERZ509130 | MGnify/ENA primary metagenome ERZ509130 (study PRJEB26280, sample SAMEA2338633) | human gut metagenome | biome: human gut; feature: human-associated habitat; material: faeces... | reverse complement strand
TCAGTTGATAGAGCACTAGCCTTCCAAGCTGGGGGTCGCGGGTTTGAGCCCCGTCTTCCGCTCTTACTTTATGATTAATTTGGTTGCTGTTATAGCTCAGCGGTAGAGCACTTCCTTGGTAAGGAAGAGGTCGCGAGTTCAAGTCTCGCTAACAGCTCTTTTTTTGTATAGGGAATATTCCTATAAGATTGAAGAACAAGAAAATTCATTCAAACAATAAATAAAACAGCTATGGCTAAAGAGAAATTTGAACGTACCAAACCGCATGTTAACATCGGTACAATTGGTCACGTTGACCACGGTAAGACTACTTTGACTGCCGCTATTTCTAAGGTTCTCCACGAGAAGCTCGGTACTGGTGAAGATGTTAAGTCTTTCGATCAGATTGATAACGCTCCCGAAGAAAAGGAACGTGGTATTACTATCAACACTGCTCACATCGAGTATGAAACTGAAAAGCGTCACTATGCTCACGTAGACTGCCCGGGTCACGCCGACTACGTAAAGAACATGGTAACTGGTGCTGCCCAGATGGATGGTGCTATCATCGTAGTAGCTGCTACTGATGGTCCTATGCCTCAGACTCGTGAGCACATCCTTCTCGCTCGTCAGGTAAACGTTCCCCGTCTCGTAGTGTTCTTGAATAAGTGCGATATGGTTGAGGACGAAGAAATGCTCGAGCTCGTAGAAATGGAAATGCGCGAACTCCTTGAACAGTATGACTTCGAAGAAGATACTCCTATCATCCGCGGTTCTGCACTCGGTGCTTTGAATGGCGTTGCTAAGTGGGAAGATTCTGTAATGGAACTCATGAACGCTGTTGACAACTGGATTCAGGAGCCCGTTCGTGACGTTGAGAAGCCTTTCTTGATGCCTGTTGAAGACGTGTTCTCAATCACTGGTCGTGGTACTGTAGCTACTGGCCGTGTTGAAACTGGTGTTGTAAAGGTAGGTGACGAAGTTCAGATTCTCGGTCTCGGTGAAGATAAGAAGTCAGTTGTAACTGGCGTTGAAATGTTCCGTAAGATCCTCGATGAAGGTGAAGCTGGTGATAACGTAGGTCTTCTCCTCCGTGGTATTGATAAGGCTGAAATCAAGCGTGGTATGGTTATCACTCACCCGGGTGTAATCACTCCGCACAAGAAGTTCAAGGCTTCTATCTACGTATTGAAGAAGGAAGAAGGTGGTCGTCACACTCCGTTCGGTAACAAGTATCGTCCTCAGTTCTACCTCCGTACTATGGACTGTACTGGTGAAATCCATCTCCCCGAAGGAACTGAAATGGTAATGCCTGGTGATAACGTTGAAATCTCTGTAGAACTTATCTACGCTGTAGCTATCAACGTTGGTCTCCGCTTCGCTATCCGTGAAGGTGGCCGTACCGTTGGTTCAGGTCAGATCACTGAAATCCTCGACTAATATTAGCCAAGGTATAAATAAAATAGGTTCCTGTCTTGTGCAGGACCTATTCTACGGGAATAGCTCAGTTGGTAGAGCACTGGTCTCCAAAACCAGGTGTCGGGAGTTCGAGCCTCTCTTCCCGTGCCAAACGACACATATATGTTCCAGAAAATAATTGCATATTGCAAAGATTCATACGACGAGTTATCGCATAAGACCACGTGGCCTACGAGACAGGAGTTGACGCATAGCGCGATTGTTGTGTTAACAGCTTCCATCATCATTGCAATCGTGGTGTACCTTATGGATACATTATTTGAATGGGTCATGCAACTTATCTATCCTCATTTATAATTCGATATGGCACAAGCAGAAATGGCATGGTACGTTTTGCGTGCTATAAGCGGAAAAGAAGCGAAGGTAAAAGAGTATATCGATGCAGAAATCAAAAATGGCCGCCTTGGCGGTCATGTTTCGCAAGTACTCATTCCTACCGAGAAGGTCAAGACTGTTCATGGTAACAAACAGGTTATCAAGGAAAGGCTCTATCTTCCCGGCTATGTTCTTGTAGAGGCTAGACTGGTTGGTGAAACAGTTCACGAACTGCGCAACACTCCTAATGTGTTGGGCTTCCTCGGAGGAATGGATAATCCTACCCCTCTCCGCGAAAGTGAAGTGAATCGTATCCTGGGTAAGGTTGACGAACTTGAGGATGAACCTCAAGAAATGGAGATACCTTACGTAGTAGGCGAAAGCGTAAAGGTAGTCGACGGACCGTTTAGCGGATTCTCAGGTACAATCGAAAAGGTTGACGAAGAGAAGAAGAAAGTGACTGTCATCGTTAAGGTGTTCGGTCGTAATACGGGACTCGATCTCGGCCTTATGCAGATTGAGAAGGAATAAGGATAATGTTACGTATCCTCTAATGAATTCCTCGTCACATTTAAATTTCAATTAACAACAATGGCTAAAGAAGTTGCTGGATTAATCAAATTACAGATTAAGGGCGGCGCTGCAAATCCATCTCCTCCCGTAGGTCCTGCTCTGGGTTCTAAGGGTATCAACATTATGGATTTCTGCAAGCAGTTCAACGCCAGAACTCAGGACAAGGCTGGCAAAGTTTTGCCGGTTGTCATTACTTATTACAATGACAAGTCTTTCTCTTTTATTGTAAAGACTCCTCCTGTAGCAATTCAATTGCTGGAAGCAGCCAAAAAGAAGAGCGGTTCTGCTGCTCCTAACCGTACCAAGATCGCTGAGATTACTTGGGATCAGGTTAAGGCTATCGCAGAAGATAAGATGCCCGACTTGAACTGCTTCACAGTTGAGAGTGCAATGCGAATGGTAGCTGGTACTGCCCGCAGCATGGGTATCACAGTAAAGGGTGACTTCCCTGGTGAATAATTTAAACTTCAAATTTGAACAATGAGTAAACTGACAAAGAATCAGAAGTTAGTCGCTGACAAAGTTGAAGCAGGGAAGGCATATTCATTGAAAGAAGCTGCATCTTTGGTAAAGGAAATTACCACTACCAAATTCGATGCTTCTGTCGATATTGACGTACGTCTTGGTGTAGATCCTCGTAAGGCTAACCAAATGGTTCGTGGTGTGGTATCACTGCCCAACGGAACTGGTAAAACTGTACGCGTTCTATGTCTTTGTACGCCTGATGCTGAAGCTGCTGCAAAAGAAGCTGGCGCTGACTATGTAGGTCTCGATGAATATATCGAGAAAATCAAGGGTGGTTGGACTGATATTGATGTTATCATCACTATGCCTGCCATCATGGGTAAGATTGGTGCACTCGGTCGTGTGCTCGGTCCTCGTGGATTGATGCCTAACCCCAAGAGCGGCACTGTTACTATGGACGTAGCCAAGGCTATTCGCGAGGTAAAGCAAGGTAAGATTGACTTTAAGGTTGATAAGAGCGGTATCGTTCACACTTCAATCGGTAAGGCATCTTTCACCGCTGATCAGATTTTTGGTAATGCCAAAGAATTTATGGCTACTATCAACAAGCTGAAGCCTGCAAGTGCCAAGGGTACTTACGTAAAGAGTATTTATCTTTCATCTACCATGAGTAAGGGTATCAAGGTTGATCCTAAATCTGTAGAAGAAATCTAAACTGAATTACAATCATGAAGAAGGAAGATAAAGCTATCATCATCGAGAAACTCGGTGAACAAATCAAAGAATATGCACATCTCTACCTTGTTGATGTGACTGGTATGAACGCAGAAGCTACTTCTGCTCTCCGTCGTAAGTGCTTCGGCTCTGACATCAAAATGGTAGTAGCCAAGAATACTCTTCTGCATAAGGCTTTTGAAGCAGCTGAGGTTGACTATACTCCTCTCTATGACTGCTTGAAGGGCACTACTGCAGTATTCTTCTGCCAGACCGCTAATGTTCCTGCTAAACTTATTAAGGAAGTTGGTAAGGATGGTGTACCTGCGCTGAAGGGTGCTTACGCTGAGGAAGGTTTCTATGTTGGTGCAGATCAGCTCGAAACTCTCTGCGCAATCAAGAGCAAGGCAGAAGTTCTTGCAGAGGTTGTTGCTTTGCTACAGTCTCCCGCCAAGAACGTTATCTCTGCTCTCCAGAGCAGTGGACAAACCATCCATGGTGTGCTTAAAACTTTGGGCGAACGTCCCGAATAATCTCCGGTTACAACGCCGGACCCTCAATAAACTCAGAAAACAAACAAAAAAATACATTTAAGAAAATGGCAGATATCAAAGCTATCGCTGAAGAATTGGTAAATTTGACAGTGAAGGAAGTAAACGAGTTGGCAACTATCCTGAAGGACGAGTATGGAATTGAACCCGCTGCTGCAGCTGTTGCTGTTGCTGCCGGTCCCGCAGCTGGTGCTGCTGCCGCTGAAGAGAAGACTTCTTTCGACGTTGTTCTCAAGAGCGCAGGTGCCGCTAAGCTCCAGGTTGTTAAGGCCGTTAAGGAACACTGCGGTCTTGGCTTGAAGGAAGCTAAGGATCTCGTAGACGGCGCTCCCTCAAAGGTTAAGGAAGGCGTTGCTAAGGAAGAAGCTGAAGCACTGAAGAAGGCTCTTGAAGAAGCTGGTGCTGAAGTAGAACTCGCTTAATAAACAATCCCATATGGGCTATGGTTATGAATCCTCTGGTAGAGGGTTCATAACCTTTTTGTGTCTATATCATTCATTATAAGTACTATCCTTCCAATATAGTAATTTGATTTGTGATAAATTTATGACACATTCAAAGGGTTTATCGGTTTATGGGTTTATGGAGAGTTATGTTATATCCTAATTTTGATTCTATTCGTAGGTGGTAATACTTTGTTTGCTTTTCTAGTAGAAGCGTTACTACGAATTTATATAGAGTCTTTTCTATGTGATTTTTTGATTTAACTTGCACATCCTCTTAAACTTGTAAACTTGAAAACATTTCTTTCACCCCAATCTAACGACGAATGTCTTCCAGAGTAATTAACCAACGTGTAAACTTTGCGTCCGTAAAGAATCCGATGCCTTATCCCGATTTCTTGGACGTTCAGTTGAAGTCTTTTAAAGATTTCCTGCAGCTCGACACTCCTAGTGAATTGCGTAAAAACGACGGCTTGTACAAAGTTTTTGCTGAGAACTTCCCAATCGCTGATACTCGCAATAACTTTGTATTGGAGTTTATTGATTACTATATCGATGAACCTCGTTATTCTATCAAGGAATGTCTAGAGCGCGGACTTACTTATAGTGTGCCCCTTAAGGCAAAACTGAAACTCTATTGTACTGACCCCGATCATGAGGATTTCGATACAGTGGTGCAGGATGTATTCTTGGGCTCTATTCCTTATATGTCAGACAATGGTACGTTTATCATCAATGGTGCTGAGCGTGTCGTGGTTTCACAGTTACATCGTTCTCCTGGCGTGTTCTTTGGCTCAAGCGTTCATGCTAATGGTACGCAACTTTATTCGGCCCGTATCATTCCGTTCAAGGGTTCATGGATTGAGTTTGCTACGGACATCAACAACGTGATGTATGCTTACATTGATCGTAAGAAGAAGTTGCCCGTTACGACTTTGCTTCGTGCTATAGGATTCGAAAGTGATAAGGATATTCTCCAGATTTTCAATCTTGCTGAAGAGTTTAAGGTCAATAAGACAAATCTTAAGAAGTTGCAAGGTCGCAAGTTGGCTGCGCGTGTACTTTCTACTACCCTTGAGGATTTTGTTGATCCTGATACAGGTGAAGTGATGTCTATTGAGCGTAATGAGATTCTTCTCAATCGTGAAGAAATAATCACTCCCGAAAATTCAGAGATAATCCTTGCTTCGGGTGAGCAGACAATCTTGGTACACCCAGAGGAGGGCGCTTCTACAGACTACTCTATCATCTTTAATACCCTTCAAAAAGATCCTTCAAACTCGGAGCAAGAGGCTGTCAACTATATCTATCGTCAGTTGCGTAATGCAGATCCTGCGGATGATGCATCGGCGCGTGAGGTTATCAATAATCTTTTCTTCTCAGAGAAACGTTATGATTTGGGCGAGGTTGGACGATATCGTATCAACAAAAAGCTCAATCTCAGCACGGACATGGATGTGCGTGTGCTTACTCGTGAGGATATCATCGAGATTATCAAATATCTTGTTGAGTTAATCAACTCTAAGGCTACTGTTGATGATATTGACCACTTAAGCAATCGTCGCGTTCGTACGGTAGGAGAACAACTATCTAACCAATTCGCTATTGGCTTAGCTCGAATGAGCCGTACCATTCGTGAACGTATGAATGTACGCGACAATGAAGTGTTCACTCCGACTGATTTGATCAATGCAAAGACCATCTCAAGCGTTGTTAACTCATTCTTCGGAACGAATGCTCTGTCGCAGTTCATGGATCAGACGAATCCTTTGGCAGAGGTAACTCATAAGCGTCGTCTTTCAGCTCTTGGTCCTGGTGGTCTTTCGCGTGAGCGTGCAGGCTTTGAGGTTCGTGACGTACACTATACTCACTATGGTCGTCTCTGTCCGATTGAATCTCCGGAAGGTCCTAACATCGGTCTTATTTCTTCACTTTGTGTATATGCTAAGATAGATGATCTTGGCTTCATCGAAACTCCCTATCGTAAGGTAGAAAATTCGATGGTAGATTTAGACAACGATCATATTGTATATCTTTCAGCAGAAGAGGAAGAAGGTAAGGTTATTGGTCAGGGTAATGCTCCCTTAAATGATGATGGCTCTTTTATCCGCGACAAAGTAAAATGTCGTCAGGATGCCGACTACCCAGTAGTACCTCCTTCACAGGTAGAACTCATAGACGTTGCTCCTCAGCAGATTGCCTCTATTGCAGCATCTCTTATCCCGTTCTTGGAACACGATGATGCTCACCGTGCATTGATGGGATCGAACATGATGCGCCAGGCTGTGCCTCTCATTCGTAGCGAGGCTCCTATTGTAGGTACTGGCATTGAAAAGCAGGTGTGCGAGGATTCACGTACGATGATTACTGCTGAAGGTGAAGGTGTAATAGAATATGTTGATGCCAATACCATTCGCATTGCTTACGATCGTACGGAAGACGAAGAATTTGTAAGCTTCGATTCTAACGTGAAGGAATACGACATTCCTAAGTTCCGCCGTACGAATCAGAATATGACCATCGACCTTCGTCCTATTTGTAGTAAGGGACAGAAAGTCCACAAAGGTGACATTCTTACAGAGGGTTATGCTACAGAAAATGGTGAACTCGCACTTGGGCGTAACCTCCTCGTGGCATACATGCCTTGGAAGGGATACAATTACGAGGATGCCATTGTGCTCAATGAGCGTATGGTACGAGAAGATATCCTCACTTCTGTACACGTTGACGAATACTCGCTTGAGGTTCGTGAAACGAAACGTGGTATGGAAGAATTCACCAATGATATTCCTAACGTAAGCGAGGATGCCACTAAGGATCTCGACGATACAGGTATTATCCGTATTGGTGCTCGTGTAGCTCCTGGTGATATTCTTATCGGTAAGATAACTCCTAAGGGAGAGAGCGATCCTACTCCAGAAGAAAAGCTTCTTCGTGCCATCTTCGGTGATAAGGCTGGTGATGTGAAAGATGCTTCTTTGAAAGCAAATCCCTCACTCGCAGGTGTTGTTATCAATAAGCGTCTCTTCTCACGTGTTCAGAAAAACCGTAGTGCAAAGGCAGCAGATAAGGTAACGCTCCAGAAACTCGATGACGATTTCCAAAAGGAAACGGCTGAGTTAAAGGATGTAATGATTGACAAGTTGCTCTCTCTCATCAGCGATAAGAAATCGCTTGGAGTGAAAGACAACATAGGTTCTGAGGTAATAGCTAAGGATGTTAAGTTTAACAAGGCTGTGCTCGCATCGCTCGATTTCACTTCTGTAGAACTACATGATTGGACAGACGATGAACATGCCAACAAACTCATCCGTCAGCTCGTGATTAACTACTTGAAGAAGTACAATCAGATGGATGCTGTGCTCAAGCGCAAGAAGTTTGCCATTACCATTGGCGACGATTTGCCTTCGGGCATCATTCAGCAGGCCAAAGTCTACATCGCAAAGAAACGTAAGATAGGTGTAGGTGATAAAATGGCCGGCCGTCATGGTAACAAGGGTATTGTTTCTAAGGTTGTTCGTCAAGAAGACATGCCTTTCTTGGCAGATGGTACTCCTGTTGATATTGTGCTCAACCCTCTGGGTGTGCCTTCACGTATGAATATCGGTCAAATATTCGAGGCTGTACTCGGTGCAGCAGGCCGCAAACTCGGTGTGAAGTTCGCAACTCCTATTTTCGATGGTGCAAAGCTTGAGGACCTCTGTGAATGGACCGACAAGGCTGGCCTTCCCCGTTACTGTTCTACACAGCTCTACGATGGTGCCACAGGTGAGGCATTCGACCAAGAGGCAACTGTAGGTGTGACTTACATGCTGAAACTCGGCCACATGGTCGAGGACAAAATGCACGCTCGTTCCATTGGTCCGTACTCGCTCATCACTCAGCAACCGCTTGGTGGTAAGGCACAGTTCGGTGGTCAGCGTTTTGGTGAGATGGAAGTTTGGGCCATTGAGGCCTTTGGTGCGTCACACGTACTTCAAGAAATCCTGACCATCAAGTCCGACGACGTAACAGGCCGTGCCAAGGCATACGAAGCAATTGTCAAGGGCGAACCCATGCCTACTCCGGGCATCCCCGAATCGCTCAACGTATTGCTCCATGAACTTCGCGGTCTGGGCTTGAGCATCACGCTCGATTAAGTTTTAAGTTATAGGGTTATGAGGTTAAGTAGTTCCCGTTTATAGTCAGCTCACAGATGCATAATGCAAAAGCGCAAGGAGCGGAAGTTAATCAAATACTTTCTAGCCTCTTATCCTATTAACTAAAAACTTTCACAACATTACCCCTCTCAATCAATCCTACTAAAATGGCATTTAAAAGAGACAATAAGATAAAGAGCAACTTTACGAAAATTACCATAGGTCTGGCTTCCCCGGAAGAGATTATGGCAAATTCGTATGGTGAGGTGCTAAAGCCCGAAACCATCAATTATCGCACCTATAAGCCTGAGCGTGACGGCTTGTTCTGCGAGCGCATTTTTGGTCCTACAAAAGACTATGAGTGCCACTGTGGAAAGTACAAGCGCATTCGCTATAAAGGAATCGTCTGCGATCGTTGTGGTGTGGAAGTTACGGAGAAGAAGGTGCGCCGCGAGCGTGCTGGTCACATCCAGTTAGTAGTGCCTGTAGCACACATCTGGTATTTCCGTTCTCTACCCAACAAGATCGGTTATCTTCTCGGCATTCCTACGAAAAAACTCGACTCCATTATTTATTATGAGCGCTACGTAGTGATTCAGCCAGGTGCATTGGCTGACGACGTGGCTCAGAACGACCTCCTCACAGAGGACGAATATCTTGACCTCGTAAAGAAACTCCCCAAAGAGAATCAATATCTTGAGGACAGCGATCCCAACAAGTTTATCGCTAAAATGGGTGCCGAGGCCGTATACGACCTTCTCAAACGCATTGACCTTGATAGCCTCTCCTACGAATTGCGCGACCGTGCCAATTCCGACTCTTCAATGCAGCGTAAAAACGAGGCTCTGAAGCGTCTTCAAGTAGTAGAGTCGTTCCGTGCAAGTCGCGATCGCAACAAGCCCGAGTGGATGATCATGAAGGTCATCCCCGTGACTCCTCCCGATTTGCGTCCGCTCGTACCTCTAGATGGTGGCCGTTTTGCCACTTCCGATCTCAACGACCTTTACCGTCGTGTGCTTATCCGCAACAACCGCTTGAAGCGCTTACTCGAGATTAAGGCTCCTGAAGTGATTCTCCGCAACGAGAAGCGTATGCTTCAAGAGTCAGTTGATAGCCTTTTCGACAACTCACGTAAGTCGTCGGCTGTTAAGAGCGATAGCAATCGCCCCCTTAAGTCGCTTTCCGATTCACTCAAGGGTAAGGCTGGACGTTTCCGTCAGAACCTTCTCGGTAAGCGTGTCGACTATTCTGCACGTTCCGTTATCGTTGTAGGTCCTGAGCTCAAGATGGGCGAATGCGGTCTGCCTAAGCTTATGGCTGCCGAGCTTTATAAGCCGTTCATCATCCGTAAGCTCATTGAGCGCGGCATTGTGAAGACGGTAAAGAGTGCCAAGAAAATTGTTGATCGCCGTGAACCTATTATTTGGGACATCCTCGAACACGTGATGAAGGGACACCCTGTGCTCCTCAACCGTGCACCGACCCTTCACCGTCTCGGTATTCAGGCTTTCCAGCCCAAGATGATTGAAGGTAAAGCTATTCAGCTCCACCCGTTGGCATGTACCGCATTCAATGCGGACTTCGATGGTGACCAAATGGCTGTACACCTCCCCTTGAGCAACGAAGCTGTACTTGAAGCCCAGATGCTCATGCTTCAGAGCCACAACATCCTTAATCCCGCTAATGGCGCACCTATCACCGTACCTTCACAAGATATGGTGCTTGGTCTCTATTATATCACGAAACTCCGTCCTGGAGCAAAGGGCTCAGGCCTCACTTTCTATGGTCCTGAAGAAGCCCTCATCGCTTTTAATGAGCGCCGTGTTGACGTGCATGCTCCTGTTAAAGTGATGGTAGATGATATTGATGAGCGTGGTGCTAAGATTAAGCACATCGTAGAGACTTCGGTAGGTCGTATCATCGTCAACGGCATCATCCCCGAAGAGTGTGGCTTCATCAACTGCGTAGTAGCAAAGAAATCACTCCGCGACATTATCTCTAAGGTTATCAAGACTGTAGGTATGGCTCGCGCATGCGACTTCCTCGATGGTATTAAGAATCTTGGTTACCGCAAGGCATACGAGGGTGGTCTTTCGTTCAACTTGGGTGATATCATCATCCCCGCAGAGAAGGCCGATATCGTGAAACGAGGTAACGAGGAAGTAGAGCAGATTACGATGAACTACAACATGGGTTTCATCACCGACAAGGAACGTTACAATCAGGTAATTGATACTTGGACTCATGTGAACACCGACATCAAGAAAACCTTGATGAAGCAGATGACCGAGGCCGACCAAGGCTTCAATGCCGTGTTCATGATGCTCGACTCTGGTGCCCGTGGTTCTGCCGATCAGATTGCTCAGCTCGCAGGTATGCGTGGTTTGATGGCTAAGCCGCAAAAGGCTGGTGCCGAAGGTGCGCAGATTATTGAGAACCCGATTCTTTCAAACTTTAAGGAAGGCATGTCCGTGTTGGAGTACTTTATCTCTACTCACGGTGCTCGTAAGGGTCTTGCCGATACTGCGTTGAAAACAGCCGATGCTGGTTATCTTACCCGTCGTCTTGTCGACGTATCTCACGATGTAATTATCACTGAAGAAGACTGCGGAACCCTCCGTGGCCTTGTATGCACAGCTCTTAAGGATGGCGATGAAGTGATATCTTCACTATCAGAGCGAATCCTTGGACGTGTTTCAGTACATGATATTACCAACCCCACTACAGGTAAACTCATTGTTGCTTCTGGCGAGGAAATCACCGAACCCATCGCTGCAGAGATAGAGGCCTCGCCCATTGAGAGTGTAGAAATTCGTTCGGTACTTACCTGCGAAAGCAAGCATGGTGTCTGCATGAAGTGCTATGGACGCAACTTGGCTACTAGCCGTATGGTGCAGAAGGGTGAGGCAGTTGGTGTTATCGCAGCCCAGTCAATTGGTGAGCCTGGTACGCAGCTTACTCTTCGTACCTTCCACGCCGGTGGTATCGCATCAAATGCTGCAGCCAATGCCACCATCAAGGCCAAGAGCGATTGCCGCCTCGAATTCGAGGAACTTCGTACTGTGGACTCTCACGACGAAGAAGGAAATGTTTGCAAGGTTGTGGTAGGCCGTTTGGCCGAAGTCCGCTTCATCGATGAGAACACAGGTATTGTACTCTCTAGCCAGAACGTACCCTATGGCTCTCAACTATTTGTAGAAGACGGACAGAAGGTAACCAAAGATACTGTCATTGCTAAGTGGGATCCATTCAATGCAGTGATCGTAACAGAAACGGCTGGTAAGATACAGTTTGAGAACGTGACCGAGGGCATCAGCTATCGTGTAGATGAAGATGAAGCAACTGGTTTGCGTGAGCGTATCGTAATCGAGTCGAAAGACAAGAGCCACGTGCCTAACTGTAACATCATCGATGAAAAGGGCGAAATTATCCGTACCTACAGCTTCCCTATCAATGGTCACATCGTTGTAGAGGATGGACAGGATATCAAGGCAGGTGAAGTCCTCGTCAAGATACCTCGTGTAGTAGGTAAGGCTGGTGATATCACCGGTGGTCTCCCCCGTGTAACCGAGCTCTTCGAAGCTCGCAACCCGAGCAACCCTGCAGTGGTGACCGAAATCGATGGAGAGATTACCATGGGTAACATTAAGCGTGGTAACCGCGAAATTATCGTCACTTCAAAGCTTGGCGAAGTTAAGAAGTACCTCGTGCCTCTGTCAAAGCAGATTCTTGTTCAGCAAAATGACTTCGTACGTGCTGGTACCAAACTCTCTGATGGCTCTATCACTCCAAGTGACATTCTCGCCATCATGGGTCCCACTGCCGTACAGGAATACATTGTCAACGAAGTACAAGATGTATACCGTCTCCAAGGTGTGAAGATCAACGATAAGCACTTCGAAGTAATCGTGCGTCAGATGATGCGTAAGGTTCAGATCAACGAACCTGGCGATACTCGTTTCCTCGAGCAGCAGATAGTTGACAAACTCGACTTTGCTGAAGAGAACGATCGCATCTGGGGCAAGAAAGTCGTAATCGACGCTGGCGACAGCGAGACCATGAAGAAGGGTATGATCGTGACCGCCCGCAAGCTCCACGATGAGAACTCACAGCTCAAGCGCCGTGACCTCAAACTCGTCAAGGTGCGCGATGCTATGGCTGCCACCTCTACTCAGATTCTTCAGGGTATCACCCGTGCAGCCCTCCAGACCAAGAGCTTCATGTCGGCAGCTTCCTTCCAGGAAACTACCAAGGTGCTCAACGAGGCTGCCATCAGTGGCAAGACCGACTACCTCGAGGGTATGAAGGAGAACGTGATTTGCGGTCACCTTATCCCCGCTGGTACAGGTCTGCGTGAGTTTAGCAAGATTGTTGTAGCTGATAAAGAAGAGTACGAACGTGCTCAAGCAGAGAAAGCTGCTGAGTAAATAGAATCTCAGTTCTTTATATATTCAAAGAGGATGTGTCAAAACGACACATCCTCTTTTTGGTAGTACGCTCGGCATGAGCTTATTCTAATGGGTGCAAGTCCATAACAAGTCCTAACCCAACTTTCACACCCCTAATATTGCATCTCTTGTTGTCATGGGCAAATCCAATCATTAGAGGTTAACTTTGTGTCCTACAAATTTGTATTTTCTTAAAGGGCGCATGTTTGAACTTTAGCGCATCATAGATTTCTTTCGCAGATTTGCTTGGACAACTACATTGTCTAAAAACAATGGCTTCTCCTAAAGCATTCGTAGCATTTGTGGTTACTAGCTTTTGAGTAGACATACGTCTGGTAATTTCTGTCCAATAACATTTTATGTTTGATTGTTTTAGCCCGTACCTTACGGTGTTTACTACCCAATAGGCCAATAAGCCAAAGAACAGATGTGCATCACTACTTTCATCTTTCTGATGGTATATGGGACGCAGATTGAGATCATTCTTTAATTGACGATTGGTACATTCTATTTCCCTAATAAGGTTATAGTAGTCCCATATTGGTTGAAGAAAGACGAAGATGATAATAGACCATTTTGACTTTATCATTCAGTTGGATAAATGCGAAGGACGAAAGAGAGAAAGTCCCTCCCTTTTAAGCACCACACACCACACCTATATAAATACACGCGCGCGAGGCAAAATCACCTCGTTATGCGTTCAAAATCAGTCTATCCTATCGGTCTTTATCCATAGAGTCTAACGGTCTTCATCGTTAGCACCTAATGATCTTCATCGTTAGCACCTATCGGTCTTCATCGTTAGCACCTATCGGTCTTCATCGTTAGAGTACTAAGATTTAGATCGTAGAAACAGCTTAATCTTCATCGTCAAAACAACCTTCCGGAAGGCCTAAATAATCCACGATGAGGCGAGTTTCACGAATCGTAAGATTTTGTCTTTTGTCGAACAAAGAGCAGCGGGTCAGCTGTTCGTAAAGATCTGTGCATCGCTTAATCATTCCCGTCATTCGTCTTACCTTCTTCTTGCATCCGTGCCCAATACTCTTCAGCTTTAACACGTTCCGTATCATTCAGGTTTTCCATTTCTTTTAATGGAAAAAGTTGTTGTTCACTTCTATTTTTGAAACGTTCAGTCAACGCAACGGCAATGCGACGCATGCTTGCAGGTGAGAGATTGGGTTCAAAACCAATATTCAACACAATGAGTGAATGTACATTTCCACGCACATCACGATAGGACTCCTTTAATCTGTAATAAGGAGCCCTATCGCCAGTTTGGGGATTATTTCTGAGTTGTACATTCACGTGCATGGCGCAAAGTTACGCCTTTTTATATTAACGTTTGTGTCCTACATTTTGCATCGGGGGATTGTAAGTGGCTTAAGGCAATATTAAATAGGCCCTTATTGCTTCTTTTGCAATATATAGAGTAACAAATTTGCGCGATAAAAAAATGAAAGTTTTTTAGGGGTGTGAAAGTTGGGCTAGCATTTTTCAATGCTAAAATAAACTGAATAATCAATTAAATAACAACTCTTTTAGCCCCCGTTTTGACTAATAGCGTTGTAATTTTTATGTTTTAGGGCTTTTTCAGCACCCGCTTTGACTAATAAGCCATTTTTTGTCTTAAGAGTTTATCGCCTTTCTTCTTTGATGCAAAAACAAAAATTATCCTTTTAACATTTATTACCCCCCCCCCCCCCCCCGTTTGTTTTTTTATAAATTAGCTCGTATATTTGCCCCCAGAATAAGAGATGTAAGCAAGAAAAACGCATTTTTATTAACAACTTGACACACCTCCCACTTTACTACCTACCTACAAAGAAGAATTTCTTTAACTTTCAAATAACAAAAACAAACATGAAGAAAATTACTTTCATGATGTCATTGCTCCTTGCTATGGGATCAATGACTGCTTCTGCTCAGATTCTTTCTCGTGCAGGGTGGAGTGTAACTACATCAAGTGAATGCGACGATGGTGGTGCAGGTCACGCAAATGCTATCATCGATGGAAAAAACAACACGTATTGGCACACTTATTGGAATGGCTCTACTGGTGCACAAGGTGACCAAACAGAAAAACTGCCCCAATTTTTCCAAGTAGACTTGGGTTCTGAACAAGAATTTAACACAATTGGTTATATTCCTCGTGATGGCTTGACTAATGGTACTGTAAGTAAGTACAAAATCTACGTTAGTAATACTCCTTTCGATGGTGTAAGCAGCGAAAAGTCATCAAAGGATATTGTCGACGCACTTGGTGCCGCAGACTACGAAGGCACATTTACTTATCAGTCTACGGAAGCTTCGCCTGTGCTCAAAACTGCCAAATTTGATACCCAAAAGGGACGCTACCTTTTGTTCGTTGTTACCGAAGCTATCAATGGCTTTGATACCAGTGGTAATGCAAAAACTTCGGGTTACGCTTCTTGTGCTGAATTCTTTTTAGCAAAAGATGTTGAGCTCGCATTAAAAAACATTACCTATCACTACATGGTAAATGGTGATGAATATGACAGGAAGACTTTCACCAATATTGTTGACGAAAACCAGCAGATTACTATCCCCACTTTGCCTTTCCTTGCCAATGGTGATATCACTGCTACAGCAGATGGTTATAACATCGCTTGTACTGAGAAAACGCTTCCTTTCATTGCTACATCTACTTTTGATGCCAATACTGCACATTGGTATGCAATGACCATGCGTGGCAATTCAGGTAATTTCTTGCTTTCTGCAAAAGGTGGTGAAGCTGTAGGAACAACAATTGTTGACAAGACTAACCACCCTGACGTACTTGAAGATAAATATCAGTGGGCTTTTGTTGGTAACTTGAAAGAAGGATACAAAATCTACAGCAAGAGCGAAAACAAGCCCATCGTACTTGATGGACAACTCAAGTTGGTTGATGGTAAAGAAAGTACCTTCAAACTCTATGAAACAAGCAACAATGATGGCTTTGGTATCTTTGTAACTGAAGGCAACTGCCTTAATCGTTATGGAGAAGACAATATTGCTACATGGGATGGTTTTGACGATGGTTCAACCATTCGTATTCAGGAGCCTTATAGCTATGTAACTGACTATGCTGCTCCTTTTTCTCTCTACGATGACAGTGGAGCTCCCGAAGGTGCTATCGGTGCGAACTCTTATCTTGCAGACGCTACAAACCTTGCTAAATTCAAAGAGGTATATGAAGCTGCCATAGCTAACAATGCAACAGCAGAACATATTAAAGCTCTTGCTGAAGAGAATAAAAAAATTAATGCAGGTAAGGGAGAAACTATTGTTGCTGGTAAATATTATCGTCTTGTAAATGCATCAAGTTTAAATACTCTTTATGTTACTGCTGACAATATTATGAAAACTTCTAAAGAAGTTAACAAAGCAGTAAGTTCTGTTGTTACATTCACTAATGCAGAAACAGGACGTTATCGCATCAAGATGCAAGATAAGACTTTTGGCAAACGCAAAGGTAACAATATAGCCATCACACTTGAAAATGAAGATTCTGGTGAAAAAGGTAGCTATAAGGTAATTCAAGTAGGTACACACTTTGCTTTCTACGATATGGTAAGTAACGTATCAGATCGTAGTTATTTACACTGCAATGGTTCTGCAGCCAATACCTTATTTACTTGGGATGCTGGTGCTATTAATAGTCCTTCACATTGGTACGTAGTTCCCGCAACCGATGTTGAAATCGCTATGACAGAAGGTAACGGCAAGCGTTATGCTTCTGCATACCTTCCCTTCGCTGTTAACGCAGTTAACGGTGCTCAAGCTTACGTAGGTGAACTCAACAATACTAAGGACGTTCTCAACATGACTGCTGTAAGCAGTGTTCCTGCTAACCAAGGTTTCGTACTCGTAGGTGATGCTGAAAAGGCTACACTTACTATTGGTGACGCTGAACCTCTTACAATCACTAACGCTTTGACTGGTTCTAACGTTAAGGTTGCTCTCGAAACTACTACTGGTAGTGGTGAATCTGCTAGTGTTACTGACCATCGTGCTGAATACCTTGTATTCGGTAAGAGCAGCGATAACACTGTAGGTTTCTACAAGCCCGCAGCAGCACTTACTACTATCGCAGCTAACAAGGCATTTATTGCAGCAAGCTCACTCACAACAGCTCCAGGTGCTATTGCCATGAACTTTGGCGGTAACGTTACTGGCATTAACAATGCTGTTGTTGCAAGCGAAAACGCTCCTATCTTCGACCTCAGCGGTCGTCGTGTAGTGAAGGCTGTTAAGGGTGGTGTTTACATCCAGAACGGTAAGAAGTTTGTGAAGTAAACAAACAGCGTATCAATTCTATCATTTTAATCAACAAGAAAATATCCTATCAAAATGAAGAAATCATATATCAAGCCCCAGGCTCAGACAGTTTGTCTCTTCACTGAGGACAAGGTGTTGGCTGGCTCAAATCCCTCTTTCGATGTGAACAAAGATAAGGAAACTAACGTTATCATGTCTGAAGGTAAGGGTTGGAACAGCGATACCTGGGCTGCAACCGACGAAGACTAATCACACCGTTTCTCTAAGGTGTTAAGACACTTGTGGGGAAGTAGGTAGCCCCACAGGTAATTACAGTAACGCTTCTCTACAAAGAGAGCAAAACCGTAATTTTTTTCATTTGTCAAGGCTGTTCGAAGTGATTCGAACAGCCTTTTTTGGGTATGCTCGGCATGAGCATTGTCTAACGGGTGCAAGTTTTAACAATCCCTAATAGCGAATCCATTGCGAGGTGGAATCTGAAAGAAGCTGGCGGCAAACATCTGACTTAACGTACAGAAACTTCATATAAGGCATTTGACCATGGATGAGATTGCCTAACAAATCGAATTCCGCCTTATGGCGCATGCTTTGCAGATTTGCTATTGCGGTCAACCAACATCCATTGACATCCACTTGATGAGCAATGTCGAATTGCTGAAGAAACTCCTTGCGAAGCGATGAAGTATGATAGTATAATAGGTCATGTGCCAGAATCTTTTGTCCTCTGCTCGTGTGTGAAGTAGGTGGTTTGCTTACCTTTACCTCGTGGAGTAGCTGAGCATAGAGCTGAGGGTGGTCAATAGGACTCATTGCAATCGATAGGCTTTTCCCTTCTTGGCAGAAGAATCAACGACTACCCGAAGGGACAATCAATAGGTTGAATCGTTTACTCGTGCCGATGAAGTTATGCAAATTTTAAGCATTGATATGATGGTTGCTGAATGAAAAATGAGTATGTTTGCACTTCCAATGCTATTATACATCTAAAAATATGAAACGATTTTTTTCTCCATATCGTGTTGCCGCATTTCTCCTATATGCCACGGTAAGCACTTCCGTAGTACTGGCACAACCTAAACAGTTCTCGCTTAAGATGATTACTCCTAAAAGTTTTGCTCAACTCAAGACTGCACAACCCTTGATGCGCCTCACACCGAGCAACAAAGGTCGTCGGGTACAAGTGAATCGCTCCTCCTATGCTGGTGATCTCTTTCCCGTGGTGGGGAGCAATTCTGCATGGATCTGTCTCGATGTGAAGCAAAAGGGTGGGGGACAGGTTGGAGCATGGACGCAAAAGTCACGTTGCCGTTTGCTTCAAGTAGCGCAGCTCTCAGCGCCTGTGATGCCTCCCGCTTATGAGGTGGAAGGTCCCGACGGCATGGGGACAGTAGATGGTCCTGATGCACATTTCCAAGTTCGCACAGAGGGTATTTATCATTCACTTCCTTTCACGGTGGGTCATCCCTCGGGGAGTGACAATTATACACTGCAATTTCTTGTGGCAGGCACCAATCCCAGCTACACGTATGTGGTTAATTCCTCATTTGTCATCACCCGTGTGACCGACAAACAACCTTCCATGCAACTTGTGCGTGAGGAAGAAGACGGCCGTGTGGTCTATGAAGTACTCTATATGAATGTGCCGCAAACCATAGCTCCCGACCAGACAGAATCGTATGTGATGAACTATATGACGCAGTGTCCCGATGCAGAATTTGGGAAGATCATCTCCTTGGCTTTCCCTCGTGAAGGCTTTGTGCGCAACGTTAGCGTCTATTTTAAAACATCCGATGGCAAACGCCATGTCTACTCCTACGATGGAACGGATGATATGAAATCCCCCTCATGCATTTTTACTTGGCGTTTCGTTGAATAACATTAGTCTCATGGCCAATTCACAGTGAGCGACGCGTCGCGCGGCCACTGAATTGGCCATGAATTTTATTTCTCTGAGAACTCTATGAAAGGATCATTTTCCTCTCTCCCAAAGAAAAAAGAAGCCATCCCAAAACTTTATTTTCTTGAGAACTAGAGTCGTCTTTCAGCTTTTTCTCATTTTGGGGGAATATCCTCGTCGGTAATATATGAGAGCGATTCCTTTGTAAGTGAAGCCACTGTGGCCAATCGCGTAGCCTGATTCTCGAGTGTACGTTCAAAGAGATTGCGAGCAAATCGTGCATTTCCAAAATTCTTGTCCTTGTTTGCCACCGCATGCGCAAGCACTTGTTGTAACTTTTCTCGGGCAGAAGGGCTCAACTGATATTCCAACTTTTTCATGCTCAACTGGAATATCTCAAACAGTTCCTCGGCCGAATAGTCATCGAAATGAATGTATCGATTGAATCGGCTTTGCAATCCAGGATTCGCCTCGATAAATGTATGCATCTCTTCCTCATAGCCCGCAAGAATCACCACAAGTCGACTTCGGTCGTCCTCCATGCGCTTGAGCAGCGTGGCGATGGCTTCCATACCATAATCTTGCTTGCTACCTTGCACTAGCGAATATGCTTCGTCGATGAAAAGCACACCATCGAGCGCGCTATCCACTACCTTATTCGTTTTTACCGCCGTTTGTCCCACGTACTCTGCTACAAGACCCGAACGATCTGTCTCGATGAGTTGTCCCTTCTTGAGAATCCCCATTTCCTTATATATACGTGCCACGATGCGTGCCACTGTGGTCTTGCCCGTACCCGGATTGCCGGTAAACACACAGTGGTACGATACTGAAGTAGTCTTCATTCCCCGTTTTTCGCGTTCTTGCTGAATACGCACAAAGTTAGAGAGACGCTTCACATCCTCTTTCACTTCTTGCAATCCTATGAGACCGTCGAGTTCCTCCTCGGCTGTCTTTATCTGTTCCATTAAGACCGATTTCGGTGCTAACGGATCGTTCTCCGTGGCTTTCGCATCTTGAATTCCTTCCAAATCGGATGTGTCGATGGAGAAATTCTTTTGGGCTATCGTAGTGAGCCATTCTGCTTCTTGCGGGCTCACCGTGCCATCGGCTTTCGCAGTGGCCGAAGTGAAACGATAGAGCAGCGTGATGTATTGTGTAACTAAATCTTTGTTGCACAATCCCAATATATATTCGAGATAAAAAACATCCTTACCACAGCTTGATGCATCATTTATTCTGTCGGCATCATGAAGCAATTCGCTCAGATCATCTTGCAGCTCTCTCAATGTAGCTCGATCTTGATACTCCCATATCGTGTGCTTCTCATCGAGATAGTAGGTCACAAAAAAAGTAAGCCCCATGCTTTCTGGATCGTCGGAGGGATAGTCATGTCCAAGGCCATTATAAGCACGTTTAATGTCAGCAAAGATGGTCATTTCCTTTTTCCGCTCAAAGTTACAAGGAGTTCTATCTTCATTGAGTAGGTTCATCACCCGATCGAGCCATTTGCGCACGTCGGAGCGTTGGAATGTGTGCTCTATAAAATCGTAGAGCCGACGCCCCTCAGATTGTACTAAGTCAAACTCAGCTGGACCGATGTCGCAAATCGAACGTTTGTGGCTGAGGGGTACGGGACGGGGGTTAGGATTGAGCAGTGGAGAAGGCTCTTGAGAGACAGAGCTGTCTTTTGCATCTGATGAAGAATCAGACGGGTAGGTCCATATTCCAATGAAAAGAAAAGCAGCAATAATGCTAATCAATGTGCAGATTATGGGATGATCTTTCCATCCAATGAAACAGGTCAGAACAATTGTGATGAGCAGTATAAGAAGTGCGGTACATCCAATGTCATTTGATGAAAATGATTTGGGATTTTGAGAGGTGTTTTGCATAATTAATAAAGAGGTGTCGTTTCGGTGAAGAACCGCCTGTTGGTATTCAGATACATTAGGAGATTTTCTGTCGATAAGGGGTTTCTAGCAATACATGCAGAGTGCATACTTACTTGTAAGGTCGTATATTTCTATTTCCAAGCAAACTATCGCAAAGTTGCAATAAATTATCTGTATAGACAAGTCTATTTTTCAATTTGTTCAGGTTTCGCTTTTAACTTGAGTGGGCAGAATCTGAAACTTTGATAGTAGTTGTTTAACCAGTGCGTTGCAGTATGCTCTTTAAGTATATTGTTGTTAGGCTAAAAGGCCGTAGAAGTTTTCTTAGAACGTTATCTAAGTCATCGCCTTCGACCGAAGGACGATAACATGAACGGCCTTTTTGCGTAACTTGAATTATACGTTACTCAACTTTCGGATTTAGGATGGACGGGCTGAATTATCGTGCAAGTCGAATGCAATCAAGCTTGCTTGAATTGCTGAGA